>ERZ887849.1058-NODE-1058-length-27387-cov-8.330455_pt1 | contig 27387 bp, 28 predicted proteins | sample MGYA00521267_ERZ887849 | MGnify/ENA primary metagenome ERZ887849 (study PRJEB32303, sample SAMEA104408601) | aquatic metagenome | biome: Brackish water; feature: Pelagic; material: water | place: Baltic Sea | collected 2014-06-06T16:11:00 | depth 2,863 m ... | reverse complement strand
CCAAATTATATCTGCCAAATTATATCTGCCAAATTATATCGCCCAAATTATATCCCCATGACGAAGATTATATCCATTTACATAAGCAGCGCCTGTCATAGGTGTTTTGCCAGCAGGTTGAAGTTGGCGGATAATTAAAATTTGTCCATCAGCTACGCAAATACCAAAATCATTATCACTTTTTGATAGAAAAACAGAACCAATTGGAAGGTCACAGGAGAAATCAGCCACTTCAGCGTGTATAATTTTAATTCTATTACCGTTAATAAGAGGTAACCAGCAGGACGGGCTAGGGCTAAAAGCCCGAATTTTGTAATCCAGCTGTTCTGCTGATTGACGAAGGTCTAAGGCTGTTTCTGATTTAGTGATTTTGTGTGCATAGCAAATTCCCTCATCTGGTTGAATAAGCGGAGTTAGCGTATCTTTGATAATAAGCTCAAGCGTTTCTAGCAAACATTTAGCTGTTAATTCAGCTAATCTGTCATGCAAACTGAGTGATGTGTCATCCTTACTAATAGCAGTTGATATAGAATGTAACATTGGTCCTGTATCAAGTCCGCGTTCCATCTGCATAGCGGTAACCCCTGTTTGTTTGTCACCAGCCTCTATCGCTCGCTGAATTGGTGCAGCACCACGCCAGCGGGGGAGCAGGGATGCATGACCGTTGATGCATCCAAATTTAGGAATATCCAAAACAGCCTGGGATAGAATTAATCCATAGGCGACAACGATAAAGATATCTGCTTTGGTTTGTTTTAATTTTTTAATCTCATCTTCAGGAGATAATGATGCAGGGCAAAAACATGGGATATTATGTGCGTCTGCAAATTCAGCAACAGCTGTTTTCTGTTGTTTCATTCCTCTGCCAGCAGGGCGGGAGGGTTGTGTATAAACACCAACTACACAATGATGCTGGTTTAATTTTTCTAAGCTTTTAATAGCAAAATTGGGACTTCCCATAAATATTAATCGCATTTAAATTCACCAAATTTTTATGACTAGCTATGCCGAACTTCCTTCAGCACTTTTCGCCATATCATATTCTTTTTTAACTTTGATATATGGTCGATGAATAAAACACCATTAAGATGGTCTATCTCATGCTGAACACAAGCTGCGAGTAATCCTTCAGCTTTCATCTGTTGTTCTGTTCCATTGATATCGGTAAAACGCACATCAACCCATGCTGGTCTAGTCACATCTGCATTATGTCCAGGGATAGAAAGGCACCCCTCCTCTAGGGTAGTAGTCTCTTTTGCAATTTGGATTATTTCTGGATTGATCATTTGCCATAATTCATCCCCATCTTCATCACGACTGCAATCCATTACAATTACTCTTTTTAATTCACCAATTTGTGGTCCCGCAAGACCAATGCCTGGAGCGTCATACATGGTTTGCGCCATATCATCGAGTAGTTGCTTTATGTCATTTGTTATTTCTTCAACTGGTGACGCCATTTTGCGAAGCAAAGGGTCTGGAACAAACAGAATTGGTTTTAGGCCCATTTAAATCCTCTATATTATGACCGATTCTATATAAAATTTAATCAGGTCTGATAGGTGGTCTATAATTGCATGATATTCTCTTGACTGTCATGCTTGCATTCTAAGGGGGTGCATTCTTATATTAAATAAGGTGCCAGACTTTAGTCATTGAACCCTTGTGTTAAATAGCTTTTGGTACAATAAAGGTCAAGCAAGCTTATAAGGCAAACAAGATAAATTGAGAAATATGATGCCAGTTTCCATTACCACTCCAATGATTATTTTAGCAGTAGCAATCTGTATTATTGTGGTGGTATCCTTCATTCTTCTAAAACGAGTCACCCTAAATACGCAATCTGATTCATTGGCAGAATTGCGCGGGCAGCTCTCACAAATGGCTCAGCTTTCGGGCCAACAACAGCAATTATTCTCTAGCCAGCTAACAGAACAGTCAGCCAGAATAGAGCAAACCTTAACTGGATTTCGCCAGCAACTGGGCAATTCTCTTCATCAACAAACCCAATCAACTCATGATAATCTTACAAAATTATCAGAGAGATTAGCTGTTATTGATAAAGCAAACAGTCAGATTTCTGAATTAACAGGACAAGTAACACAGCTTCATAACATTCTCGCCAATAAGACAGAACGGGGGGCATTTGGAGAGGTTCAGTTAGAAAATTTGGTAAAAACAGTATTGCCACCAAATGCCTATGCTTTTCAAGTTACTCTGCCAAATCAAAAGCGGGCTGACTGCGTTTTGAAATTACCCAACCCTCCTGGTGATATTGTAATTGATTCAAAATTTCCGCTTGAAGCATGGCATAAGTTACAAGATGCAGATACCAAAATAGAACAGCAGGCAGCAAGAAAACAACTAGCCATTGCTGTTAGGGGTCATATTAAGGATATACAAGATAAATATATTCTGGCGGGAAGCACAGCAGAATCCGCCTGTTTGTTTTTACCATCAGAAGCTGTTTATGCTGAATTGCACGCAAATATGCCAGACGTAATAGAAGCATCTTATAAGGCGCGGGTTTGGATTGTATCTCCCACAACGATGATGGCCACTCTTAACACAGTTAGAGCAGTGTTACGTGATGCAAGAATGCGTGAACAAACAGCTATCATTCAATCTGAAATGTTAAAATTAATAGAAGATGTCTCAAGGTTAGATATTCGGGTTGAGAATTTAAACAGACATTTCTCACAAGCACAAAAAGACATTGGTGAGATTCAAACCTCAGCAGGAAGAATTACGAAAAGAAGTCTTAAAATCACTGAATTAGAGGTTGCAGACGATGAAAAGCTATCTGTGATTGAGCCAGATTCCACCAGAACGGGCACAATTTCTGTACCCTCAGAAACTACCAACGAATAGACCTTGTGTTATTTATTTAGTCAAAGGAGTCCGTGCTTTCATTGCCAGCGCCAGGGTTCCATCATCTAGATAATTTAACTCACCGCCGACGGGCACACCATGCGCTAGTCTTGAAAGGGTAATAGTAAGCCCTGCAAGCCGTTCTGCGATATAATGGGCTGTGGTTTGCCCTTCAACAGTAGCCGAAGTGGCAAGAATTATTTCACACATATCTTCTGATGTAGAGATAGATGTTACATAACTCACTAATTTATCGATTCCCAGCTCGCTTGGACCTCGCCCATCCATGATATTCAAACATCCCCCTAGAACAAAATATCGACCTTGGAAAACGCCAGCACGCTCCATTGCCCATAAGTCGGATACATCCTCAACAATACATAATCGGCGAGCATCTCTGCGGGGGTCATTACAAATTGTGCATTTATCAAGTTCAGTTAGGTTATTACATTGCACACAAGGTCGATAACGATGAGCAACTTCATGCAGCGCTTGTGCAAGTGGAAGCATCGTTTGTTCTTTGTTTTTTATAAGAGCAAGAGCCGCCCTTTGGGCAGAACGTGGACCTAATCCAGGCAGCTTTCCAAGTCGTTTAATAAGATTTTGAAGACCATCATCACTCATTTTAAAAGGGAAGTTTCATTCCAGGTGGTAATGGAAGTCCGCCTGTGAGCTTTGTCATTTCTTGCGCCAACGCTTTATCTGCTTCATCTTTTGCGTTATTAACGGCAAGTTGGATTAAATCTTCTAATGTTTCAATATCTTTTCTGTCCACAACATCTTCGGTAATTGAAATAGAAACCACGCGCCCTTTACCAGTAACGGTAACTGATACAGCACCTCCACCTGATGTTGCAGAAAAATGCCTGTTGGACATTTCTGATTGCATCGCTTCCATCTGAGATTGCATTTCCTGCACTTTTTTCATCATTCCGCCCAGATTACGCATCATAAATTTTATCCCTTTCTTCTGTATCTTCCATATCCAGTGCTATTTTTGTATTTTTGCCTAATTCAGGTGTCTGTGTGTCTGTTGATGCTGTTTGATTATCTTGATTAAGCTTCGGGATCACGTCGACAACCTCTGCTCCTTGGAATGTTTCTAGAAGTTTTTTTGCCACAGGATGCTCAGCTGCAGCTGCTAACTTTTGTTGTTGTGTATGCGCATCGGTTTTTTGCAAAGTAGGTAAACCAGGGGTATCACTGACAGCTACAATCCATCGTTCATTTGAATTGGTATTTAGAATATGTGCTATTTTTCCAGGTAAGTCTTCTGGAGCATCACTAACCAAATGTAGTTCAAGATGAGGTGCTTCTAGTTTCACTAATTCAACATGTTTTCGAATATCTGCTGCTAATATAAGAGCCCCTTGCTGCTCACAAAATTCAGCAATATCGCGCAAATGTTCAAATTTAGATTTGTTTGCCAGATTAGCGCCAACAGGTGAAGGCTCAGATTCTAATTTAGTTTTAGATACCATTTCGCTGGTTTCAACTGGTAGCGTCTGGTTGCTAATGGACGAAAATGATTCGGATATCTCCTTTGTAGTATTATCACTATTTGAGGGTGGTTCAGATTCACCAGAAGGTGTATTCTTTGTATTAGAAGGCTCTATTTTTTCTAGTGGGGTATTTGGAAGTTTATCTAAAATTTCAGACGGTGTAGGCATTGGCGCTGTATATGCAAGGCGGATAATGAGCATTTGTGCCGCTGATTCTGGTCGTGGTGCGGCTTTTATTTCTTGATGACCTTTTAATAAAATTTGCCAACATCTTGCTAATCTAGGAATACCAAATTTGGCTAGGATAGTAAGTTTTTCTTTAGAAGATTCACTTACATCTTCTAACATTGAGTTACTGGCGATGAGGGAGGCTTGATGCGTAAAATCCATTAAATCAGACAAAATTTGTTCTGGCTCAGCCCCAGAATCAACCGCTTTTTTAAGACTGGTTAGGGCTGTTTGGATATCACCATTTAAACAAGAGTGAAGCAAATCCATAAGGCCATCTGAATTAGCATGACCTAGCATATCCTCAATTACAGATACGGTTATATCGTTTGAGCCAAGAGCAGATGCTTGGTCGAGCAGAGAAAGTGCATCTCGAACTGAACCACCTGCAGCATAGGCAAGCAGTCTGATAGCATCAGATTGTGAATTAATTTTCTCAGCTGTACAAATTTTATCTAAGTGCGAGATTAGCAGATCAAGCGGGACTCGTCGCAGGTCGAATCTCTGACATCTTGATAAAATTGTTATAGGCACTTTTCGTATTTCAGTTGTAGCAAAAATAAATTTTACAGCCTCTGGAGGCTCTTCTAGCGTTTTTAGTAATGCGTTAAAGGCATTTTTTGATAGCATATGAACTTCATCAATAATGTAAATTTTATAGCGTGCAGAAACCGGTCGGTAGACACTTCCATCAATGATTTCACGAATATCATCTACCCCTGTATGAGACGCAGCATCCATCTCTAAGATATCTACATGCTGAGCTGCTTGTATTGACAGACATGGCTCACACTGGTTGCAAGGCTGCATGGTCGGCCCTGAGTTGCCATCAGACCCTATGCAATTCAACCCCTTTGCCAATATTCTAGCAGTAGTAGTTTTGCCAACTCCTCTTACACCAGTTAAAATGAACGCATGGGCTAATCTATTTAAGGTAATTGCGTTTGATAGGGTACGCACCAATGCATCTTGTCCAATCAGTGCATCAAAATTATCAGGTCGATATTTTCGTGCTAAAACTTGATATTCTGCGACGCTATTTTGTTCCATAAAACTGTTCACTCTTAGAAACACTAACCTTATTTAAGACCAGATGTCTTATCTGGTAGAGTTGTGCTTGCCTTTTAAACCAGTGCTAGCGATTTTACACATCTATCATCGATGGAAAATATTTTTTCGCCAACATAGTTGGTGATTAGGTGAAAGGCTGAACGACCCGGTTAAGAACCACGCTGGCTGCTTCCTTTCGGACCTGACCTAATGAGCAGAGCAAACCGTCCACCCAACCTTTCATAGCAGAATATGGAACATCAGATTAGAACAAACAAGTCTTTTTAAAACTAGTGTAAAAACTATTTTTTATTTAGCAGCATATCTATGCGGGCTAGATGGATAACAGCCTAGAATTTTTACCGCATCTGGCAGGCAATAAAATTTTAGCTCTTCTAGCGCTAATTGCATATTTTTATGTTCAATATGACCCTCACAATCAACATAAAACTGTGCTGCTCGCATCTGGTTGCCTGACATATAGGATTCAATTTTTGTGAGATTAATGCCGTTCGTAGCAAAACCACCAAGTGCCTTATACAAAGCAGCGGGAACTGACCGAACTGAGAATACAAAAGTACAATGTGATGGTCCTGATGAAATATCTGGTGTCTGCATCTGTTTTTTCATAATCAAAAACCGGGTTGTATTTATTGTCATATCAGTTATCTCGTCAATTAGGATATCAAGACCATAAATATCTGCAGCCAGGCTTGATGCTATCGCACCTTTTGAGGGTTCTGCCCAAGAAGCAACATCGGATGCTGCTCCAGCAGTATCAGAATGAATAACAGGTTTTATGCCCAAATCTTGAAGTTTTTTTCTGCATTGAGCTAGGCCTTGCTCATGGCTATGTACTTCTTTGATTTGTGATAATGTGGCTCCTTTTATTGCAAGTAATTTATGATTCACCGGCTGAAAATGTTCTGCCACAATATGAAGTCCAGAATCAGGTAGCATATGGTGAATATCTGCAACCCGTCCTGCAGTTGAATTCTCAACTGGTACCATAGCAGAATCACATTCTCCTATTTGAACAGCCCTTAGCATATTAGAAAAACTCTCATAAGCGACAGCCTCCCACTCAGGACAAAATGCCTGACAGGAAAGATGAGAATAGGCACCAGGGACTCCCTGATAGGCAATTTTTTGACGTTTGCTCATAATATCCTCACTTGTTTTTATTGCGTATCCGCTTTTTTTGAATATTTACTTCTAGCATATATCAGGTCTTGTTCTGTATCTATTCCAGCAGCAGCAGAATTTACCTGACCTGCGCCAATGATCAACCCTAGCTCCAATGCGCGCAATTGTTCTAATGACTCTGTTTTCTCTAACGCTGAAGGGGGTGTCTTAACAAATTGGCTAAGGGATTCGCGTTGCCACCCATAAATGCCGATATGATGCCAGTATATTGCGCTGCCGTGAGGTATCGGAGCTCTGCTAAAATAATGCGCTCTTCCGATAGGCAGCCCATCCTCATTCTTGTTAGTTTGCCAGCTCATCACAGCTTTTACAACCTGCGGTGCATTAATTTCATGTTGTGCACATGGGGCGACTAAGGTGCATAAATCAAATTCTTCTTGCAGCAACATTGACGCTAAAATAGATAAATAATTTGGCGGAATATCTGGCAAATCACCTTGTAAATTAATGACGCGGCGATATGTCTCATCTGGATCAAATTCACATAAAGCAGCATAAATTCTATCAGATCCAGATGGCAGTTCAGGATCCGTCATTAAAGCAATCCCGCCTTCATTTTCAATCACGTTGATTATGTCTTGGTTGTCACAGGCTACTAAAACAGGCCCCAAACTGGCGGCCACAGCCTGTTTCCAGACATGTACAATCATCGGTTGCCCGGCAATGTCTGCCATTGGTTTATTAGGCAGACGACTAGATCCCATTCTTGCAGGGATCACTGTTATAATGTCATTATGTTCAGTCATGATGTTTTTTTTCATAATTTTGAGCAACAGGCAAAAGAATTCTGCATTTGGCAACTCTGAAGGACTTGAGAGAAAAGGAGGTTTAGGGTATCACAATGTCTGAATTATGATTCAAAATAGTTTCAATTGTTTTAAACATCTATTTTGTATTATACCATAAACGAAGATATGACCATGATAGCGGGGGTTTGCATGGATAACCTAAAGACAAATAAAATTCTAGCTGGATTTTTGCTAGCAGGTCTTTTAGCAATGGGCGGTGGTAAAATCGCCGAAATTTTTGTTCCATATCAGGAATTAGAAGAAAATGCCTATCCGATTGAAATCACACAATTAGCAGATTCAGGCAATAATGCTGCACCAGTTAATCAAGGTCCTGAGCCTATTTTAGCTATGTTAGCATCAGCAGATATAGATGCAGGTATCAAAATTGCTAAGAAATGTTCTGCCTGTCATGAATTTAATGCAGATGGAAAAAATAAAACAGGTCCGATGCTATGGAATATAGTTGATGCCAACATGGCAATGAAGGAAGGTTTTAATTACTCAGGGGCGCTTGCAAGCATTGGGGGAACTTGGGATTATAATGCGCTTAACGCATTTTTTTATAAGCCTAAGGCATATGTTGAAGGAACTAAAATGAATTTTGCGGGGCTGAAAAAACCTTCTGATAGAGCAAATCTTATTGCCTATCTAAGAAGCCTCTCTGATGCACCAGCCGCATTGCCAACACAACAAGAGATTGACGCAGAATCAGTACGGACTGATTAATAATCTTCTGAATTGCAATGAAGTGGAGTAGATAGATTACCAGCCCACTTACAACAAATAACTTTAATTTAGCCGAGATTGCCCATAATTTGGGACATATTCCTCGGCTAACCAGACCAATTGCTGAGAAGTATTTTCGTGCAGTGGATAAGATTGATGTAAAATCGGACCAGTCACCTGTGACGATAGCAGACACGCTTATTGAAAAAAAAATACGAGAAATATTAGAAAATGAGTTTTCAGCCACTACTATTTTTGGCGAAGAATTTGGCGGCAGTCTTGCGCTAGAAACAGGCTGGTGTATAGATCCTATTGATGGAACTAGGGCATTCATCGCTGGAAAGCCAACATTTGGAACCTTAATTGCTTTTTGTGATAATGGTATTCCTTTAGTCGGTCTGATAGATATGCCATGTCTTGATGAGATGTATATAGGCTATTATGATGATTCTCAAAAAATGTCTCAGGTAACTTTAAATGGTAAAATGATTAAGGCATCTGGGAAGCAAAATTTATCAGACGCATTTATAGCCACATCGTCTCCAGCAGCATTTACGGCAATTGGACTTCAGAAATTTAACAAAATTGCTCAGAAATGCAGGGATGTATATTATGGTGGTGATTGCCATAATTACGCATTATTAGCATCTGGGCATATTGATATTGTAATGGAACATACATTATCTCCTTATGATATGATGGCTTTAATTCCTATTCTGCGTGCTTCAGGTGCAATTGTCACTGATTGGTCTGGGGCGCCCATTAAAACCCAAAATTCTGGGGAAATACTTGCCGCGTCAACGGCTGAGCTTCATTCGAGTGCCTTGGCATTACTGTAATATAAAATTATGGTCTGTATGAAATGACATTAATTGCTTTTTATGATGGCGCAGAAAATACAACATTCAATAAATGGCATCACTGTCTTCAGGCATCTGACCCTGAATTTACGCTTGTTCCATTAATGGATAAGCAAGCTGATAAGGCAGAAATAGCCCTTGTCTGGAATATGCCGGCTGGAAGATTAGCAGAATTAAAGCAGTTGAAATTAATTTGTTCTCTTGGACAGGGAGTTGACCATTTATGGAAAGATTCGCAATTTCCGCCTTCCATTCCTGTGATTCGGCTAGTAGATCCTAATATGTCACATGCGTTAAGCCAGTGGGTTTTAGCTGTGCTACTTGATTATCTAAGAGACGGTCCCTTTTATCGAACAAATCAGCTTAAAAGAGAATTTAATAAGGTACCTCAGAGAGACACAACTGGCTTGAATGTCGCTATTTACGGTATTGGCGCGATTGGATCGGTCGTAGCTCAGAATTTACAGAGCCTTCAATTTACAGTGCAGGGGTGGGCACACTCACACAAAGATAAGCTTTCGATTAAACAAGCTTATGGGGAGTCTGGGTTTCAGGAAATGCTAGCTGGCAATCTTGTGCATATTTGTCTGTTACCTCTTACGTCAAAAACCAGAGGTGTATTCTCAAGAGCTGCATTCGAACAAATGCCAAAAGGGGCATATTTTATTAATGCTGGTAGAGGAGACCATGTAGTTGAGCAAGATTTACTTGCATCTATAAAAGCGTCTCATCTCTCAGGTGCTGCATTAGATGTATTTAGGCAAGAGCCATTACCAGCCTCTCATCCATTCTGGGAAGAACAGCGTATCTCAATATGGCCACATGTGGCAGCGCAAACCAGTCCAGATACAGCAACCGCGCAAATTCAACAGGCTATATATGATATAAATTCAGGAAATATGCCAAAAAACCTTGTGGATAGAACCCGTGAATATTAATTCATTAGTAGCGCCTAATGTGATAATAAGTTTGTCATAGATTAATTTGTTTTTGCATTAAAATTTCATTTATTTGCCTGTAAAAATGAGTAACATAATATCAATTAGTTTAATTTATTAAAAGTGAGGTTATAGTATGGCGCTTTCGGACAGAATTCCCTATCAAGCCATTGTTGATAGACCAAAATTGCAATTGCCAAATGGCAAGAGAATGGCTGTATGGGTATGCGTAAATATAGAAGAATGGCGTATAGAAGGACCGATGCCAAGAACTGTATTATCGCCGCCAATGGGTCAACCCTTATTGCCAGATGTTCCAAACTGGTCATGGCATGAATATGGAATGCGCGCTGGTGTGTGGCGCCAGTTCAAAGCAATTACAGACAGAAATATCAAGGCAACAGTCGCCATAAATGGTAACGTATGTAATTCCTACCCAAGAGTTGCAGGTTATGCCAAAGAAGCTGGTTGGGAGTTTATGGGGCATGGTTTTTTGCAAGGTCCAATGCATAGACTTACCTATCAAAAAGAAACTATTCAGCGTGCAGTTGATTCTATTGCAGAGTTTGTTGGAGAGCAGCCAAGGTCTTGGGAAAGTCCTGGATTAACTGAAACTGAAGAAACACTTGATTTTTTGAGGGCTGCTGGAATTGAATATGTTGCAGATTGGGTGATTGATGATCTGCCACAGGAAATTGCAACGCCATATGGAACAATCACTACCGTTCCTTATTCTGTCGAAACTAATGATATTACTGTATATGCATTACAACAGCATAAGTCTGATGAATTCCTTAACAGGGGAATGGGACAATTTGATAGGCTTTATGAAGAGGCAGCTGATAATGCCAGAATTATGGTAATATCTGTTCACCCATATATAACGGGCGTGCCGCATAGAATTAAATATCTCGAGGCGCTTCTAGATTATGTAATGGACCATGATGAAGCAGTATTTATGACTGCTTCTGAAATTGGGGATTGGTACACATCAGAAATGGCTCGAATTAACGGATGATTGTTATTTCCTGTGAGATGCCAGATAAGATTTAGTGCTTAAACTGCCATTCTTTTTTATTTTGACAGGAAAAATTCATCAGGAGACAGAGATAAATCAGGCAGTATAATGTCTGATTTATCATATACTCTAAAGGCTTTAATAGTCATTGATATTAGGGTGTAATAACCACATACTGCGGTCAAATCGATTACGCTGTTGGATTCAAGGGTAGCCACTGCAAATTCATATGTTGTATCTGACACGCCTTTGTCGCGATGTAATTCTGCGCAATAATGAAAAACCGCTTGCATTTTTGGGTCCTTAAATTCAGGCTGCTTGGCAAAGGATATAGAAGAAATAATATCTTCTGGAATGCCTGCTTTGCGGGCAGAAGGTACATGATGCACCCATTCGAATTGAGCAGACCAATAACGGGCAGTGACGAGTATTGCCAATTCTGATAGATAAGGCGGCAGGCTGCTGTCAAAGCGCGCATATTGTCCAAGCGCTTGCGCTGTTTCGGCTAATTCTGGATTGCGCATCCAAATCCGTAACGGTCCAGCAACACGGCCTCTGGGACCATCGATAATGGTGCTATAAACCTCTTTTTGTTTTTCGGTAAACGAAGCTAAATCAAGATCGGGTAAACGTGGCTGTGTCATGATAGCAAATTTCTAGATGTTATGTGGATTGGCAATATTATCAATCTTGCCTTTAAAAAATACTAGAGCATCAGAATCTGATTGGGTGAAATCTAAAATTTTACCAACCACAATAATATGGTCACCGCCCTCATAGACAGCCCATTTTTCACAACAGAAATGGGCAATATTACCTGTGATAATAGGCATGTTATTTGCATTTTCAGACCATTCAACACCTTCAAATTTATCCTCCACAGGTTTTGCAAACTGCCAAGCAATAGCTTCTTGTTCTGCGCATAGAACGTTAACAACAAAATGCTCACTGGTTTCAAACAAGGTTTTACTTGCCTGTTCTTTCCCAATTGAAAATAAACATAATGGGGGATCCAGACTTAGGGAGGAAAATGAGCTCACTGTAATGCCAGTTGGTTTATTATTTTCGTCTTTTAATGTGATAACAGTTACACCAGATGGGAAACAGCCAAACGCATTACGTAATTCTTTTGTGTCAAATTGTGTCATTCAAAGCTCTTACTGTTTAAAACTATATGTTGCGAATAATGAAACAAAATCATAGCCTTGATTTAATGTCATCACCATTATTATGTAAGGATAGTATGACAGGTTGTGATCAGTACTTCAATTATCAATAATTTAAAATCGGATAATATCATTCTAAATGTTTTTAAATGCCTTATCAATCACCTTCCTGAGGAAAATTGATTGATCCATATTAAATTCTTTCAAACTATGAAACTATCTTGCAGAAACGCACTTTATGTTTCCAATCTTTGTGCCAAAACAGTATTATCTTCTTAATTGTTCAACAGGGAGTTAAGCGATGTTAATTGGATTAATTGGTGTAGGTAAAATGGGTCGGGCGATTTGCGAGCGTCTGATGGAAACAGGCAATCAGCTTGTTGTTTGGAATAGGTCTCCAGAAAAAATTGCGGATTTGAAAGGGGTCACGATTGCCTCTACACCTGCTGAAGTCGCTGCTTCAGCAGAAATCATTATCTCAGTTCTTGCAAATGATCATGCAACGCAATCTGTCTATTTTGAAGAAGGCGGGTTAACAAGTATCTCATTGCAAGGAAAACTTATTATAGAAATATGTACGTCATCTCCTGAGCGGGCGGTTGAGCTTGAAAAAGCGGTAATGGACGCAGGTGGACAATTTCTTGAATCACCTGTCGGAGGAACAGTAAAACCTGCAAGAGATGGTACTTTGCTTGGATTGGTTGCTGGAGATAAAACGGCATTCGAGCGTGGCAAACCTATTTTGGAGCAATTAACTAGAAGAATTGAGTACCTAGGAGCAGTAGGTTCTGCTTCAGCTATGAAATTGGCAGTTAATTTACCTTTAATGGTGTATTGGGGAGCCTTAGGTGAAGCAGTTGCGATTGCTATGAAAAAAGATATCAGCGCTGAGCAAGCAATGAGTATCTTAGTTGATAGTTCAGGAGCAATTGGTGCAGCAAAAATGAGATGTCAGCCAATCTTAGATATGATGCAGTCTGGTGAATCATCTGCATCAAATTTTTCAATGTTTAATGCTATTAAAGACATGAAATTAATGGTGGGCACGGCTCAGAATTTGGGCGTTGAAAGTCCGATAATTGACGCTGCACGCAGATCAGCTGAAGACGCAGCTGAAGATGGTTGGGCAGCGCATGATGCGTCATTATTAGCTGCTTGGCGCAGTAGTAAATCTTAAGAAAGGAAATAATATGTTACCAGTAGCACTTGTTGGATTTGGTTGGTGGGGTAGAACCATCGCATCCAGATTAAAAGAGAATAGCCTTTTTGAATTGGTCTGCGTTGTTGAGCCAAATGCAGATGCACATGATGATATTATCAAAATGGGTCTTAAGCCAGTTTTGGATTTTGATGAAGCTGTCCAAATGGAAAATGTGCAGGCACTTATATTAACTTCTCCTAATGATTTACATGACTCACAAATTGCAAAATGTGTGGCTGAAGGAAAGCATGTTTTCTGTGAGAAACCTCTGTCGCTTACTTTTGACGGTGCGCGCGATAGCGTGCAAGCTTGTGAGAAAGCAGGTCTTGTATTAGGCATAGGACATGAGAGAAGATTTGAGCCAGCAGTAATGGAAATCAAACGGCTTCTTGATGAGAATGCATTTGGAAATATCATGCACGCAGAATTAGCTTTTAGCCATGATAAGCTTATTGGTCTTCCCTCAGGAAGTTGGAGAACATCAAAAACCTTCGCGCCAGCTGCTGGAATGACACAAATGGGTATCCACCTAACAGATATATTGATTTGGTATTTTGGCAAAGTTAAATCTGTTTATGCAATTACCTCAAGCCGTTCACTTGGCTGGGAAACAGGCGATGTAGTGGTAGTTCAGTTGTTATTCGAAGCTGGTATGACTGCAAATATACAAGCTATTCTGCACACACCCCATTTTCTGCGCACGCATATCTTTGGGTCTGAAATGTGGGCAGAGGTTAGAAATAGCACACACCCTGATGAGACAACTGGTGTTGCAGATTTGCAAATTTACAGGTCCTTGGATGATTCAAAAACCACGCGATTTGATTGGGCGGATTCTGTATCAGCAAATCTTGAAAATTGGCGCTCAGCTATTGTTGATGGTACCCAATACCTTAATAGAAACTTTGAGATGATGCATAATATCGAAGTATTAAATGCTATCATCAAATCTGCAGAAGAAGGCGAGGTTGTAAAACTATCTTAGGCAGATAAAAAACCGTAGAAATTAAACTATGAAAAAAACTGATAGATTTGTTTAATGCCTATTGATAGCATTAAAACAAACAACAGCTTTTTAAATCTTTCTGAACCAATGTAAGGGCGTAGTAGGGATCCTAATTTAAACCCTACTACGCTAAATAAAACAGCAGATATGCTAAGAATAACAGAATTTGAATTTAGCAGGTTGTTGTTAATTAGCCCAATAGTTAGCCCCAATCCCCCCACTAGAAAAATATACCCAACCGCCCCAACAAATTCATTTCTGGATATGTCTAGGGAAGCAAAATAAATTATGGCTGTTGATTGAATTCCGGTCATGCCGCTAAGCAATCCAGAACTTGCCCCAGCAATTATCTGCCAAGCGGGGTGTGCTGTAATAGGCAGCGTGAAGTTAAACAAGCTATATATTGCGAATAATGCCAGAGCCAATCCAATGACTGCTGTTATCAGATCGACTGATATTTGGGTCAGGATTTGGCTAGAAAGAAAGCTGGTACATAACATGAATAATGCCATATATTTATATTTAACAATTATTAGCTTCCAGTTTTTTTCAGAAAAAAGCTGCTGGATGTTGGTGATGACAATCGGTAGTGCAATAACGCTAATTGCCGTTATGGGTGTAATGAATAGCGGAAGGGTTGCCATAGCAACAACAGGAAAACCGATACCAAAAATACCCTTTACACTGCCAGAAACTACTAAGGCAAGCATGATAGAAGCTAAGGTTAAAAAGCCATATGTCTCAAATATCATTTAACCAATTTTTGCTTATAAACTTCATATACTGCAGCCGTATCATATGTAATAGGCACAGTTTCTTTTGCAACATCATATAACTTCTGAGTGACGTCAAACAAAGGTGTATAGCAATTATGACTTTTTATGTCTTCACTGATAACTGATATGTCCTTATACGCAATAGTCATATTTGCTGTAGGCGGCTCATAGGCATGATCTATCATTAATGGCATACGCAAATCAGACATTTTTGATTGACCAGCGCCGTTAGATAATAATTCAAATATCATTTTAGGTTCTAGCCCAAGTGAGATACCATAATTCAGGCTTTCAGAGGCAGCACAGTTATGAACATAAACAGCATGGTTTGCTACAAATTTTAATTTTGATCCATTGCCAAATGGACCAGCATAGATAACCGCTTTTGTAAAATGTTCTAGTAGAGGTTTTATTCTAGAAAACCCATCTTCAGGACCACTTGCCATCATCACTAGGTCAGCCACTGCAGCCTGTGCGCCTGTGCCACTTACGGGGCAGTCTAGTAAAATTGCTCCACAGCTATCTAAATCACTTTTGGCGGCTTGCTTTGTATCAAGTGTAAAGGTTCCAGTTTCTAAAACAACCTGACCAGGCTTCAAAATTTTACTAAGTTTGCTGGTCGCATCAGCAAGTATTTTGGTATTTGCTAATGATAGGATAATCATCTCACACTCAGAAAGCCAGTCACCATAGCTTGATTGAGGTGTGCCACCTGCTTTAGATAGCATTTCTTGTGCTGCTGGGTCTGGATCAAACCCATTTACGGTAATACCGCCTGCCAATAAGTTACGTGCATATGCACCTCCCATGGCACCAAGCCCGATAATTCCTACACTCATGATTACTCCATTTTATTGTTGAGAAGATTATATTTATTTTTCGATAAAAACCCAAATAGTTGATATTATTATGTTCACATTTATCGATAATTAGCTAGAGTATTTATACGAAAATAATCACAGGAAGGAGAGTTATGAAACTCGCAACGGTAATAGATAATGGTAATGTAAAAGCAGGAATGATTATAGGGGATGAGTTTGTTTGTTGTGTTGAAGGCGAAGCAGCAGAGATGGCTGTTTTGTCCTTAATACGTTCAGAAGATACCTCCTCTTGGCAGAGTATGGCAGATACAGCTCCTAGAAAGAAGCTAAGTGAAGTGCAACTCCTAGCGCCAATACCTCATTTATTGCGTGATATGATATGTGTTGGCAAAAATTATTATGCACATGCAAAAGAGTTTTTTGATTCTGGATTTGATGCAACTCAGAAGGAAACAATCCCTTCAGAGCCAATTATATTTACTAAGGCTATGACTTCTTTAATTGGACCAGATGATGCCATTGACTCATCGATTGATCCAACATCGACTGTAGATTACGAAGGTGAGCTTGGTGTAATCATAAGCAAGACAGCCAAGCGGGTATCTAAAGATGATTGGCAAGATTATGTATTTGGATATGTAATCATCAATGACGTGACGTCACGTGAGTTACAGAAGAAACATAATCAATGGACAATAGGTAAGGGGTTAGACACCTTCGGTCCAATGGGTCCTTTCATTGCAACAAAAGATGAAATAGAAGATTTGCCATCTATGCAAATTCAGACGCTAGTCAATAATGAAGTAAGACAACAAGCTGAAGTTCGAGATCTCATATTTGACATACCAACCTTAATAGAAACATTAACATTAACAGGCACATTGCTTGCTGGTGATGTTATTGCAACTGGTACGCCTGTTGGTGTTGGTATTGGATTCACACCGCCAAAGTTTTTAAAGAGCGGTGATAAGGTCGTGATTAACGTGACAGGTCTTGGTTCTTTGGAAAATCCAGTCATCTAATCCCATTTTTTAAAAATAAAGTACATATAAAAAAAGGGCGTCAGAGATATTCTCTGACGCCCTTTATTATATCAATAATGCGTGATTAGCTGTTTTTAGCCATCCATGCATCAGCAGCTGCTTCAACTGCTGCACGGTCAAAGTTGTTTGCACAGCCTTCGAATACGTGTGAAAGATAGTCGTTTGTGTTATAATCTGCGTCTACTGCGCCTATCATCTTCATGTCGTTGTTAACTGTAAGCCATGCTGACTCAGCAACCAAACCATATGATGTGTCGCCCTCAGGTGGTAACTGAAGCTTTGCAACAGCTTTAAGGTATGAATTTCCTACCTCTTCAACTTCCCACTGTGCTGGTGAACCATCAGATGCTTTTGACATTTCAGCAATGATATCTAGGTTATATTGACCAACGTGAACACCCATTGAGTATGCTTTTAAGAAACGGCAATACTTGTCATAGTTATCCATCATTGTTGCACCGTTAGCAGCATATGTATTTGCAGGAGCAACTTTAGCTGATGGCGGTGTGATATCTCTTATTGTAACGCCTTTTGTTGCAAGTGCAGCAAGGTCTGAAATTGAACCAGCAAATGCAGCAGCTGTGCCTTTAAGGAACACGTTAGCAAGAGTAGGACCAGCGTCACCAACAACAACTGTGCTGATACCGTCTGTGTTTGAATCAGCATGAGCCAATGCAACTTTCAATGATGCAAGGTCACGGTCAGATGCAAGACCAACTGTTTTGCCCTTTAATTCTGTAACACTTTGAAGTGGGCTATCATCATTAACATAAACACCTTCAGGTGCTGAACTATGAACTGAATAAACAGTTTTTAGACCCATTCCAGCAGCGGCACCTTGGAAAACCTGTGGACCATCAAGCATAGCAAAGTCAGCTTGACCGTTTAAAAGGAATGCCTGGTATGGAACTGTTGTATCGCCATCCAAGAATTCTACAGAAATTCCGTTATCTTCGTAAAAGCCTAACTGCTGACTAATATGTGATGGCCAGAAGATCATTGAAGGATAAGAAGGCTGAATAACCGTGATCTTATCAGTGTGACCGCCTGCCATTGCTGCAACCGGGCTAAGTAGTGCAACAGCTACTGCTGTTGAAAGTACTTTTTTAAGCATTGTTTTCTCCCTTAACGCTTGTTGTTTAAATCATCTTGTCTGCTATGAATTAGCATCAAAGACTGCCAATTTCCTTCATGTCGCTTATGCTATTTTCTTTGACCGTTTCTTCGACACACGCTCCAGTCCTTTGGCATCGCGCCAAAAAACTATACGTCTGTCCATTACTTCAGCAATTGTAAATACCATGAGTCCCATGAGGGCCATTGTAACTAATGAAGCAAATGATCCTGCCATATCCAGGCTGAATGCAAAACGCTGCATTAGAATTCCTACTCCTTCCGTAGCTGAACCGAACTGAGCTACAATCGTGCCTAAAAGCGCGGTTGTAATTGCCAATTTTAAACCGGCAAAAATTTCTGGTAGAGCATTAGGAAGTTGTTGTTTCCAAAAAAATTGATATTTTGAAGCGCCAAGAGTTTGAAATAACTCTACAGCTGCATCATCCTTCTTCAATAGTCCTGTAAGTGTGTTGATGAAAGGAGGGAAAAAGCACACTAATGTTGCTAGGGCAATTTTTGATTCCCATCCAAATCCGAACCAAGCAATAATCAAAGGTAGAACCGCTATTCCCGGTGTTACGTTAAATACCACTGCGTAAGGGGCTATGTATCTGCGAAAACTCTCATTGAACGCAGCAAGTACTGCAAGCGTATTACCAATGATGATGCCGTAGGTGAAACCAATAGCCATCTGCGCCATGGTTACATAGAAATGCCAATATATCATGCCTGTTTCAAAGAACATATTATACAGCTTGGCACCAATCTTACTTGGTCTTGGCAAGAACAGCTCATTTAAACCGCCAAAACGAGCATAGGCTTCCCATAATCCAATTGCAATTACAAAGCTGAGGGCATATTTGGCGAAGGATATAAGTAAATTTAATGATTTCACGATGATACACCCATTTTTTTTCTTCTTTTTTCACTTACTTTCAACATCAACAGATCATTTTGCCAAAAGATTAAGTGGTAATCCATATATTCCATGATTTTAAATAAAATATAGCCAAATATAGTCACTGAGAGGAGCGCAGCAAAAGCATAATCCATGGTAATCATAATTACATATTGAGCTATTAACACGCCCATTCCTTCGCTTGCTTGAATGAATTCAGATACCAATGCGCCGCCGAAAGCAGATGCTGTAGCTAATTTCCAACCAGCAGAAATAAGCTGCAGGGCTGATGCAAAACGTAATTTCCAAAAAGTTTGAAATTTTGAAGCGCCAAGAGACCGAAACATTTCTTCGGATTCTTCATCAATTTCCATCAATCCTTGAAATGTATTCACAAACGGTCCGAAGAAAGCAACTAAGGCAGCAAGAGCAACCGCAGACCATAAGCCAAACCCCAACAGAGCCACAAAAATTGGTCCTACTGCAATTCGGGGTGTTGCTTCCATTAAGATAATCCATGGCTTAATGTATTTTCTGAAGGTTTCACTAAGAGTTGCTGAAATAGCAAGACCCATGCCTATGACAGTACCAATTGATGCACCAAGTAGCGCTTTTTGAAAAGTTGAGCCAAGATGATGCCACACTGTTTTATCAATAAAAAAGATATCGATCATTGCAAGCCCAATGTGGGTAGGACGAGGCGCAATCATATCTGCTTGGATTCGATCTTCAAACCCATAGAGATTAACAAATTCCCAAAGTAAAATAAGCCCAGCAAAAATCGCCAGGTGAACAGGTAGCGTTCTAAATACGCTCACATGTTTGGCTTGGTCAGTAGTTGAATAAGACATGACTTAGTGACCTCCCAACGTATCTCTCACCTGTTCTACAATAACATTAAATTCGCGGCTGGTTTGAATGGAAATATCCCTAGGACGCTCAAAATCAACGTCAATAATTTGTGCTATTCTGCCGGGACGAGGTGTCATTACCATCACTCTGTCCGCAAGAAAAATGGCTTCTTGAATATTGTGTGTGACAAATAAGGTAGTTGCTTTTAATTCGCCAACAATTCGCATAAGCTCAACATTTAGTCTCTCACGTGTAAATTCGTCAAGAGCACCAAATGGCTCATCCATCAGCATGATATCAGCGCCTGTCTGGATAAGACGCGCAAGAGCAACACGCTGCTGCATGCCACCAGAGAGTTGTCTTGGAAAATGAAACTCAAATCCCTTCAACCCAACAAGCTCAAGAGAAGCCAGTGCTTTTTGCTTGTCTTCTTGCTTCACACGCCGTTTTACTTCAGTTGGAAGAAGGACATTTTCAATGGCAGTTCGCCAGTCAAGCAAAACAGCTTTCTGAAACATCATGCCAATATCGGTGCGTGGCTTTGTAACAGTCTCGTTATTTACAAATAAATCACCAGAAGTTTTTTCAATCAAACCTGCAACCAGACGCAATAAAGTTGATTTTCCACATCCACTTGGACCTACAAGAGATATAAATTCGCCAGATCTGATATTAAAATCTGCTCCTTCGAGAGCTGTAACGGTTTCTCCAAAAACCTTTGTTACATTTGAGCCTTCAATAACAGTCTGACCAAATTGAGATTGGTTTTCTGCTTTCTTTGCCGTCGCAGTCATATTTTCCCCCGTGATGACTTGTCAAAGTAAGTATTACTAAGATTATCGATAATGATCTTATCACTGCATTTGAGTAGATCAACAAGAAAATCGATATTTTTGTGAAAAAAACGTTTAATCGTTAAATTTTTATAAATTTAGCTAATGATATTCAGCGTTATTACTGCTATAAATTTGAACTGTGAAAAGCTTTTGCTATTTTATTTTGTAGGTCAACAAACGCTTTAATTTTATGTTAATTACACTTCGAAATAATAGATATGCAATCATCTTCTTCTTATTCAACCAATGCTCTTATCAGTTTACTTGCTAGCCATCTTGCTGATTCTCCAGATAAAATACTATTCCGTTTTTTGGATGATGAAATGCCTATAACTAGGCAGGATTTTTTCAGTGAATGTGAGAAATTCTGCGCATTCTTTCAAGAAATTGGGGTTCAGCCAGATGATCGAATCGTTGTTCAGACTCCAAAATCATCTAAAAGTTTGAGTTTGTATATTGGTGCAATAATGGCTGGTGGGATATATATTCCGTTAAACCCAGATTTTACAGATGCAGAAGTGTCTTATTATTTAAATGATTCGCAACCGTCAGTTTTCATTTGTATGTCTGAACGCAGGGAAAGCTTGTTTAAGATAGCAGCTGAATCAAATGTTCCTAATTTATATACTTTGGGGATAGATAATTCAGGAACCCTGCCTCAGGAAATCCGCACCACAAACGCAATATTTATTCAGGAAGTGGCAAGACAAGATGAGGATATAGCCGCTATTTTATACACCTCAGGCACAACCGGCAGACCAAAAGGAGCGATGATACCACATCGGGCATTGGGCTCTAATGCGATAACCCTTTGTGCGGAATGGCAATATACGGAACAGGATGTATTAATTCATGCCCTGCCTGTTTTCCATACGCATGGTTTATTCGTTGCCACCAATGTTGCTTTGGTAAGCGGTGCTGAAATGTTGTTTATGGATAAGTTTGATGTAGATAAAACAATTCAAGCAATGCCTAATGCAACCGCATTAATGGGTGTTCCTACATTTTATACCCGTTTATTGCAGCATCCAGCTCTTGCAACTGCTGCAGAAAAAATGAGATTATTTATTTCAGGTTCAGCGCCATTATTAGCACAAACGCATGAGGAGTGGACTCAAAAAACAGGTCATGCGATCTTAGAGAGATACGGTATGACAGAAGCGAATATGATCACTTCAAACCCGTATTTTGGTAATAGGAAAGCAGGTACAGTGGGTATCCCGCTTGCGGGCATATCTGTGCGAATCACCTCAGAGGAATCATTGCAGGAAGTTGCCGAAGGGCAAGTTGGCAGCCTGGAGTTAAAAGGGCCAAATTTATTTACCGGTTACTGGCAAAATCCAGAGAAGACAGCTGCCGAATTTCGGGCAGACGGATATTTTATTTCAGGCGATTTAGCTTGCCAGGATGAAGATGGCTATATCTCAATCGTGGGCAGAGAAAAGGACCTGATAATATCTGGGGGATTTAATATTTATCCAAAAGAAATCGAATCTATTCTAGATGAATTGCCAGATGTGATTGAAAGTGCTGTAGTTGGTGTGCCGCACGCAGATTTTGGCGAGGCAGTGGTTGCCATCCTAATCATAGAAGAAAAAAGCACTCTTAAACAGAGTGACGTGATAGATTATGTTTCTAGTCAGCTGGTGAATTATAAGCGTCCAAAACATGTGGCATTTTTAACTAGCTTGCCAAGAAATAGCATGGGAAAAGTACAAAAAAATATATTGCGTGAGCAATATAATTCTCTGTTTAGCTAATAATTAGGCTGTATCTTGTGAAACTCTAGTATCAAGATAAGCTATCACTGTTGCAGACAAGGTTATCAATGCTCCGCCTAGAATAACGAAAATATCAAATCTATCGCCAAATAGATATATGCCCATGATTGTTGCCCAAACAAGTTGTAAATAGGTTACAGGTTGACTGATTGTCATTGGCGTAAGACGAAAAGATTGAGTCATTGCATAATGACCAGTGGTAGCTAGAATAGCAACAAGTGCAAGACTTATAACATCAAACAGATCAGGTGTCGTCCAGACAATAAGCGCCATTGGTAATTGTGCCATGGATACAAATAGACTTAGCATACCAACTATCACCATCGAACTTTCTTTGAAAGATAGCCGTTTTGCCATTAAATAAGAAGCTGCAAAAATAGGCGAGGCAAGTAGTTGTGCTAATTGTCCAAGAGATACTTCTTGAAATCCAGGTCTTATAATAATGATTGCGCCGATAAATCCAATGGCTAAGGCAAATAAATGATAGGGCTTTAAATGCTCTCCAAAGAATAGGGCTGCCCCTATTGTGACATATAATGGTATGGAATATCCAATTGCTGTTACTTCTGCAATTGGAATATGGATAGTGGCATAAAACCATAAGATCACAGCGACGCTATGCAGGCTTCCTCGTAAAATAAAAAATCCTAAACTTTTTCTTTTTACACTAAGCTCTTTTGCGGTTTGGTTTTTATTATCTAATAATAGCCTGCGCATCACAGGCAGCCAAAAAGGCGCTAGCATGACTGCTCCAGATAAATAGCGGATGAAGGCTGCTTGCGTTGCTGGCATATCTGTTCCGATATAGCGAACCACTGTTAATGTTATCGAAAAACAGAGTGTGGTCACGACCATCCATAATGCGCCAATAAGCCTATCTGACATCATGATAGGTTAATTAGCCATTTCAATTTTGTGAGTGACTTCGCTGTAGGGGAGCCAATATGAGCCAGAAAAAACACGTACATAAATAGCTAAAGGAATAGATGTATAATATTTTATATTTAGCGTGTTAAAATCACATGAAGCAAGGTTAGACAAGGAAGTCAAAATCGACACCTTTATCTGCTTGCAATACATGCTCCATATATAATTTATGATAACCACGTTTAGCAATAAACCTACTCAGATCTAGCGTTTTTCTTCTGTTGGCTAATGCAACCTCATCAACATGTAGATGCAAACTTCTTGCATTTACATCTAGGCTAATCTGATCCCCTGTTTGCACTAAGGCAAGAGGACCACCTTCAGCTGCTTCTGGGCAAACATGAAGGATGATTGTGCCTGATGCTGTGCCACTCATTCTGCCATCAGAAATACGAACCATATCTTTGACGCCTTGTCTGGCAAGCTTCTTGGGAATTGGGATTAAGCCTGCTTCAGGCATGCCAGGCGCTCCTTTAGGTCCGATATATCGTAGAACTAAAATATCTTCTTTATTTACATCCAGATCGTCACTGTCAATGCGGTTTGCTAAATCTTCAAGACCATCAAAAACCACAGCTCGCCCAGAGTGAGTAAGAAGTGAATCACTCGCAGCAGATTGTTTGATAATAGCAGTGTCAGGCGCAAGATTGCCTTTTAGGACTGCCATACCGCCTTCCCGGTAAACCGGGTTTGATGCAGATTTAACAACATCTTGCTGCCAAGAAAAATGTGTTTCTTCAATATTTTGGCCAATTGTTTTCCCAGTAATAGTAAGCGCATCTAAATGCAATTTATCTTGTAATTCCAACAATATTCTTGGCAGTCCACCTGCTTTATACAAATCTTCCATATAGCCTTCACCTGAAGGCTTTAAGTCAACAATCACAGGAATTGTGCGTGATAATGCATCAAATGCATCCATATCTAATTTAATTCCAAGCCGTCCAGCAATAGCAGCAAGATGAATTAGACCATTTGTTGAACCACCAATGGCAAGAAGTACCATCAGCGCGTTTTCAAAAGATTTTGCTGTCAAAATACTACTTGGTCTGCGTTTTACGGAGGCTATTTCAACCGCAATTTGCCCAGTTTTTTCAGCAATTCTGCGTCTTTCTGATGATACTGCAGGAGCACAAGAAGAATCAGGTGGCATCATACCAAGTGTTTCAGCAATCATTGCCATGGTACTAGCTGTACCCATCACACCGCAGGTGCCAACCGTTGGCACAAGCTGATTATTGGCTTCGTTAATTTCAATTTCATCTATCTCATCAGCTCGGAATTTTGCCCATAATCTTCGGCAGTCAGTGCAAGCACCCACACGCTCTCCTCGATGTGAGCCTGTAAGCATTGGTCCTGTAACAAGTTGGACTACAGGCATATCAACACTCAACGCCCCCATTAATTGGGCGGGAACTGTTTTATCACAGCCACCGATAAGAACACAAGAATCCATAGGCTGGGCTCTAATCATCTCCTCAGTATCCATAGCCATCAGATTTCGAAGATACATAGAAGTTGGGTAGGTAAAGGCTTCATGAACAGAGATAGTTGGAAATTCAAGAGGAATTGCACCTTGCGCTAAAACACCAGCACGCACGCTTTGAATTAAATCAGGAACATTACCATGGCAGGAATTATAATTGCTGAATGTATTGATAATACCAACAATAGGCTTGTCTAACATTTCATCAGAATAGCCAAGACCTTTAATAAAAGATTTACGAAGAAAGGTAGAAAAACCAAGGTCACCGTAATTTGTTAGGTTCTGCTTAATTCCTTTTTTATCATCCATTTTTTCTTCCAGTCTGATTTTAATCTTAAATCTTATCTAACATAAAAAAGCTAGATGTCAGTTCTGTTTTATCCTCTGCCAACAAATGGCATATTGGTAGCCATAATTGTCATTGTTAAGATATTGGTATCCAATGGAAGGCTTGCCATATAAGCCACTGCACGGCCACATTCATCTGATTCAATTACTGGCTCTACCATGATCTCACCATTTGCTTGCGGCACGCCTTTGGTAAAACGGTTACCAATGGCTGTGTCAGCGTTGCCAATATCTAACTGAGAGCAGGCGATAGAATAGGCTCTTCCATCTAGCGCTATTGTTTTTGTCATTCCGGTAATGGCATGTTTAGTTGCTGTATAAGCGATTGTATTTGGTCTTGGTGCGTGCGCACTAATAGAACCATTATTGATTATACGCCCACCTTGAGGTGATTGTGATTTCATCATTTTAAACGCTGCCTGCGCACATAAGAAACTACCAGTCAGATTTACATCAACACATTTGCGCCACGCATCTTCTTCTAGTTCGTCTAATTCTACGCGAGGAGCGCCCATCCCAGCATTATTAAATAATATATCTAATCTACCATGTTCATTTTTTATTTCAGCAAACAAAGAACGCACCGAATCGCTATTTGTAACATCAGCAATAATCGCGCTTATTTTAGGTTTATCTGTTGCACCAAGTGAGATAGTTTCGTCTAGCTGTTCTTGCCTTCTGCCACATATAATTACATGAAAATCATCTTTTTGTAGCGCTATCGCAGCAGACCTTCCGATACCAGTGCCACCCCCAGTGATAAGAGCAACTTTTTTAATTTTTTCTGTCATCAATCTTCTCCCATTTAGAAAGGATACGCTTATTTAAAGGCAATATGCGTATCCTATCCGTAAATGATTAAATCACTTATCCTTGGTATGAACCAAAGTCGAAAAACAGCTCTGAGTTAGTAACCATAATTCGATGTCTCATAGCTTCATCAGTTATCCATTCGCCAAACCAGTTAACCAAATCACCATCATTTGGATTAACCTCATATTTATTAGGGTGTGGCCAATCTGTTCCCCACATTACATTGTCTGGGTTTGCTTCAACTAATGCTCTTGCCATTGGTAGAACATCATCATATGGCGGTAAGTCTGTCTCACTTACCCTGTTTGCACCAGAAATTTTTACCCAAGTATTGCCGTCTTTAACAAGCCTCAATAATGTCTTAAAACCATCAGCCTCGATGCCCGCAATAGCAGGTTGATAAGCAAAATGACCAATGGAAACAGGAACTGATGCATTGGCTAAAACAGGCTCAAGCTCTACCATATCTTTTCCAGGAAAAAGATATTCTAAATGCCATCCAAATCCTTTGATTTTATCCTCAAGTCTTGAAATCTCAGATAATTCAAGTGGCATTCCCCCCTTATTATCTAAGTTTAGTCTCACGCCGCGAATACCTTGATCATGCAGCTCTTGTAGAAAATTTTCGGTTGCATCCATTTTAATGGCACACACACCGCGCGCCTTATTAGGCACCTTTTTGTTAAGCTCGTTCATACCCTTTAAAATAGCTGCATTATCAACGCCGTAAACAGATGGCTGTGTGAAAACAACTCTGTCTATGCCTAATGTATCATGCAGATGAATAAGATCTTCTAATGTAGAATCAGGTGGATTATATCCCCGCCCTTCAAATAAAGGAAAATGATTCTCAAATATGTGCACATGTGTATCTATGCTACCTTTTGGTAGCGTGATACTTGGTTTTTTTGGGTTTCTATCAGGGGCGATACAATCTCGGATAGTCATTATTTTCTCCAAAGCTCTGTAGATGAGGCAATTAATTTATCGATAATTTGTGCGTATAGGATTTAACGATTGTAAAAATTTTGTCTATATAAAAATAAATTTATCATTAGTTTTTACAAATAATGACAGGGCTTTTTTAAAAAAATTAGTATTGAGTTAGAAATTTTTCAGCGCTTATG
>ERZ887849.1054-NODE-1054-length-27444-cov-7.245208_pt1 | contig 27444 bp, 25 predicted proteins | sample MGYA00521267_ERZ887849 | MGnify/ENA primary metagenome ERZ887849 (study PRJEB32303, sample SAMEA104408601) | aquatic metagenome | biome: Brackish water; feature: Pelagic; material: water | place: Baltic Sea | collected 2014-06-06T16:11:00 | depth 2,863 m ... | reverse complement strand
CTTACGAAAGAGAATTGAATGCCTTAGATTCAACGTATGAATTTTACGAAAAAACCCAAAATGCAGACTTTCAATCCGAACGTCAATTGGTTGCTGATGAGCTAGGCATAATTGAATCAAAGAAACGGCAAGCGAGTATCAGTATTGGTGAATTGGAAACAGAGGTAATGGGGCCAACTATCGCTCAAATACAAGTAAAATATAACGATGCCTCATTGATGAAATTAGTGAACGAGGAAAATGAATTGCGCGTGGCGATTGAAAGTGATGATTTGACCTCCTTGAAGGAAGCCAGAAAGTTGGAGAAGAAATTGCTTAATGCAATTGGCGATAGAATCGAGAAGGAAAATTCTATTACTGCCAAAATTGTGAACAGTACTTCTGTTGATAATGAAGATAAGCTTGAGAAATTGAGGTCTTTGGAAACGAATTCAATCACAGAGAAAATCAATATCGAATTGACTGAAAAGAAATACAAAGAAATCGCACAGCAGTCACAAGAACTAGAACAAAGAGCGAAGAAATCAAATTCTCCCGTGGAACAAGCTGAACTGCTAAGTCAAGCCTTGTCGAAGCAGCATGAGGCATCTGATTTACTTGAAATGAGTTACGTAGATACCAAGATTGATAATTTGACCAAAGGGAAAATAAACTCTCTAATGACCAATGGAGAATTGGAATCTCGAAAACGAAATCTGTTGGTTGAGGAAGCAAACAACGCAGCGCAGTTAGCTGAGGTTGATGCTCAAATAAAGAACGAGACAAATGCGAATAAGCAAGGTCAGTTATACGACCAACGAGATGAGTTGGTTAAAAAACGTTCAGGGTTGAATGAAGAAATTGCGCAAGTGGACAAAAAGATTTCAAAAGCACCAACGCCTGGTAAACCAACGCTGCCGGAAAATGCTAAAACGAAGGAGTTGACTTATTTGGAGGAACGAGAGATTGCCGAAAGTAAGTATTACAAAGACCTTTCAACGGCAACTTATGACGCTAGGTTTTTGGAAAAAAAGATTTTAGATTTACTCAATTCAATTGATCAAGATAAAATCGATGCCCAGCATTTAGTAGAGTTATCGCTCACGAATAACGACAAGGATATCAATAAATTAATTCTAAAGAAGATTGCAACAATTCAAGACAAAGAAATTAAATTAGAAGAACTTAAAGCTCAGTTGAAAAAGCGTCAGAACGATTTGCAAGCCTTGATGCCAACTGATCCAAATACAGTTGCGAAAATCAACAATCTTTTAGCTAGAAGTGTCGATCCAATGACCAAGGGAGACGCAGTAGACTATGTTGCCATTCCAGCTACTGGATTTGAAATCTTGACACCAACCAATACAGCTCCTGTTGCGAAAGCGAAGCCAATTTCAGCTGAAACATCAATTGGATTGATGTACCGTGTGCAAGTAGGAGCATTCTCAAAACCTGTTGCAGAAGATCAATTCAATGAGTTCACTCCTGTTTCGGCAGAGAAACGGAGCAATGGTATTTTTGTGTACATGGCAGGTTATTTCGTCGGCAATGCGAAAGCATTTGAAGCTCAAAAATCTATTCGTAAAATCGGGTATTCTGATGCCTTCGTAGTTGCATATTGTGATGGCCAACGAATTACTTTGAGTGAAGCGAAACGATTGGAAGAAACCAAAGCTTGTGCGCCGATACAGTTCAATCAAATTTCTATTCAGAACAATGCTCCGGCGCCGACGGATACAACGAGAATAATGGTAACCGAATTGGATTATTACAAAGCAATTGGCGCAGCTCCTGCTTTTTCGGTGGAAACGAAAAAAGGCTTGTTCTTTACCGTTCAATTAGGTGTTTACAATCGGCCAGTGGATAAAAAGACCTTTAAAGATATGTCCCCATTGATAACGAAAAGATTGCCCAACGGACAAATTCGTTACTCAACAGGAGTTTATGTCTCTATTGAAGAGGCTTTTCCAAAGAGAGATCAAGCTTTCGAAAAGGGAATCACGGATGCTTTTATAACTGCATATTACGAAGGTGAACGCATTAGTTTGACGGAAGCTGAAGCTTTATTGCGTAAAGATGGAACCGGTGTAATTGAGAAAACAGCGGTGGGTATCGCAAAAGATGTGGAATCTCGCATAGAAGCGACTAAAAAATTGGACAACGATATTCAGGAAATCGTGAAAAATAAAATGGTAAAAGGAATAAGTATTCAATTGATTTCTAAAAATCAGTACAATGAGTTCCCAAGAGACGTTTTGAACCGTTTCAATTCACATGCGAGCTTCTATTACGACATCAATGACAAACGAATTAAATCTAATTTGTATAGTCGAATAGATGATATACCGCAAGTTTATTTCTTGAGAAATGAAATTGATACGACGTACATCACTGATCAACAAAGGTTGGATAAAGCGATTAAAAATGACCTGCGCAATGTGTCTTTCGAAATTTCGAGTACAGAAATGGGAGGTGATATGTCGGACATGTTGCTTCGTTTGAATTACCGGAAAGAATTCGTCCAGGAAGGTGAATCCATCGAGGTGATCTTACACGATGTTCCACCCACTATAGCGCAAGATATTTCGGATAGATTAAGAACTTTAAAGATCAGGGCTGAAGTAGTCGATCCGGCTGATTAATCTAACAGTTCATTCAAATCGATGTCATTGGTATACTCCGCTAAAATTTGTTTGTTGTTTTGGATTTCAATCCATTGCACTTGATTTAAATTTTTTAAGATATGTACTTCGGCGAAAAATCCAGAAAAAGCAAACAAAGAAACGGTGTAGGATGGAACTTGACGATTACCAACAAATTCGCCTTTTTCCTTCAGTAATTGGAGCTTTTTTGGAATAGATAAAGATGAAAATTCAGAAATAGTCATTTTATTTGAACCGAATTAAACGTAACTTGTACAGACTTACAAATAAACAACAATGAAATCTTATTTGTTTTATATCTTCTTGATTTTTCCTTTTGGAATGGTTTTTTCGCAGGTTGAAAAGACAGAAGAAATTAATACCAACACCAACACGAATAAAAGTCTACTGAACAATACTTTGAGCATTCCAGTCGAACAGGAGTCTATTAAAACAGCAAAAAAAGAAAAGGATGCCAAGAGATTAGAGGCAGAACCTATGTTGGAAGAAATATCAGTTCCTGCCGATCCAACTGCAGTAGATAAGAATACTGAAAGCAAAATGGACAGTGATGTTATTGGTGGTTCAGCAGTGCAAATAACCAATTACAAAAGCAGTTTTAAAAATTATTCTGAACAACGAACTCAACGGTCTCTTTCTGTTGAACAGTCTGACGAAATGGAGGATTTGTTAAGAGATTTATCCAGTCAATCGCCAGCTTCTTTCGAAAGTTATTTGTTTTATTATCTCAATGGACAGAACGATTTAACTCGATCCAGAGCATTGTTGAAGGCAAATGAATTAAAGCCGAACGATGTGCAAGTTCAAGAAGAAATGCTGACGTATTACGTTTTAATGAACAAAAGCGACGAAACGCGTCAAACTTTATTGAATCTTTCTCAAAAAGATATTTATTCAGAATCGGCTGAGTTGTACGGTCAAGACATGATCAACAGTGCGCCGTCTAATTCCACTTTGATTACCCACGGAGATGAAGACAGTTATGGCGCTATGTATGCCCTAAAGGTGAAACGTGAACGAGAGGATGTGGAGATTATCTCATTGGATTGGTTGACTTCTCCGCAATACAGAACAAATCTAAAAATCAAGGGATGGAAGTTACCGACCTCTGATTTTATCGATACAAAGTATTTACAGGAGTTTTGCGAACTGAACAAAGACAAAACCATAGCCATTTCCATGACCTTACCGAAGGAATATTTGATTCCCATTTTGGACAAATTGTACGTTTCAGGATTGGTTTTCGAATACTTGGATGTCCCTACTGATTTATCCTTGAGGAATCAAGAATTATGGAAGACAAAACTGAACAAGAAATTAATAGACAGCGAAGACAAAGGGTTGGTAAATAATTATTTACCCATGTTGTTTCAGTTGAAAAAGATATATCAAGCCGACGGAAATACGGATGTGGTAAATGACATTGAGAGTGCCATTCAAACGATAACGAACAGATAGAATAGAGCAAAAAGCATGCGCTTGCTAAAAACGACATACAAGGAACTTGCTGACGAGCAATTGGTTCTTGAAATGCAGAACGGAAAGGAACTGGCATTTCAAGAATTGTATGACCGCTATGCCAAACATTTGTATCAATATTTCTATCGAAGAATGTGGAAAGACAGTGAAAAGGCAGAGGATTTTGTACACGACCTCTTTACGAAGTTGATACAAAATCCAAATGCTTTTGACACCACACGATCGTTCAAAACATGGGTTTTTTCAGTAGCGAACAATATGACGATAAACGAATATAAAAAACAAGCTATTCGCCAAAACGTTTCTGGCGGATTGGAGGAAGACCTAACGGTTGCTCACGATTCTTCGCTCGACTCACAATTGCAAGACACCATGTTTACTGAAGCATTGGAAAGAGAGTTAGAACAGTTGGACGAAAAACACCGAGAAGCTTTTGAATTGAGACACATTCAGGGATTCTCAATAAAAGAAATTGCCGAAACTCTTCAGATTAATGAAGGAACGGTTAAATCCCGCGTTTTTTATGCGGTGAAACAATTAACAGGAAAATTAATGGAGTTCAAAGTTGGTCTCCAAGCATAGAATAAGATTATGAATACAGAAATTGAAAATATCATCCGTGATCACGATTATTCCGAATTGAATTCGGAGCAATTGACAGCGATCAATGAATGGGCGAGTTCTGAAGAAGACTTCACGACCATGCGTCAAATTATAGCGAGTGCGCCACTCTTGAATGAAAGAATTGCGCCAAGTCCGAAGTTGAAGGCATCCTTAATGGAAACTTTCGCTACTACTCATGCTGTTGCGCCAACAGTTTCTACTTCCCATTCTAATTCAAACAGGAAAGTGATTTTCTTGTGGATGAATTGCGCTGCAGGCATTGCCGCTATATTACTTGTCATCTTTATGGTGTATCCATTGTTCAGCGCGGATGCCAACAACGAATTAGTCGCAGACAATAAAAAAGTAGTTGAAACGAAAGAAAAAGAATCTGTAATAAAAGAAGAACCGAATCAAGAGACCTTACCTGAAAATTCAGTGGAGCCTTCAAATGAAACTGAATTAGATGGAGTAATTGAGACGCCACCCAGAATTACTTCAGTCGAAAGATCAGTCCCGGTAACAGCCAGCCCTAGTGTTGAACGAACATTTCCTGGCGATGGAGCTACGGGAAGTGGATCAACATTTACCGTAACGAATTTAGCACCAGTATCTAGTTCATCAAATGGATTTTTTGGAGCTACGACAATTTCAAATTCAGAAATTAGCGAAGATGTATTTGCGGAAACGCACTCAGACAGAATTTCAATGGCAGACTTACCCGAGCGTTCACGTCAGGTTATTCATGAACGTCCTGAGATTTTAGACTTTTTACACACTTCATTTTAATTCTTTCGCAAAGAAATTTCGAAGAATTTTATTTTGTTATCAAAGGATTTTAACGAGTAGCCCAAAACGACTTCGTAGTATCCAAATTGACTTCGGAATAGAACAATTTTTTCCTTCTCTAAGTTACGAAACTGCATGCCATTGCAAGACAGCTCTTTCACGAATGGTAAATTCGTTTTAGGTTGACGCAAAGTCTTCAAGGCACCTTCATTATTGATACCCTTCTCAAAATCAAGCTTTTTATCTTTCTCCAATTTATTCAAATCATCAAGAAAAAGGAACTGTTTTCTGTTTACCTTTTTGAGAGTGCTGCCTTTTGTGATTTTAGTCGTGTCGTTATCTGTAGGATCGGTAAGTTGAACCAAATCATAATAAACGCCTTTTGATTTCAGGTTTTTGAAAACATCCAGAACAAATTTGCCTTCTTCGAATTTATCTTGAAATGAATAATCGGTTTTTAAGGCTAATTTAGATTTATCGTATTCTACGGAAGTCAGGAACTCAATTGTACTCTTGTTTTCTTGCGCCATTTCTGTAATAGCTTTTTCGGTCAAATTTTCATTATCAACCAACTCACATGTTGAAATCAGCACCATTGTCAAACTTAAAAAAAAGGCTCTAAACATTCCCTTTCTTTAAAATTCCCATCCGAAATAAGTCATTTTTTTCGGAGAAATAATCGTCTACCAATAATTTGTTCCAAGCTGCAAACATACCTGCGCTCCAGCGAATATCATCCACAAGAATAAGTGTGCTTTGGGCCATCGAGGGTTTCAACTGTTCGATATACTGAAGAACCGCTTCTCCATCATGATGTCCATCCAAATAAATAAAGTCGAATTTTTTCTTTTCAACATCTTCAAAATAATTGGAGAATGTATCATTAACAGCTTCAATGTTTGATACTTCTAGTTTGTCGAATAAATTTTTCGCTTCATCGTACGTTGCTGGACAAGCTTCTATCGTGGTGACTTTTCCTTTCGTCGCTTGGGAAAGATATACGGTCGAAAACCCTAGTGAAGTTCCCATTTCAAGAATTTCAACGGCCTTTTTATCAACAATTAACTGATGCATAAACCGTTGCCATTTGCGGTTGGCCACACTTGTTTTGTAAATGGATTGAATAGTTCGAGAGTTGCCTAGTCTTTTAGATCCAGCACCAAAATCGGTCACTTCAATCTTCCGTTTTGAATTCTTAGTTTCTTCACGAAAGGGAAGTAATTCATCCTCAAATTTCAATTTACCTTTATTTTTACGCCGTGAATCTTCAATGGAGCAAACAAAATCATTCTTTTTACGTACAATAAAAAGCGAATTCCATCGATATTGAAGGTAAGCATACAGTATATTCACCCTACAAAGAAACAAAGAATTGGAAGGAAAATTACCAGCAGAAGCAATTAGGCAGCAAAAAAATATAATGAACGGTAACCTAATAATTGAGTTATATGCGCCGTGCAGAGTTAATGAGGGAATATTAAAATTTTCTGACGATGAAATTGATACCCAACTTCGTATTGGAAAAAAAAGTGACCATACCATATCCTTTTTTATCCCTGCATCGGGTTCCGGTTCTCGCATGTTTCAGTTTTTGTACAACTATTTAGAAAGTCCTGACGAGCAAAACACGGCTATGGTAGAACGATTTTTGAATAGTATGGAAGATTTTGCTTTCTACAATTTTTTACCTTTCGACTTGAAACAAAAAATTGAAAAAGGAAGCTTCGACACCAGAGAGGTAGTGATGTATATTTTAAATGGTTCGGGCCTACAATTGGGACAAAAACCCAAGGGGCTGATTCCTTTTCATAGCATGGGACATTTTGCCATTAATCCTATTCAAGAGCAAATTCTGCAGGGCGAAGACGTCGATTTTAACGTTGAACAGATGCACTTTACGATTCAACAGGAATTTGAAAATGAAATCAAACAAAGTATTTCAAACCTGCGAAAATTTAGTGGTCCTGGACGAAGCATAGGATTTTCTTATCAAGAATCGAGCACTGATGCGTATGCGTTTAATCCAGATGGAAGTCCAGCGCTTGGCGAAAACGGGGAGCTAATCAAACGTCCTGCTGGACACGGCGCGCTCCTTGACAATCTCGACCTAATTCAAGAAGACATCATTTTAATAAAGAACATAGATAATATACAACATTGGGATCACCACAGTGTTTCACAGCGGTATTGGAAATTGATTTTGAGCGTTTTGGACAATGTTCAATCCGAAATTCACGCCTTACTCGATGATTTTGATCTTCAACGTTTTGAGCAAATGAACAGTAAGTATCAGTTAATTCATAAGTCTGATAGCCAAAATTGGACAAATGATGAAATCGTCCATAGCCTAAAAGCACCGATTCGTGTTTGTGGAATGGTACGGAATGTTGGTCAACCTGGAGGCGGTCCATATTGGGTGAAGGAAAAGACTAAATTGACGAAACAAATTGTCGAGAAAACACAGATTAGTTCGGAACAACAATCATTAATGGTGAAGAGCACACATTTTAATCCAGTGATGATAGCCCTATCCAGCGTCGATGCGAATGGCAGGAAATACGATTTGAAGGAATTCATGGATGAATCCAAGTACTTTGTTGTCGATAAAGAATACTTAGGCAAGAAAATCAGGTATTGTGAATTGCCTGGACTATGGAATGGTTCGATGTCAAATTGGAACACCGTTTTCGTTGAAATTCCAAATGAAATTTTCAGTCCAGTTAAAACGGTTCTTGATTTATTACAGACTGTGCATCAACCTATTAAGAAATGAGAAAGAAATACACACTTGTAATTGGAGCTTCAGAAAATCCTGATCGATATTCCTACAAAGCGATAAAAGCACTTTTGGTCAATGGTAGGGATGTAAAGGCCTTCGGTCAAAAAAAAGGAGAGGTTGACGGAGTGGTTTTCGAAACGGAAGAAAGACCGATGGACGATATTGATACGTTAACTTTGTATGTCGGACCAAAGAATCAACCTAGTTTGTATGATTTTATCTTAAATGATATTCAGCCCAGACGAATAATTTTCAATCCTGGCACAGAGAATCAAGAATTCTACGAATTAGCACGTCCAAAAGGAATAATTTGTGAAGAGGCGTGTACTTTGGTGCTGTTGGCAACCAGTCAATATGATTAACCCATTTTCTGCCGTTTGATCAAGTATTTGAGCAAAACTTGTTCGTATCCTTCTGAAATATCCGCTGGCATAAAATCAATTCTATCTTTGATACAACGCATTTCTATTTCTTTAAAATAGGCCTGTATCTCATTCTGATATTTTTCCTTAATCTCAGCAGGTTGTAGACGCATTTTCTCGCCAGTTTCCATATCTACAAGCGTATAAGGACGATTGTCCAATTCAAAATCGATTTCATTTTTCTTGTCCGTCACATGGAAAAGAATGACCTCGTGTTTGTTGTGTTTCAAGTGCTGCAGCGCCTCAAAAAGTTTATCTGTTCTATCTGGATCATCCAACAAGTCAGAAAATATCATAATCAACGATCGCTGATGACATAACTCAGCGATAGCATGTAAAGCAGTTTCCGAATCTGTCTGTTTTTTTGATTCTTCCGTGAATTTCTGCAAACATTTTTCTAGTTCACTGTACAAATACACATGATGCCTTTGACTAGATTTTGCAGGCGTGTGTAAATCGAGTTTTTCATTGAAAAGTGAAATTCCAACAGCATCTCTTTGTCGTTTTAGAAGTTCGATCAAAGAAGCAGCGGCATAAACTGAAAAGTTCAATTTGTTCACACTATCAACGGGATAATACATAGAACTGGAGGTATCGATAACTATCTGACATCTCAAATTTGTTTCTTCCTCGTACTTCTTCGTGAACATTTTATCTGAACGAGCGAATAGTTTCCAATCTATATGTCTTGTCGATTCTCCTTTGTTGTACAAACGATGCTCCGCAAATTCGACAGAGAATCCATGAAACGGACTTTTGTGCATGCCGGTGATAAAACCTTCGACCACTTGCTTTGCAAGTAGCTCTATGTTTCCGAAGTGGACGAGATGTAACCGATTAATTTTATCACTCATATTGTAAATTTAGAAAAAAATCAGTCTTTGGCTTTATATTGATACAAAGCATTTGCCACTACACTGAAAACGATTAAGGCAATTCCCAAAATCAAGATAAAATTCAAGCGTTCATCAAATACAAACCAGCCCACCAACAAGGCGTAAATAGCGCCTAAATATTTAAAAGGAACAACTCGAGCTGTATCCGTTGCATGCAAAGCTTTGGTCATTAATATTTGCGCAATTTGGGTAAAGATGCCTATAAACAAAAGGATAAACCATTCCCAACCTTTGGGCATTACGAAATCGTAAAGACACCAAACTCCGGTTATAGGCAAGGCAAGCATTGGAAAATACATCACAATGTTAATCGGTGAATCCGTATGTTTTAGTTTGATAATAGCTAAATAAGCAATCCCTGCAAAAAAAGCAGAAACCACCCCAAGGAGCAACCACGTTGTATCCAAAGCCATTTCTCCATCATTAATTAGATTATTCACACCGATTAATACCACACCCGAAAATGCAGAGATAATGAAAATCCATTGCGCCTTCAGTACCTTTTCTTTCAAGACCATCACAGTTAAAATAACTGTAAAAATAGGAGAGAGGTATTGCACTGTGGCTGCTATGGCCAAAGGTAGGTTTTGAAGTGTGAAAAAGAATATGGTGAGTGCTGTAACGCCCGCCATTCCTCGGACGAGCAACCATTTTTTATTATTTCCGAAAAAGGGTAGATTTCGTTTTTTAACGATATACGCGCTGATGGTGAACGATATGATGGAACGGAAAAACACCAATTCGTGGGCGCCGTATTTTTGAAATTCCATGCCTTCAAAAAGAGTGGAGTTGCCACCTAAAATCTTGACCATAAAATTGACCACTAAAAAACTTAACCCAGAAAGTATGATGTATTGAATTCCATTTGAAGTTCCCATTCGAGATTTTTGGACAAAGTTAAACTTCTGGCAGAATGAAAAATAGCCTTCACGGTTTCCGCCATTTTAATAGACAATATTTTAACAAGAATTGCTTATTTTTGTTTAAAAATAGACGCATGCGGTATTGGCTTTTTGGAGTGTTGAGTTGTTTTATTTTCTCCTTTGTTGGGGCGCAAAATATTAAACCCAAAGCCAGCTTTCATGTAAATTTCGGTTTGCCCATCAATTTACAGAACGAATCCTTTAATGGAATCATGCAAGGTTTGCTCAATACTAGCGCTCATTTTCAGTACACCTTAGAAAATGCGTTGTGCTTTGGGATAGGCGTGAATTATTCTTATTTCACCTTGAACGAGTTTAAAATCTCCGAAGCGAATAAAGGTGCTATTTTAATGCCGTCGGGTTTTGTGAAAGTTGGACACGAGAAATTTCATTCGTCGAATTTTGGTACTGATATAGGTTTGAAAATGGGATATACCATGAATTTATTCAAATCGGATTCTATTGTGATCAACGAAGGAAAACTGAGACAAGTGGGAAGTTTGTACTTTGAACCAAACGCTGGAGTTATGCTCACTATAGATGATAGAACAACTATTAAATTTGCAGTTGGGTATGTAATTCAAGATTTTGGTTTTCAACCGACTATGATTGGATTGAGCTCAAACGCAGGCTATGACCCACTAAAATTTAAAACAAGAACCCAATATATTACGATTGGATTTGGGTACACGCATTATTTTAAAAGTAAGCGATAAAGCATGCAACGAAAACAAAGAATTTAACGTCTACTATGAAGGGTGTCTCATTAGATTGTAAAATATAAAAACTATGAATAGAATTATCTTTTTGATTTTGATTTTTGTGAGTTTTTTCAGCTTTTCTCAAGCGGAAACAAAAAATGTTCAGAAAGAGCAGCAATCGATAATAGTAGACTCAAAAAAGTACGATGAAGCTAAGAAAAATGGCACACTTGGATTGTACGATATTGTTCAACCCAATGCTCATGAGGTGTACGATTATTCGCTGGGGAAACATCAAAATTTAAAGAAGAAAGGGAAAGGTGATATCCCGCCAAAAGCAAGTGGTTGCAATTGTTACGTTGATCCTGATTCAAGTTATGTTCTGGCCTTGGCTCCAAATGACGATGGTTCTAGTCCATTAATTAGTCTTCCGTTTGATTTTTGTTTTTATGGTGATACAGTAAATAGCTGTTACATCAATAACAATGGAAATTTGACCTTTGGCTCGCCTATGGCCACGTTCAGTGCAACTGCATTTCCATCTAGTGGGAACCAAATCATTGCCCCATTTTGGGGAGATGTAGATACACGGGTTGACCCTTTAACTGGACTTCCGTTGGGTCAGGTTGTCTATAAAATAACGCCAACAGCTCTTTACGTCAATTGGGAAGACGTAGGTTATTATAGTATTCAAGGGGATAAACGAAATTCATTTCAATTAATAATTACCGATGGAAATGACCCTGTGATTGATGGAGGAAACGTCGCGTTTTGTTACAAAGATATGCAATGGACTACCGGGGCGGCATCTCAAGGAGTTAATGGTTTTGGAGGAGTCCCTGCAACTTGTGGGGCCAATAAAGGAAATAACACTAATTACTTTTTAGTCGCACGTTTCGATCATCCCGGTACCGATTTTGACGGAGCGCTTGGTAATCCAGACGGTATCAGCTGGTTAGATTATAAAAGTTTCTTTTTTGATGTTTGTAACACCAACAATATTCCTCCAGTTCCAAACGGAGCATCTTCGTGTGATACTTTCAAAGTATGTTCAATCGGAGATACAGCCGATGTACCTTTCATTTTCCTCTCGCCTGAGGCAAACCAATCTACTTCTATTGTTATAAATCCAGGTACATTAACGAATTTACAAGTCATTTCAAACACGCCCGGAAATACTGCTTCAGCCGTTTTACGAGTTGCCGGTAGCGCGGCTTTTGTTGGTACTCATACGGTAACGGTTACAGCAACCGACAATGCCGTGCCTCCAGGTGTGACAACTCTAAATCTTACCGTAATTATAGATTCTACAGGCACGTCTAATTTCAATCCCGTCATTGACCCAACCGCAGGCTGTGATTCAGTTGTAACGGGTGTACTTAATGGGCCATACGACTCTTATCTTTGGGACAATCTTTTGTTAGATAGCTCAATAGTTATGGATTCGTCAATGTCTAACTTTGGCGTTACAGTAGAAAAAAATGGATGTTTTAAAAGAGTAAGTGCGAATTTTACAGTTGGTCAGCCCTTCAACTTTAATATTACTGGTAATACGGTAATCTGTCCAGGGAATAATGCCAATCTTTTCCAAATTGCAGATTCATTAAATTACAGTTCGATCAGTTGGGGATTGTCAAATACAGCACTAGACACATTATGGAGTAATTATCTGGGAACAGGAACGTACTCTGTAACTGTAACTGACCAATATGGTTTATGCACGAAAACGAAACTTTTATTGGTCACCAATGTCACACCAATTGTCCTTCAAAATGACACGGCTATGTGTAACAATAACATGTTGTTCTCCTATAATACAGGAGGTTCAGGATCAGGAGTTTGGTCGTATCTGCAGCCTTCACCGGGGGCTCCTTTCTTCGCCTCTAATGCGTATATAAACACAATGGTTTCTTTTCCAACGACAGGAATTTATAACTTAATTTATACGGATGGGTTTTGTCCATATTCAGACACCATAACAGTAAATTATTCTGCAGCACCGGAAATTAATTTTAATAATCCAGATTATTTTATTTGTCCAGGCTTTGGGATCACGGAAAATATTCAGTTGATAGATTCAGTTTTGCTTTCGAGTGCTTCGTGGGGGTTAACTAATCCAGGATTGGATTCGCTTTTCTCTGCAAGTTTACCCGTTGGCACCTATACTTTAAACATTGCGAACTTGGTTGGTTGTACGAATGACACAACCTTCACTATAGAAACGCAAACGAAAATTCAAATCAATCAACTGAACACTTTGTGCGGTGATTCGGCTGATTTGGACATGAATTTTGGTGTTGAAACTGGAATTTGGACTCAATTATCCGGACCTGGAGTAGTCACTTTTTACCCGCCAGATTCTTTGCAAACTAATGCTGAATTCACCTTACCAGGAGTTTACTATATAGCTTATACGGAGCCAGTTTGTAACGATGCCGACACCTTAATGATCAATGTAACCTTCTATCCTTATGTAGAAGTTGCGGATAAAATTGGGTGTATTGGCACTCCAGAAACATTTCAGGCTTTTGATGCTTGGCAAAATGTGGTGAGCTACACTTGGAGTAACGGACAAACAGGCCCTACAGCAATCTTCGATGAAGGAGGTTATCACTTAGTTACGGCGTATAACGCATGCGGAAATCATTCATGGCCATTCCTATTTGATACTCGTCCATGCAGTATTGAAATGCCTAATGTCTTTACACCAAACGGCGATAATGTTAATGCTATTTTCGGCCCGCTTCTGAATCAAAACGAATCCTTTTTGGTCTTTACTTGTCAGATTTTAAACCGATGGGGAAATATTATGTACGAATTCAATGACATGTCAAAAGGTTGGAATGGTAAATCTCAAGGAGGAGAGGATGCCCAAGATGGTGTTTATTTCTATAAGATTTTTGCAAAAGATGTTTCGGGTAAAGAAATATACAAACAAGGATTCTTTCAATTGGTGAGAGACTAAAACGAAAGCATTATCAAAGAAAAATCGCGATATTCGCGATAAAAAAAGTTGACCAAGCTTAGAAATATAAAACAAAAATTCGAAGAGAGGTTTCACGAAAAGTGGACCTCTCTTTCTGTTCAATATCATTTTAAAGCAGTGGCAAGTCATCTTCTTCATTTCTCTTTTTCGGCAACCAATTTGCATTTGGACGAAGCGATTTCTGAAGAAAATGAAATTCTATTCAACCAAATTATCGAAGAACTAGATACAAATAAGCCTCTGCAGTATGTTCTAGGCGAAACCGTTTTTCGCGATTGTCGCATTTTATGCGAACCAGACGCCTTAATTCCGCGACCAGAAACCGAAGAACTCGTTGACCTTGTTCTACAAACGGCCGATAGTTTCAATACACCAAAGATTTTGGATGTGTGCACTGGAACTGGATGCATTGCCATAGCGATTCAACAAGAACGACCAACTTCTATCGTCTTAGGGATAGATAAATTTGAGGAAGTTATCGCTTTAGCAAAACGGAATAATGTTTTGAACCAAACGTCTGTCGATTTTTCAACCGCGGATGTCTTGAAGGCCATGGAAATGAAAAAATATGAAGATGCTTCCTTTGATGTTTGGATTTCCAATCCACCCTACATCCCAATGCGTGACAAAGAATTGATGGAGGCAAATGTACTCATGTATGAACCCGAAGCAGCACTTTTCGTGACTAATGGAGATCCTTTGTTGTTTTATCGAGAAATTGCAAAATCTGCTCAGAAAGGGTTGAAAAGCGGTGGATTTCTTTTTTATGAAATACACGAAGATTTTGGACAAGAAACAATAGATTTGTTAACCCAAGAAAAATTCGAAAACATTCAACTTCATGCTGACTTACAATGTAAAAATAGGATGATTAGCGCGATGAAAAAATAATATGAATCCAGAAATTGCCCAAGAAAAAATTCAAAAATTAGCTAACGAAATTAGAAAGCTAAATCATGCGTATTATGTTGACAATAAATCTATTGTTGCCGACTTTGAGTTTGATTCTATGCTCAAAGAATTACAAGATTTAGAACAGGAATTTCCAGAATTAAGTGATCCCAACAGCCCAACGAAAAGAGTGGGAGGCGACATTACCAAGAAATTCAAATCCGTCGTTCATCGTTTTCCCATGCTCTCATTGTCTAACACCTATTCCGAAGAAGAAATCGTAGAATGGGAAACGAGAATTAAAAAATTGGTGGAAGGCACCAATGATTATGTATGTGAGTTAAAATACGATGGTGTTGCTATCGGTATTCGTTACGAAAATGGTCAATTGACCCAAGCAGTTACAAGAGGAGACGGCACCAAAGGCGAAGATGTGAGCACCAATGTTAAAACCATTCGAACCGTTCCTCTTCAATTGAATGGTGATTTCCCGCAAGACTTTGAAATTCGTGGTGAGATATTTTTTCCTTTGGAAAACTTCATAAAAATGAATGAAGCCCGTTTGGAATTGGGTGAGCCTGTTTTTGCTAATCCACGAAATTCTGCTTCCGGCACTTTGAAGTCGCAAGATTCTAAAGTAGTGGCAGATAGAGGTCTAGATTGCTTGCTTTACGGAGTTTATGGAGCAGATTTACCCTTGGAAGGACATTATGAATCGGTATTGAAAGCCAAGGAATGGGGATTTAAAATTCCATCGGCGGAGCATAATTATATCACAAAAGTAAATTCTATAGATGAAATAATGGATTTCATTCATTATTGGGATAAAAAACGCTCGGAATTGCCTTTTGAAATAGACGGTGTTGTTATAAAAGTGAACGATTACAACATGCAAAACGAGTTGGGCTTCACTGCCAAATCACCTCGTTGGGCAATAGCCTATAAATTCAAAACTGAACGCGTTTCAACCGAATTGGAAACAGTGACTTACCAAGTTGGACGCACAGGAGCAATTACACCAGTAGCAAATTTGACAGCTGTGAATTTAGGAGGAACAGTTGTGAAACGCGCTTCTTTGCACAATGCCGATCAAATAGCGAAATTAGATTTACACCAAAACGACACCGTTTTTGTCGAAAAAGGAGGAGAAATCATTCCGAAAATCGTTGGAGTGGACCTAAAACTTCGAAAAAGTGATGAAAAAGTAAGGTTTCTTGAAAATTGTCCGGAATGCGACACCCCTTTAATCCGAAAAGAAGGAGAAGCACAACACTTTTGTCCAAACGAATTGGGTTGTCCGCCACAAATCAAAGGTAGAATCGAACATTTCATTGGTCGCAGAGCCATGGATATAGAGGGAATTGGAGCCGAAACGGTGGATGCACTCGTTAATTTAGGTTTGATCCAAACGGCTGCAGATTTATATAGTTTAACCTTCGATGAAGTAGTTAAATTAGAGCGTATGGCTGATAAATCAGCGGATAATCTGATAAAAGGAATTGAAAAATCTAAAGAAAATCCGTTTGAAAAAGTATTGTTTGGAATCGGAATTCGGTATGCAGGTGAAACGGTCGCTAAGAAGCTGGCTAAACGTTTCAAATCCATGGAGAATTTGAGCAAAGCGACCTATGATGAATTGGTCAATACCGACGAAATTGGAGAAGTAATCGCCATTTCTGTTCAGAATTTCTTCTTGGAAGAAAAGAATGTAGTATTCGTCAACCAATTGAAAGAAGCGGGTTTGAAACTTGAAATTGAGGAAAAAGAATTAGCCTCGGCAGCTTTGGAAGGAAAAATATTTGTCGTTTCGGGCGTTTTTCAAAAGTTTTCTCGTGACGAGTTAAAAGCAACAATAGAATCTAATGGTGGGAAAATAGGGTCTTCCATCTCTAAAAAGACGACATTTGTAGTCGCTGGCGAAAACATGGGGCCGGCTAAATTGCAGAAAGCGTCAGATTTGGGAATTGAAATTATTGACGAAAATTCACTCATAAAAATGGTAGAAAATGGCTAATGCAGTTATCGGATCGAATGGAGAGAAGGTTATTGTGTTTTATACCTTCAGGGACAGTGAGGAATTTGCTAATTTCACTGAAGGCACAAAAAAACTGATCAGTGGGTCTATCCTACAGAGTTCTGTTTTCATTGTTTTTGTCGAAGATGAAGCGCAAAAATCAAAACTTCCATATAGTGCTCGTTTCAATTATGTAGCAAAAAAGGATTTCAATTTGTTGGGTCAAGTTAAAGACAAAGCGCTCAAAGAAAAACTAAAAACAGATTATGATGTCCTGCTGGTTTTCGATCTCATAGACGACAAATATGTTAAATTGATTAATAAGACAAAGGCAAGTAAACGAATCGTGAGCAGTTTATCAGAAGGAATAAATTTTGACATTCGATTGAATTCTAGTTCAATTAGAATCGAACAAATAGCTAGCTTTGCAAAAGAAACATTAGAAAAAATTCAATCATGACAAATCCTTTCAAAGGAACGGGTACCGCATTGGTTACTCCATTCAAAAGCGACGGAGCAATAGATGTAGATGCACTTAAAAAGTTTATCGAATTTCAAATCCAGGAGAACGTAGATTTTCTTGTTGTTCAAGGTACAACGGGTGAATCGCCAACACTTTCGTGGGAAGAGAAGATGGAAATATTGGACATCGTGGCAGAAGTGAATGCCAAAAGAAAACCCATCGTTTTTGGTTTAGGAGGAAACAATACCGCCGAAATCGCAAAGAAAATGGGCCAATTACCTAGTTCAGTTGATGGAATTTTATCCGTTTCACCTTATTACAACAAGCCCATTCAAAAAGGAATTGTCGAACATTTCAAATACGTTGCGTCGCATACAGATTTGCCTATAATTTTATACAATGTTCCTGGAAGAACAGCATCCAACATGTCCATCGAGACAACTTTGGAATTGGCTGAAGTACCTAATATTGTTGCCGTAAAAGAAGCATCTGGTAACATGGAACAAATCATGGATATCATTCGTCAACGTCCAGAAGGATTTGGTGTATTGTCAGGAGATGATCCATTGGTGCTGCCATTGGCAGCTGCTGGGGCAGATGGTGTAATATCTGTTGTTTCCAATTCTTTCCCAAAAGATTTCTCTAATATGGTGCGCTGGACCGCAACGGATAAACATGCCGAAGCCAAAGCGATACATTATAATTTGTTCGAAATCACGAAGCTATTCTTCGCCCAAGGAAATCCAGGTGGTGTGAAAGAAGCATTAAAACAAATGAATCTAATGGAAAATCACATGCGCATGCCTTTGGTAAATGTGAGCGATGACCTGGCGAAAGCTATCTATATAGAAACCGCTCGTATTAACAAGCATTAAGAAACCCAAAAGAAATTTGTAACTATCTTTGGCCCCGTAAATTAAGCGGGGCTTTTTTATTAAAAGAACAACATGAACCAATTCCAAAATATTATTCAAGCCGTTAATGCAGCGAAAAAAATCGTAATTACGGCACATAAATCTCCCGATGGTGATTCTATTGGTAGTTCCATGGCCGTTTATCACTGGTTGAAGGCGAAGAACAAACAGGTAAGTATTTGTCATCCGGATGCGTTTCCGAAGTTTTTGGAATGGTTACCATCGGTTGAGGAAGTTCAGAATTTCGAAGATTCAGGCGAACTCATTACAACCGAAATCGAAGAAGCAGATTTAGTCTTTGCTTTGGATTACAATCACCCAAGTCGGGTGGGGACAGACATGGAACCGCTGTTCACGAACATCAAGGATAAAACAATCATGATTGATCACCATTTGGATCCATCGGATTTCGCTTTTATCTCTCTCAGTCAACCGGAAGTTTGTTCCACAGCTCAGCTGGTGTTCGAATTACTCGAAACAGATTCCTTCATGAGCGTGGAAGCAGGAATGGCTATTTATCTTGGAATCATGACTGATACAGGCTCATTTAGATTCAATTCAGTTACACCACGAACCCATGAAATATTAGGAAAACTATTGTCAAATGGGGTCGACCATACTGTCATCCATGAAGCTGTTTTTGGTCAAAACTCGTTGGATCAATTGCGTTTAAAATCTCATGCAATTTGCAATAATTTGGATATTGTTGAAAATGGAAGAGTCGCTGTTATGTGGCTGTCTGAAAGTGAATTGGAGCAATTTAATTACCAAAAAGGTGATACAGAAGGCTTGGTAAATACTGCTTTGAGTGTAACCGGAGTGAAATTAGCCGTTTTCATGTCAGAGAAAGATGGAAAAGTAAAGATGTCTTTCCGTTCCAAAGGCGATCAAGCTGTGAATGTTTTTGCCAAAGAGAATTTTGAAGGTGGCGGGCATGCCTATGCTTCCGGAGGAATCAGTTTCATTTCTTTGGAAGAAACGATTAAAAAAGTAAAAGATAACGTAGGGAAGTATTTGGTATGAAGTTGAGTTTTTATTTCTTGTTTCTGTGTGTAATGCTTTCCGCGTGCGGTGAAGAAGAGGTGGCCGAAAAAGAGGTGAATTGGACAAAAACTCAATCCACAGACTTGAACAAAGAAATCACCATTCGCGAAAAAATCGACATTGAACTGTTCATCGACCGTCATCCCTCTTGGAAAATGGAAGAAACAGGTTCCGGTTTGTTTTTTTACAAATACGAAGAAGGCACGGGTCTTGAAGCCGTTTCTAGATCTCGGGCACAAGTGCAATTTAGCATATCTCTCCTCGATGGAACAATGTGTTATGAAACGGGTTCAGACGAAGTCGTTGAGGAATTTCAAATCGACCACAGCCATGTCGAAACGGGCGTACAAGAAGGAATCAAACGAATGCGTGAAGGCGATAAGGTCAAAATGATAATCCCAAGTCACTTGGCGCATGGTTTGTCAGGCGATTTGAACAAAATTCCCCCTTTGACTCCAATAGTAGTAGATTTAAACCTTTATAAAATAGTTCGATGAAGTATTTGACGATAATTTTTGCCGTAGTATTTGCCTTGTTTGCCTGTAAAGACGAGCCACTTGAAAAGGAAGCACTGAAAAAAGAGGTTTCAAAAAAAGACAAAGAAGCAAGTATGAAACCCTTGGATAACAAGGCGCAGCTGGACTCTTTAGTTATGAACAACGGCATAAAAATGCACTGGATTACCCGTGGAAAAGGCGAAAAAATTAAAAAAGGCGATTGTGTAGATATTGATTATAAAGTTTACCTAGAAAACGGGAAATTGATAGAGGGGAATCATAAATTAAATTTACAGTCATTTCCTTTTGTTGTTGGCTTTCAGATGCAGACCAAAGGTTGGGATATCGCCATGAAAGAAATGCGAATTGGCGATGAAGTGGAAGTTTTTATCCCGAGCAAATTGGCCCGAGGTGAGAAAGGAATCGAAGGTGTGATCCCACCGAATTCGAACAACATTGTTTACATCAAAGCGATCGAAAAGAGAAAACCGACCCGCGAGATAGATGGCAATAAAGTGTACGTTTTTGAAGAAAATACTAAAAACACGACCTTTTTTAATCGAGAAAATACCATCGAGTTTTATTCCATGACAAGTTCAGAAAGTTCACCTCGATATTTCAACTCCTATCGTGAAAATCAGCCATTTAAGATGAAAATGAAGGATGCTGGACCATTACCAGGAGTTAAAAAAGCGTTAAATAACGCAAAGAAAGCAGACCGCATGTACATCGTAATTCCACCTTCAGAAGCATACGGTTCAAAGGGTTACGTTGATTACGTTAAGCCAAATGAACATTTGTTATTTAACATCTTCGTAAACGACGTTTATTAAAAAAGCAACAATTTACCTAACTTTACAGTGCTTTTTAAAACCTTATAGAATTATTGATGAAAAAACTCCTAGCCCTCTCTCTAAGTTTCTTGTTTATTTCTACTTGCATTTTCGGTCAAGAACCGGTCGATACAATCTATACAACAAAAGGTTCTGTAATTATGTTTTCAGACAGAACATGGCAGTATCAGGAAGATCTTGAATTCGATGGTGTTCTGAATGAGCATTTGCATAATTTAGTAACATCAATGCCCGATTTGGATTTAATTCAGACTTGGGATTCAGATATTTGTTATACTTCAGACCTAAAAAATGACTTATCAAAATTCAATGATACGATTTGGTTGTGTGTGATGAATGATCAAAGTGAAAACTTCGTGATGCCATTTGATGGACAAATCACTTCTCGTTATGGTTACAGAGGAGGTCGCTACCACAATGGTATTGACATCGATTTAGTAACTGGTGATACTGTCAAATCGGCTTGGGATGGAAAAGTGCGTTACGCGAAATGGAACAGTGGAGGTTTTGGTAACCTGGTTATCGTCCGTCACAACAATGGATTAGAGACTTTTTATGCTCACTTAAGCAAGATTAATGTAGCACCAAATCAAGAAGTAAAAGCAGGTGATTTATTAGGTTTAGGCGGCAACACCGGAGCATCAAGAGGTTCACATTTGCATTTTGAGGTTCGTTTTTATGATGCACCTTTAAATCCAGAGGAAATTATTGATTTTGAGAATAAAGTTTGTAAGGATGATAATCTGATGGTCCACAAAGCTATCTTTCGTCCAGGTGCTAAACCGACTGATATAGAAGAGCATGGAGAAAACTTGGCCTCTACTTCAAATAAAGCAGTTGCCTCAACAAAGAAGTATTATAAGGTTCGTTCGGGTGATAATCTTACCCGAATTGCAGCAAGACATGGTACTACAGTCTCTCAATTGTGTAAGTTAAACAACATTAGCTACAACTCAAAAATTGTTATTGGGCGCACAGTGCGCATCAGATAGGATTATCATTTTTTTTCAATTATTAGTTTTTCACGGTTCGTTTTTTTTTGTAAATTGAACTATGCAATGCAAGTATCGTGTCATATTATCTCTTGATGGCGGCGGAATACGTGGATTAATACCACTAAAAATTCTATCCTATATCCAAAGTCAAATTGAAGAAATGGACAAAACTGTCGATATTTCTACTTGGGTGGATGTATTTTCGGCCACGAGCACAGGATCAATTATTGGCGGAGCATTAATGTTGCAAGATGAAGATGGGAAAGCTAAATTCTCTCCAAATGAAATGATGGATTTTTACTGCAAGCGTGGTCAGCAAATTTTCAACAAGAACATTGGAATCAATCCAGAAAACTCAATGTATCCTTTGAGTTTTGTCTTGAATCATTTTTTTAGTGGAATAACCATTGAAGATCTGCGAAAGCGTTTTCTATTCGTGTCCTATGATTTAAATTCCGATTCGCAATACCTGTTTACCGATACGGCAGACCGTTTCAGAAGTTTGCCTTTGTCCAAAATTATGATTGCATGCAGCGCTTTTCCTGGCGTCTTTCCTCCCTTGGAATTGGGTAATTTGCTTTTAGCCGATGGAATAGTCGCAGCAAAAAATCCGTCTGAATTGGCCTATAATTATGCTCGGATGTTCTATCCAAACGATCCAATTATACTGTTAAGTCTTGGCACTGGCCAAAGCGAGTATAATGAAATGGACATTATCGATAAAGAAATGGAGCGCGTGCATAGTAACATGACCAAGTTGTCCAAAGAAGATTCTAATTTGCTGTATTTCCACTTTCAACCCATTTTAAAAAATCCATTGCAATCGGATAGCGAGTCAACCAAAGAGAATATAGATTCTTTGTTGAGCGATACGGAAACATTTATAGCAGAGAAAAAAGCAGATTTCAATCGGCTTTTTACCCTCATGAAAATAAAGGTGGAACAAATGACTTAAGCTTAACATTACTTAACGCCAATTGTTTTAACTTTGACGCCCATGAAAGGAATTCTTTTGTTTTTAGTTGGACTTACCTTGCTTTCTTCTTGCAACGGTTACAACAAAGTTATTAAGTCGGACGACTACACACTGAAATTTGAAACAGCAAATGCGCTGTATGACGAGGAAAGTTATACAAGAAGCATCGTGTTGTACGAACAAATTTATCAGCGTTATCCAAAAACCAATCAAGGCGAAGTGGCGTATTACCGAATTGGTAAATCGTATTACAATGTGGAAGATTACTACATGGCTGGATATTATCTAGGCGCGTATAGCACACGTTTTCCCTTTAGTCCAAAAGCAGAAGAGGCACTTTTTTTATCAGCGATGTGTTCGGTTCAAAACTCTCCAGAACCTTCTTTAGATCCAAATGATACAGAGTTGGCCATCAGAGATTTACAATCTTTCATTGACCGTTATCCCAATTCTACATTGGTAGACAGTTGCAATCAAACCATAGATAAATTGCGCTACAAATTGGAAATAAAAGATTTTGAGGCATTAAAGCATTATTCTAAAACGGAGTATTATCGCGCAGCAGTTGTTTCGGCGAATTCATTTTTAGAATCGTATCCATTGACGGCGTTCAAAGAAGAGGTGATGTATTTGTTGGTAAAAAATTCGTATTTGCTTGCCATCAACAGTGTTCAGGTGAAAAAAAAGGAAAGAATTGAGGAATCTATTCAAAGATATCGTACCTTTGTGACCGAATTTGCTCAAACCGAGTACAAGCGCGAAGTAGATACCTACCGCGATGATCTCGAAAAAGCACTTCAAAAAATTAATCAAGGAAAATAATTGTATATGAATTTCAAGAATAGTCCAGCTGAAAAGACAACAATCACAAGAGATACAGTAGAATTCGAAAAAGGTTTCGGAAATATCTACGAAGCGATTGTAGCTATGTCAAAACGTTCGAATCAAATCAGCGTAGACATGAAAGAAGAGTTGACGCAGAAGTTGCAAGAATTTGCATCTACTACGGATAACCTAGAAGAGATTTTTGAAAATCGTGAACAAATCGAAATTTCGAAGTTCTACGAAAAAATGCCGAAACCAGTTGCTATGGCAATGGATCAGCTATTGAGAGACGAATTACACGTCAGAAAAGGCGAAATCGAAGAATAAATGCAAACGAAGCGGATTCTTCTCGGAATAACTGGAGGAATTGCAGCCTACAAGATTGCGAGCTTAGTCAGATTACTTATTAAATCTGGGGCAGAAGTCAGATGTATCATGACTCCCGCCTCTTGTGATTTTATAACTCCCTTAACGCTAGCCACTTTATCCAAAAACGAAGTTATTCAAGATTTTTGGGATGAAGGAACAGGTGAGTGGGCCAACCATGTGGAATTGGGTATGTGGCCAGATGTTTTTCTCATCGCACCTTTAACCGCTTCAAGTATGAGCAAAATGGTACACGGTCAATCAGACAATGTGCTCATGGCGACGTATTTATCGGCAAAATGTCCTGTTATTGTGGCTCCCGCGATGGATTTAGACATGTACAAGCACCCAATGACCAGTGAAAACTTGAAAGCACTTTCTGCTCATGGCGTAGATATCATTCCTCCGAACAGTGGCGAACTTGCCTCTGGGTTGGTAGGTGAAGGTCGAATGGCGGAACCAGAAGAAATTCACGACTATTTAAATGATTTCTTCTTGAAAGGAAAAGATTTCGCAGGTAAAAAAGTCTTGATTACGGCCGGTCCTACCCACGAAGCAATAGATGCTGTTCGCTTTATTGGTAATCATTCTTCCGGAAAAATGGGGGTGGCTTTGGCCAATTCTTTTTTGAAAAGAGGAGCAAAGGTTACCTTGGTGCTCGGTCCTTCAAAAGAACATTGCGTGCATCCCAATCTAACGCTGAAACGAGTGGTTTCCGCTGAGGAGATGCTAGAAAAGGTACAGGAGGTTTGGAAATCATCTGATATTGGTGTTTTTAGCGCCGCTGTTGCCGATTATCGTCCGAAAGAGAAGGCAGACCAGAAGATTAAAAAGAAATCAGAAGATTTGACGTTAGAGCTTGTTAAGAATCCAGATATATTGAATTGGGCAGGCGATAACAAATCTGTACATCAGGTTCTTGTTGGGTTTGCTTTGGAGACAGAGAATGAGAGAGCGAACGCAAAAGGTAAATTGGAGAAAAAGAACCTGGATGTAATCGTATTGAATTCCCTAAACGATTCTGGCGCAGGATTTGCGCACAACACGAATAAAATTGCTATCTTCGATAAGCACAATAATTCAATGGATTTTGAGTTAACTACCAAGAAAGTAGTCGCAGAAAATATCTTGGATTATTTGAAAAATTTTAAATAAGAATGAAAAATAGTTTACTCGTTTTCTTGTTTGTTTTGAGTGGAATTTCTACACAGGCACAGGAATTGAATTGTAAAGTAGATGTTGTAACGGACGCCGCTCTTGAGGTAACCACCGTTGAAAAAGAAATCTTTGATCAATTGAAACAAACCATTTTCGAGTTGATGAACAACACGCAATGGACCAAGGATAAGTTTAAAATAGAGGAGCGAATCAATTGCAATTTGGTGATTCAAATCCGTGAAATTCCTTCCGTTGGGGTATACAAAGGCGAAATGCAAATTCAATCGACTCGCCCAAGTTTTAATAGTTCGTACAATACGACCATATTCAATTTTCAAGACCAGGATGTCATTTTTGCCTACAGCCGAAATTCACAAATTCTGTATGCACCCAACCAATTTCGCGACAATTTAACGTCCATGTTGGCCTTTTACGCCTATTTCATCATCGGAATGGATTATGATTCCTATTCTTTGAAAGGCGGAACATCTTATTTCAACGAAGCTCAAAATATAGTAGTGAATGCGCAAACCGCATCTGCACCAGGTTGGAAATCTAACGAAACAGGGAAGCGAAATCGTTATTACTTGGTGGACAATGTTTTACATCAATTGTTCGAGCCTCTTCGTGAATGTAATTATGGTTACCACAGACAAGGAATAGATGTATTGTATTCTTCGGTGGAAGAAGGTCGAAAAGGAATTTATAGCAGTTTGGCCAAATTGAACAAGGTGGTTGCAACAAGACCTAATTCGGTGAATTTATTGAATTTTGTGCAAGCAAAAAGTACGGAGTTGAAAAACATCTACGCTGATGCTGATCAAAAGGAGAAGCAAGATTTGGTTACTTTAATGAAACGTATTGACCCGGCAAACGCATCGAAATACGGTGAAATCCTAAATTAACATGCTAGCAAAGATTTGGATCAAGAACTTTGCGCTCATCCAAGAATTACGGGTTGATTTCTCGAAAGGATATACTGTAATTACTGGAGAAACAGGTTCAGGAAAGTCCATATTATTGGGCGCTTTGAACCTTATATTGGGCGAAAGAGCCGACTTTTCATTAATCGGCCCTGAAACGGATAAAACCTTCGTCGAGGCAGAATTTGCCATTAAAAATCTTGAGTTATCCGCATGGTTTAAGGAAAATGACGTTGATTATGACGATAATACCATTGTTCGGCGTGAGATAAACAGAAACGGTCGTTCTAGAGCCTTCATCAACGATACACCGGTTTCCTTGGTGCAAATCAAACAATTGACGGAGAATCTGGTGAACATCAATTCTCAACACAATACTTTAGCACTTCGAGATAAGAACTTCCATCGCAATTTATTGGATATTCTGTCGGGATTAGAGCCAGAAATTGAAAAATATACAGATCAATTTACCCGTTTAAAAGACAATCAAAAAAAGCTAAAGTCTTTGATTGACAGGACAAATCAGGCAGATAGTGATAGAGATTATCTCTTGTTTCAATTGGAAGAAATCGACCTGTTGAATTTGGATAAAACGGATTATGCTGCGCTTGAAAGCGAGCTCAATCAGCAAGAAAACATGGAGGACTTGACGACAGCTCTTAGTGCAATTGCAGGAGGATTGTCGGATGATGGTTCCGTTTTAGAACAAATTAAAAGCATTCAAACTCAATTAAACAAGGCGAAGTCGACCGATTGTACAGTAGGCGATTTTGCCACAAGAATACAATCCATATTGCTGGAATTGGAGGACTTAGAAAATGAGTCGTCGAATTACCTGGAAAAACTAGAGAAAGATCCGCAGAAAGTGTTGGAACTGACTGCTAAATTGGACAATTACAACCGCATTTCACAAAAGCACAAGTGTTCGAATCAACAGGAATTGGTCGATCTTCAATCCTCATGGCAAGAGCAATTGCAAACTTCAACAGAGGGAAGAGCCGAGATCGAGAAATTGACTTTGGAAGTCACCGCACAGGAAAAAGCAGTAATCGCTTTGGCTAATGCACTGCACATCATTAGAAAGAAAACAGCTCCACAAATAGAGAAAAAAATCACTTCGCTTTTGGACGAATTAAAAATGCCAAATACGGAATTGAAATTTGAGGTAGTGCAGACTGAACAGTTGAATCAGAACGGAAACTCCAATGTAGGAATGAAATTTTCCAGCAATGCAGGAATTCAACTTCAAGCGATGGATAAAATTGCGAGTGGTGGAGAATTGTCTAGATTGATGCTTTCTATAC
>ERZ887849.1053-NODE-1053-length-27487-cov-10.951845_pt1 | contig 27487 bp, 25 predicted proteins | sample MGYA00521267_ERZ887849 | MGnify/ENA primary metagenome ERZ887849 (study PRJEB32303, sample SAMEA104408601) | aquatic metagenome | biome: Brackish water; feature: Pelagic; material: water | place: Baltic Sea | collected 2014-06-06T16:11:00 | depth 2,863 m ... | reverse complement strand
GGTTTGCGCGCCAAGCGGCGCTATGCGGTGGTCATTGTTTTCGCCGTGGCCGCCATTTTGACGCCTCCCGATGTCATTAGCCAAATTGGCCTCGGTGTGCCGACGCTATTGCTCTATGAGGTTTCCATCTGGTCAGTGGCGGCGATACAGAAGAAACGCCCCTCAAAGGCTGAGGATGAGGTGTCGCAATAAAGCATTTTGGTGACAGGCCTAGATTTTATCGGGTCAGCGATTTATACCAGAGATGCAAATAATCAGAGCGAGTCGAAAATGCACGATATCAATGCCATTAGAGAAAATCCGGACGCTTTTGACGAAGCACTGAAACGGCGCGGTGTGGCATCGGTATCGTCTGATCTTTTGGCCCGTGATGACGCCCGCCGCAAAGCCATTCAAACGGCTCAAGAATTGCAAACCAAACGCAATGAGGCATCAAAAAAAATCGGTCAAGCCAAAGGGCAGGGCGACGAAGCCGCAGCGCAAGCGTTAATGGAAGAAGTGGCTGGCCTGAAAGAAGATTTGCAGCAAGCTGAAGATACTGAGCGTCAACTCAAGGCGGATCTTGAGGCGGCGCTGTCTGTGCTGGCCAATGTGCCGCTTGATGATGTGCCTGACGGGGCAGATGAGGGCGATAATATTCAATTACGCCAATGGGGCACGCCACGGCAGATCAATAATCCGCGTCAGCATTTTGAAATTGGTGAAGCGTTAGGGCAAATGGACTTTGAAGCGGCGGCGTCCATATCGGGTGCGCGGTTTGTTGTTCTGCGCGATGATTTGGCGCGTCTCGAGCGGGCTTTAGGCAATTTCATGCTTGATGTGCATACGCAGGAGTTTGGTTATCGCGAGATGAGTCCTCCGGTTTTGGTGCGCGATGAAGCGGTTTTTGGCACCGGACAATTGCCAAAGTTTGCTGAAGATTTATTCCGCACGGAAAACGGCTTTTGGTTGTCGCCAACGGCAGAGGTGACGTTGACAAATTTGGTGCGCGAGCAAATTCTTAACCATGCGAGCTTGCCGCATCGCTATACCGCGTTAACCCAGTGTTTTCGTTCGGAAGCTGGTTCAGCGGGGCGCGACACGCGCGGTATGATACGCCAGCATCAATTCAACAAGGTTGAACTGGTCAGCATTGTCGACGCTGATAGTGGTGAGGCAGAGCTTGAGCGATTGACGCAATGCGCCGAAACAATTTTGCAAAAACTTGAATTGCCTTATCGGGTAATGTTGTTGTGCACTGGCGATATGGGATTCTCAGCCCGCAAAACCTATGATTTAGAGGTTTGGTTGCCAGGGCAGGACACGTATCGCGAGATTTCGAGTTGTTCTTATTGCGGCGATTTTCAAGGTCGTCGGATGAACGCGCGCTATCGTGCTGATGGCGAAAAATCGACACATTTTGTGCATACGTTGAACGGATCAGGCTTGGCCGTTGGCCGAACTTTGGTGGCGGTACTGGAAAATTATGTCAATGATGACGGGTCGATTACGGTTCCGGATGTTTTACAGGCCTATATGGGCGGCGTACAAAAAATCGAGGTGTCTCAATGAGTAAAAAACTAAACCGCATTGTCGTAACAAATGACGACGGCATTGACGCGCCGGGACTTTTGACAGCGGTTAATATCGCCAATCAGTTGTCCGACGATGTTTGGGTTTTTGCGCCTGCCGAAGAAAAAAGCGGGGCCAGCCATTCGATTTCTCTGGCACACCCGATGCGGTTGATTGAGCGTGGGCCGAAACGGTTTGCCATTACAGGCTCGCCCGCAGATTGTATTATGGTGGCCACGCGCTCTATGCTGAAAGATAATCTGCCGGATTTGATTATTTCAGGGGTGAACTTTGGACAGAATATTGCCGAGGATGTAACCTACTCAGGAACGGTAGCGGGTGCCAAAGAGGGCACTGTCATGGGCATTCCATCGGTTGCCTTGTCGCAAGCTCTGAGCTATGCCGCCCCCGCTTATATGCATGGTCCAAGATTTGAGATTGCAGAGAAATATGCTGCCGATATTATCTTGAAATCCCTTCAAATGGACTGGCCGTCGGGAACGCTAATGAATGTGAATTTTCCAGACATCACGCTTGAGCAAGAGTGCAAAATACGGGTTACGGCACAGGGCAAGCGGGATAAAATGATGCTTGTTCTGCAAGAACGCTTCGACCCGCGCAATAATCCCTACTATTGGTACGATTTCACGCGGGCGATTTCCACGCCGACACCCGGCACCGATATTGAGGCCATTATGCAGGGGCATATTTCCGTTACGCCGCTACAAATGAACCATACGCATGTTGGCATGCATCAGAAAATGGCAAATTTATTTGAATGATAGCAGCTCAGACCCTTAAGCGTTTTCGGCACATTTCCATCATTATGGTTTTGGCGTCTGCGCTTGTCGGTTGTGGGCAGGTGGTCAGCGGCAAATGGTATGATGCGCAAAAAGGTAAAACCGGAAAATGGTGGATTGACAATAAGGCCGGCGGGACATCTGCCGCTGTACCACGGGGCAAATCCGGTACTATCACTGTGCAAAAAGGCGATACTTATTATAAGTTAGCCGCGCGCTATCGGGTTTCCATGCGGGCCTTGCTTGACGCAAATCAGGCGAAACCGCCATATAAACTTGAGCCTGGTGACCAACTTAATCTGCCGCGCAAGGCGTTTTATACGGTCAGAGCCAATGACACGCTCTATGCTATTTCGCGTAAGTTCAATACCAATCTGGCCGATCTAGCCAATCTCAATAATATTCGAAAGCCTTACACCATTAGCGTTGGGCAGAATCTACAGGTGCCAAACGGACAGAGTGTTGCTCGCAGCACCAAACAAATCAGCGCTCAAGCCAAAAAAATCGCCGCAACCAGCACGCCGTCTCGCGCCGGTCGCTTTCTGGTTCCGGTTAATGGGCGCGTGATATCAGAATTTGGCCCCAAAAAGGGCGGCCTTCATAATGACGGCATTAATATTGCCGCCGCAAAGGGCACGCCGATTAAAGCCGCGGAGAATGGTGTTGTTGTTTATGCCGGCAATCAGTTGCGTGGCTACGGCAATTTGTTACTGGTGCGTCATTCAGGCGGATGGGTATCGGCTTATGCGCACACGTCAGCATTTCGAGTCAAGGCAGGCGATAGTGTGAAGCAGGGGCAGGTCATTGCTGAGGTCGGTGATAGCGGCAATGTTGATGGCCCGCAGCTACATTTCGAATTGCGAAAGGGCACGCGGGCAGTGAATCCGAAATCATTGATTTAAAAACGAAAAACACAATACTTTTCGACAGTTTTGGCGCTTAAAGTCTTTGCCTTGCGCCAAACCATGCGTATACTCTGCGTCAATTCTAACGGAGATTTCTATGTTTATTACATCCGCTTATGCCCAATCAGCCGCCGGTGGCGGTTCCCTATTGGATATGATTTTTCCACTGGTGATGGTTTTTGCCATTATGTATTTCATGATTTTGCGGCCGCAACAAAAGCGTCAAAAAGAGCATAAAGCCATGCTTGAGGCTGTCCGTCGTGGCGATACAGTGGTGACCCAAGGCGGATTGATCGGCAAGGTCGCCAAAGTAGGTGAAGACGAGCTGGAAGTTGACTTAGGCAAAGACATGCGCGTGAGCGTGGTTAAGAGCATGATCATTTCCGTTCGGAGTAAATCGGAACCTGTCAAAAAGGACTAAGCATTTCCATGCTGCATTTCTCAAAACTTAAAATTGCCGGTATGGCGCTTGTTTTTCTGGCTGGCATATTGTTTTCATTGCCGAATTTTTTAAGTCAGCAAACCAGACAGGCGATGCCGGAATTTTTGCCGTCAAGTGCTTTGAACCTTGGACTCGATCTGCAAGGTGGGTCGCATTTATTGCTATCGGTCGATGTGCAAGAAGTGCAAAACGAACGCCTTGATGGATTGGTTGCTGATGTGCGCCTTGCTTTGCGGGGGGCTGGCATTGGTTATACGGGGCTTGGCCGTGTCGCAAATGGCGTTTCGGTCAATTTACGCGACATCGAACAATTAGCCGAAGCACGCAAGGTGCTTGACGGTCTAGCGCAGCCAGTTGCTCCCTTGGTTTTTGGCGGCTTTAACGAGGCTGTTGATTTAGATATTACGCAAAGCGACAGTTCAGGGTTTACGCTGACATTGACGGAAGAAGCCATTATTGCCCGCAATACGCGCACGGTGCAGCAATCGATTGAAATCATCCGCCGTCGTATTGACGAGTTGGGCACCACTGAGCCAACCATCCAGCGGCAAGGCGACACGCGCATTCTTGTGCAAGTACCTGGCCTTGATGACCCACAGCGTCTGAAGGCGCTTTTGGGGCAGACGGCGAAGATGAATTTTCATTTGGTTGATCAGAATGCCAGTCCTTATGACGTGATGGGTGGCAAACGTGCGCCGGCTGGAGCGCGTTTGGTGTATACTGACACACAACCTGCGGTGCCTTATTTGATACGCCGTCGGGCCATGGTAAGTGGCGAGCGTTTGGTTGATGCCAGCATTGGCTTTGATCCGCAAACCAATGCGCCGGAGGTCAATTTTCGGTTTGATTCAGTCGGCGGTAAGAAGTTTGGTGAGGTAACCAAAGCAAATATCGGTCGGCCTTTTGCCATTGTCTTGGATGATAAGATTATTTCAGCACCGGTGATTCAATCAGCTATTCTCGGTGGTGCGGGGCGCATTACCGGTAATTTCTCTGTGCAGGAAGCCAATGATTTGGCCATTCTCTTGCGTGCTGGCGCGCTACCGGCACCAATGAATATTCTCGAAGAACGCACTGTTGGGCCAGGTCTTGGGGCTGACAGTGTGGCCGCTGGACGGATTGCGCTCATTGTCGGATTTTTGGCGGTCATCAGCTTTATGCTTTTAAGCTATAATGTGTTCGGCCTATTCGCCAATGTTGCGCTGATTATCAATATGGTTTTGATCATGGCGGTTTTGTCGGGGCTTCAAGCCACGCTCACCTTGCCGGGGATTGCCGGAATTGTGCTGACCGTTGGGATGGCGGTGGATGCCAATGTTCTGATCTTTGAACGTATTCGCGAAGAATTACGGGCCAATAAGGCGCCGATTACAGCTATTGATGTCGGCTATAATCGTGCACTCGGCACTATTTTAGACGCCAATGTCACAACCCTTTTAGCGGCAATTATTCTGTTCCAACTTGGGTCAGGGCCAATTCGCGGCTTCGCAATTACCTTGGCGATTGGCATTGTTACCTCCGTGTTTACAGCGTTTACGCTAACGCGGTTCTTTATTTCACTATGGGTGCGCGCCAAAGGCCGCCCAGCGCAGCTGCCGCTGTAGTCGGTTAGCGAGGATATGACAATGTGGACATTGAAGCTTATTGCTGCTGATACAAAAATGGAATTTGTGCGCTATCGCCTTATGGCCTTTGTGCTGTCGGCTTTGCTATTGATTGGTTCTGTTGGCGCATTCATCAGCAATGGTTTGAATTTCGGTATTGATTTCAAAGGTGGCACGCTGATTGAAATTAGTTCCGATATTGAGATTGATATTGCACAATTGCGCGAACAATTGACCGGCCTCAATATTGGTGAAGTGCAAATTCAGCAATTTGGCACACCGAGTGATGCGCTTATTCGCGTCTCCGCAGATGAAGCGGCGGAGTCAGCAGAGGGTGGGCTTAGCGCTGTTGAGAGCATTCGCAATGAATTGCAAGGCCGCTTTGAAATTCGTCGGGTTGAAATTGTCGGGCCGCAAGTCAGTGGCGAGCTCATTCAAACGGGTATTCTGGCCGTTTTGGCGGCTATCGTTAGCATGTTGATTTATATCTGGTTCCGCTTTGAGTGGCAGTTCAGTGTCGGTGCGGTCTTGGCTCTAATACACGATGTGGTGCTGACCATCGGTATTTTCTCGCTTCTTCAATTAGACTTTAACCTATCCATTTTGGCTGCCATCTTGACCATTGTCGGTTATTCAATGAATGACACGGTGGTTGTCTATGATCGCGTGAGAGAAAATTTACGCAAGTTCAAGAAAATGCCGCTCGACGATTTATTAAACGTCGCCATTAATGAGACCTTGTCGCGTACGGTCATGACCTCGGTCACCACGCTGATTGCCCTGATTGCGCTGTATACACTTGGTGGCGAAGTTATTCGCGGCTTCACTTTCGCAATGATTTGGGGTGTTGTGGTTGGCACCTACTCGTCAGTCTTCGTTGCTTCGCCCTTGCTGCTGTATTTGGGCGTTAAGCGCGATTGGTCTGGCAATCAAACAGATTAGCCGATTGCCCTGAAATCCTCACGGTAGTAGGCTTAGTTTAACAAATAGATTCGCATTAGGAGGGGATCATTATGGCGTCAATTTTATCTTCATTACGAAACACAGTAATTGCCGGTTTCGTTTTAGCTTTCATTCTTGAGTTGATTTACTTGAACGGTGGTGGAACTTTCGACACGAATTTCTACGCCTTCATTTTTCGCTGGCTCCACGTTCTGAGCGGTATTATGTGGATTGGCCTGTTGTATTATTTCAACTTTGTTCAAATTCCAAACATGCCGAATATTCCAGATGATCAAAAACCTGCCATTGGCAAGGTTATTGCGCCAGCTGCACTTTGGTGGTTCCGTTGGGGCGCCATGGCAACCATCGTCACGGGTCTTATCCTTGGTTATTTGAACGGCTACATTCATGACGCTTTGGCACTTGGTGCGCTTAATGACTTTGAAGTGCCGAAGAATATCGCCATTGGCATTGGCATGTGGTTGGGGATTATCATGTGGTTCAATGTTTGGTTTGTTATTTGGCCAAACCAGAAAAAAGCCCTTGGTATCGTTGAAGCCGATGCTGACACAAAAGCCGCATCTGCGCGGACAGCTATGTTGTTCTCAAGAACCAATACCATGCTGTCAATTCCGATGCTTTTTGCCATGGTATCTGCACAGAACCTTTACTAAGCTAAATAGAGCATTAGAGAAAAGGCCGCATCTAATGCGGCCTTTTTTTATGGATGGAGCATGATGAGCTTAGATGAAGCAACATTGCGCAATGAGCTACGCGGCTTTGACGGCGATCTATATTTAACGCATTTATTCGCGCCCTCTGTATCACGGCCAAAATTACTCGCTATTTATTACGCCTATGCCGATATGGCGCGCATTCCGCACATGGTTAGCGATGCAATGATTGGGGCCATTCGTTTGCAATGGTGGCGTGATTTAGTTGCCGGTCTGGCAGAGCAAAATGGCGGGGACAGTCCGATTGGTGCAGCCCTGCTGGAATGTCAGGTCAATTGTGACACTATGTTGTGTCTCATTGATGGACGGCAAAGCGAGTTAGATTTGGAAGAAGAACGCAGTCTGGCGGCGTGTTCACCATTTTGCGAAACTCTGGGCGGGGCTTTTATGAATTTGTCTTTGGATATGTTGGCGGTTGAATACGCCGAGATACGACAGATTGCCCCGCAGGCCGGACATGGATTTGAATTACTAAGGCTAACACCAGTGGGCCATCCGCGCATGGCCATGGCGGCGCATGCATTTCTTGACACGGCCTGTAAGCGTTTCAATAGCCTGTCACGGCGGCAACGCAAGTCTGCATTACCAGCCTTTTTGCCGATCGGTCTGGCCCGCTATCAAGCGTCGCATTGGCCGAAGCAAAAATCATTGCTGGCCTATCAATGGCATATTTTGAAAATGGCGACGCTGGGTCGGCTATGAGGCCATCCAGTTTTTAAAATCCTGTCTTGCCCGCGAGGTAAAGGCCTGCTGGCGAGCGACTTTCTTGCCCTGCATACGTGCCTTGCCGCGCAAACGCTTACCGTCCTCACCGATTGGCGGCGGTAAATCGCCAAGCACAGGCATGAGGCCAAAGTTAACGTTCATCGGTTGGAAACTACTGGCCTCAGCATTTACCGTAATATGCGCTAGAAGCGCGCCAAACGCGGTGGTGCTGGGCGGCGCGGTAATTGGTGTGCCGAGGATTTGAGCTACAGCAAAGCGGCTGGCTAAAAGCCCAATCGTGGTACTTTCAACATAGCCTTCGACCCCTGTAATTTGTCCGGCAAAACGTATATTGGGTCTATTCTTTAGGCGCAATTCCGTGTCAAGCAATGTTGGGCTGTTCAAAAATGTGTTGCGGTGCAAACCACCGAGGCGCGCAAAGCGTGCATTTTCTAGTCCCGGAATGAGCTTAAACACGCCGGTCTGGGCGCCATATTTTAACTTGGTTTGAAAGCCGACCATGTTGAACAGGGTGCCGAGCGCATTGTCTTGGCGCAATTGCACAACTGCGTAAGGTTTTGTGTCGGGTTGGTGAGCATTGGTAAGCCCGCGCGGCTTCATTGGGCCATGGCGCAGCGTTTCGCGCCCGCGCGCCGCCATCACTTCAATGGGCAAACAGCCGTTAAAATAGGGCGTGTCGGCTTCCCACTGTTTAAAATCGGCTGTGTCGCTTTCAATTAAAGCGTCTAAGAAAGCATTATACTGAGCTTCATCCATTGGGCAGTTGATGTAATCTTTCCCATCACTACCTGGCGCGCCCTTATCATAACGCGACTGATACCAGCAAACGTCCAAATCAATAGAGTCATGATAAATAATGGGCGCAATGGCATCGAAAAAGGCCAATTTATCACGACCAGTCATATCACCTATCACTTCAGACAAAGCCGGTGAGGTCAGCGGGCCGGTGGCAATAATTACATGCTGCCACGCGGCGGGTATTTCCGTCACTTCTTGACGCTCGATGGTGATATTCTCGTGTTCTTCGAGGGCTTGAGTTACCGCGGCAGAAAACCCTTCGCGGTCGACGGCTAAAGCGCCGCCAGCGGGCACTTGATGAGTGTCTGCGCACGCCATAATGAGGCTGTGTGCGTCGCGTAATTCGGCGTGCAGCAGTCCAACGGCATTATTTTCTGCGTCGTCTGAACGGAAGGAGTTTGAACAAACCAGCTCGGCCAAATGATCGGTAACATGGGCATCGGTCTTTCGAACTGGACGCATTTCATGCAAAACCACTTTCACGCCAGCCTGTGCCGCCTGCCATGCTGCTTCTGATCCGGCTAAACCGCCGCCGATAATGTGTAAAACTGTAGCGCTCATAGGCAGACTGATACACGCTTTGCGCAAAGAAATAAATCAAAACCAGCAGTTTAGGCCATTGGTTTTTTAAACTTCAATAATGTGAACAAACCCATGGGCCCATAATCGTGTTGCTCTACAAGCTGCATATGTGTGTGTTCTGCTTGCAGTAGCTCATTCGAAAAGTCTGAGTGGAATCCAACCAGCTTTGAACTCGGGGCGAAGGTTTTTTCGAGCATGGCGAGAAGCGGCTGCTTTTCTTTCTGGCTTTTGAAGTGATTGAAGACATAAACCATGCCGCCGGGCTTACACACGCGGCACATTTCCTGCATCACTTGAGCCGGATTATCAGCCACACTAAGTACATAAGTTGCCAAAACACCGTCGAAATAATTATCCTCAAATTCGAGCTTCGAGGCATCCATAACGCGCAGTTCTTTGACATTGGTAAGGCCGCGTTTGCGCCGTCTTTTCTCGGCTTTCTCAAGCATGTCTGCTGATAAATCTATGCCTGTTATCGAGAGTGAGGCGGCGAGATAATCCAATGATAAGCCGGTGCCAATTCCAACATCCAACACCCGACCAGTTGTATCTTGGTTGAACTGCGGAATTACTTTTTTCAAATAGCGGCGGCTGATTAAGGCGAAGGTATAATCATAGTGAGTGGCCCATTTGCGATAGGCGCGACGAATATCCTCCGTCGCGAGCGGCGTTCTTACATTCATTTTCTGCTCTTCTTTTTATTACAGATTATTTACGCAGAACGAAACGCCGAGGTTAGCTAGCTTTTTTTACTTTTGCCGCCGTTTTACGCTTTGGCTTTAGCAATTTGCTTAGATATTGTCCAGTAAAGCTTGCTTTCACTTTGGCCACGTCTTCTGGCGTGCCTGTGGCAACAATTTCGCCGCCACCATCGCCGCCCGTGGGGCCAATATCAATGATCCAATCGGCGGTCTTAATGACTTCCAAATTATGTTCAATCACCGCCACTGTATTGCCGGTGTCGACCAATTCGTGAAGGACATCGAGCAGTTTGGCGACATCGTGGAAATGCAGGCCTGTGGTCGGCTCATCAAGAATGTATAACGTGCGCCCGGTTGCGCGTTTGGACAATTCTTTGGCCAATTTCACCCGCTGCGCCTCACCGCCAGAAAGGGTGGTCGCTTGCTGACCCACCTTAATATAACCAAGACCGACGCGCTGCAGCGTAACCATTTTATCGCGGACCATCGGCACGGCTTTGAAGAAGTCAGCCGCTTCATCGACCGTCATATCCAAAACATCGGCAATGCTTTTGTCACGGAACCGCACTTCCAATGTTTCGCGATTATAGCGTTTGCCGAGGCAGCTATCGCACTCCACATAAACATCAGGCAGGAAATGCATTTCAATTTTAATGACACCATCACCTTGGCAAGCCTCGCAGCGGCCGCCCTTGACGTTGAAAGAAAAGCGGCCCGGCTTATAACCGCGCGTCTTGGCTTCTGGTAGTCCAGCAAACCACTCGCGAATGGGGGTGAAGGCGCCCGTATAAGTGGCAGGATTGGAGCGGGGTGTGCGGCCAATTGGCGATTGGTCGATATCAATGACTTTATCGAGATGTTGCAGCCCATCAATTGTGTCGTGTTCGGCTGGTGTGGCGCGGGCGTTGTTCAATTTTCGGGCGAGAGATTTATATAATGTGTCGATTAGCAGGGTGGATTTGCCGCCGCCCGAAACGCCCGTGACACAAGTGAAGGTTCCAAGCGGAATTTCAGCGCTGATATTCTTCAAATTATTGCCGCGCGCGCCTTTGACGACGATGGAACGTTTTTTACTATTGGCGCGGCGGACTTTGGGAATGGCAACCTCTAGCGCCCCAGATAAATATTGACCGGTGAGGCTTTTTTTACATTTGACAATATCGTCCGGCGTGCCTTGTGCGATGACTTCCCCACCGTGAATGCCGGCACCCGGGCCAATGTCGACGACATGGTCAGCCGTCATAATGGCTTCCTCATCATGTTCGACAACAATCACTGTATTGCCGAGGTCGCGCAAACGGACCAGCGTTTCCAGTAGGCGACTATTGTCGCGTTGATGGAGGCCAATAGAAGGCTCGTCCAATACATAAAGGACGCCAGTCAGGCCTGAGCCAATTTGTGAGGCCAGCCGGATACGCTGACTCTCGCCGCCTGATAAGGTGCCGGAATTGCGCGACAGAGTGAGATAATCAAGGCCAACATCGTTCAGGAAGCGCAAGCGTTCGCGAATTTCCTTGAGGACGCGTTCGGCAATTTTGCGCTGTTTCGCATTTAATTGCTTATCAAGGTTCTGAAACCATGTATCGGCCGCGCGAATAGACATGCGGGCGACCTCACCGGCGTGTTTATCGGCAATTTTCACCGCCAAAGCTTCGGGTTTCAGACGGTAGCCATCGCAGACGTCGCAATTGGTGACCGATTGGAATTTTTCTATTTCCTCGCGCGCCCAACTGCTGTCCGTTTCGCGGTAACGACGCTCCAGATTGGGAATAACGCCTTCAAAGGGTTTCTTGTTTTGGTAGCTGCGCATCCCATCGTCATAGGTAAAGACGATAACCTCATCGCCTGATCCATGTAGGATGACCTGCTGCGTTTGGCTCGGCAAATCATTCCATTTGCTACTCATTTTGAAACCGTAATGTTTGGCAATCGATTCCAAGGTTTGAGTGTAATAGGGGGATGTGGTTTTGGCCCAGGGGGCAACGGCGCCCTTGTACAGCGTTAAACCGCCGTCAGGGACAACGGCAATTGGGTCAATGAAAAATTGTGTGCCAAGTCCATCGCACGCCGGGCACGCACCAAACGGATTGTTAAATGAAAACAGTCTTGGCTCAATCTCGTCGATGGTGAAACCGGATACAGGACAGGCAAAACGCGAGGAAAAGATTATGCGCTCAGGGGCTTCCTCTTTTTTGCCAGAATCGGCCATTTCCGCCACTGCAATGCCATCGGTTAGGCCAATGGCCACTTCCATACTATCGGCCACGCGGTTGCCCAGATCGGCTTTCACCACCAAACGGTCAACCACAACGTCAATATCGTGCTTCAGCTTTTTGTCGAGAGCGGGCACGTCTGTAATCTCGTAAAATGCGCCATCGACCTTGACCCGCTGGAAACCACGTCGCTGAAGTTCTGCAAAATCCTTTCGGTATTCGCCCTTGCGACCCCGCACAATGGGCGCCAAGAGATAAAGCCGCGTGCCTTCCGGCAATGCCATTATTCGATCAACCATCTGCGAGATGGTTTGGCTTTCAATCGGTAGCCCGGTAGCTGGCGAATAAGGGATGCCAACGCGGGCATAGAGAAGGCGTAAATAGTCATAAATTTCTGTGACCGTGCCAACGGTTGAGCGGGGATTGCGCGAGGTGGTCTTTTGTTCAATTGAAATGGCTGGCGAAAGCCCGTCGATTTGATCGACATCAGGTTTTTGCATCATCTCAAGAAATTGACGCGCATAAGCCGATAGGCTTTCCACGTAACGGCGTTGCCCCTCGGCATAGATCGTATCAAAGGCCAGCGAGCTTTTACCGGATCCAGATAGGCCGGTAATAACAATCAGCTCATCACGCGGCAGGTCTAGAGAGACATTTTTCAAATTATGTTCGCGAGCGCCAATGATTCTGATTTTCTTGGCTTGCGGTGTTTTGAGGGTTCTTCTGGCGGCCATAACAAATCCTGAATTAGTCTACTGCTACAAAATCTAGAGCTTAGCGAAATAATTGCTAGCCTTGGGGTGTGGTTTTAGCACTGCCAAGAGGCCAACGGTAGAGTAATCCACAGCTAACCGCGAATAAGCGACGGCGGGGGATAGGTTAAATTGGCTGGGTCGGATAGGCTGGTACAATAACAAGGAGACGAATCATGGCTGGAAGCGTGAATAAAGTAATTTTGGTAGGAAATTTGGGCGCTGACCCGGATGTGAAGAGCACGAAAGATGGCCGTCCGGTGGTTAATCTGAGTGTTGCTACCAGTGAATCTTGGCGCGATAAAAACTCCGGCGAAAAGCGCGAGAAAACCGAATGGCATCGCGTTGTTTTGTTCTCAGAGGGTCTGTGCCGGATTGCTGAGCAATATCTCAAAAAAGGCTCAAAAATCTATATTGAAGGCCAATTGCAAACCCGCAAATGGCAAGATGACAAGGGCGCTGACCGCTATTCTACAGAAGTTGTTTTGCAAAATTTCGGCGGTGTTTTGGTCATGCTCGATACCCGCGGTGGCGGCGAAGGTTTCTCATCCGGTGGCGGCGACTACGGGTCGGTTGGCAATGATTCGCCAGCTCAAGCGATTGCCAGCGGCGGTGACAAGCTGAATGACGACGACATTCCATTCTAGGAATAAAATATCAATTAAAACAGTGGCTTATAGGCCTAAGAAAGAGCCGCTTTAGACTGTTCGTCGAGGCCGGTAAGTGCTATGATTTGATTGAAATTTCGAGTCACCATGGCTTGTCTAAATGCGCGGGGAAAACTGACTTTTGACGGAAACACCAGAAAACCCTTCTGATACAGAAGATACGACAATCGATGCGGCCTCAGCCGAGGCTGATGAACAGAATGCGTCTGAAGAAGGTGGTAACGAAATAGAGGTTTCGGCTGGTGATGCTGATGGGTCAGGGGGAGATGATGGCGGTACAGCGCCACCTGCCGGCGGTCCACCGCATGGTGGTTTTGACGTTCAGCCAATAAGTATCGAAGACGAAATGCGGACATCCTATTTGGATTACGCGATGAGTGTGATTGTCTCGCGGGCTTTGCCAGATGTTCGTGACGGATTGAAGCCCGTGCATCGCCGGATTTTGTTTTCAATGAACGAAAATGGCTATGACTTTAACAAGCCATATCGCAAATCGGCCCGTGTGGTTGGTGATGTGATCGGTAAGTATCACCCGCATGGTGACCAATCAATTTATGACGCTTTAGTGCGTATGGCGCAGGATTTCTCTATGCGTCTGCCGTTGCTCGACGGACAGGGCAATTTTGGTTCTGTTGACGGTGATCCACCGGCAGCTATGCGTTATACCGAAGTGCGTATGGCTAAGCCGGCCCATTCCATTCTTGCAGATATTGATAAGAACACCGTCGATTTTCAGGATAATTACGATAATTCAGAGCGCGAGCCGACGGTATTGCCTGCGCGGCTGCCAAACCTTCTGGTCAATGGCGCGAGTGGTATTGCGGTCGGCATGGCGACCAATGTGCCGCCACATAATCTTGGCGAATTAGTCGATGGCTGTAAGGCGTTGATTGAAAATCCGGCGATAACCGATGAGGAGATGCTGGCATTTGTTCCTGGTCCTGATTTTCCAACAGGCGGTCTAATTTTGGGACATGCTGGGTCACGTTCGGCTGTGACGACGGGGCGCGGTTCAGTCGTGATGCGTGGGCGCGCGAGCGTGGAGCAAATCAAGAAGGATCGGGAAGCGATTATCATCACCGAAATTCCCTATCAGGTGAATAAATCATCGATGATTGAGAAAATTGCAGACTTGGTGCGCGAAAAGACAATCGATGGTATCAGCGATTTGCGCGATGAATCAGACCGCGACGGCATGCGTGTCGTTGTTGAACTTAAGCGCGATGCGGTGTCTGAGGTGGTGCTCAATCAGCTCTATCGTTATTCGCAATTGCAGACCAGTTTTGGCGCCAATATGTTGGCCTTGAACCAAGGTCAGCCGCAATTAATGACCGTGCGTCAAATGTTGAATGCCTTTATCGCGTTCCGCGAGGAAGTGGTGACACGCCGGTCGAAGTTTGAACTAACAAAAGCGCGCGATCGCGCCCATGTGTTGGTCGGCTTGGCGATTGCTGTTGCTAATATTGACGAAGTGATTGCGCTTATTCGTAAGGCACCATCGCCACAAGAGGCGCGCCGTCAACTCATGGAACGCCATTGGCCAGCCACTGATGTCATGGATATGGTGGCATTGATTGATGATCCGTTGCACCGCGTGTCGGAAGAAGGCACCTACGTGCTTAGCGAAGCTCAAGCGCGAGCGATCTTGGAATTGCGTTTGCAGCGTTTGACGGCTATGGGCCGAGACGAAATCGGCGATGAGCTAAAAACATTGGGCGATCAAATCGCTGATTATCTCGATATTTTGCGGTCGCGTGAGCGGGTGATGCAAATCATCGGCGAGGAGCTTGACTATGTGCGCAATGAGTTTGCTACGCCTCGACGTTCTGAGTTTGTCGAACATGACGGTGAAGTCGATGATGAATCGCTAATTCCGCAAGAAGACATGGTCGTCACCGTTAGTCATGGTGGCTATATCAAGCGTGTGCCATTGTCGACTTATCGGGCGCAACGTCGTGGCGGCAAGGGTCGTTCAGGCATGGCGACCAAAGACGAAGATTTTGTTAGCCGTATTTTCGTTGCCAACACCCACCAGCCGGTGTTGTTTTTCTCGACGACAGGCATTGTCTATAAAATGAAGGTTTGGAAGCTGCCGGTTGGCAGCCCGCAATCGCGCGGCAAGGCCCTGGTCAACCTGCTGCCGCTGACCGAAGGCGAGGGCATTGCCGATATTATGGCGTTGCCTGCTGACGAGGCGTCATGGGCTGATTTGCACGTCATGTTTGCCACCAGCCTCGGTAATGTGCGGCGCAATGATCTCTCAGATTTTGTACAAATTAACCGCAATGGCAAAATCGCCATGAAGCCAGATGAGGGGGAGTACATCATTGGGGTGGAGACCTGTTCAACCAATGATGACGTTTTGCTCACCAGTTCAAGCGGTCGTGCTATTCGTTTCCCGGTCTCTGATGTGCGTGTGTTCCGTAGCCGTAATTCAACCGGTGTGCGCGGCATTCGCCTCGATTCGGGTGCTAGCGTCATTTCGATGGCGATTTTGCGTCATAGCGACGCGACACCAGCTGAACGCAATACCTATTTGAAACAGGCCGCAATGATACGTCGTGCGACAGATGATGATATTGAGACGGATGTCGTTGAGGTTGCCAGTGACGAGGAAAACCTCGAAGAAACCGCCTTGTCGCCAGAGCGTTATGCTGAACTTGGGGCAAATGAGCAGTTTATTTTGGCGGTCAGCGAAAATGGTTTCGGAAAGCGTTCCTCTGCCTATGAATACCGTGTTTCGGGGCGTGGCGGTAAGGGCATTATCGCGATGACGGTTACCGAACGAAACGGCAGTCTTTTAGCCGCTTTCCCCGTCGAAGAAAGCGACCAGATCATGTTGGTTACCGATGGCGGTACGCTCATTCGCTGCCCGATCGACGACATTCGGATTGCCGGACGAAACACTCAGGGTGTGACGATTTTCAAAACCGAAATAGACGCAAAAGTCGTATCGGTTGCACATTTGGGTGAAACGTCGGAAGATGAAATTTCCGATGAGGTGCCAGATGGTGCCGAAAGCGCCGGTTCTGATGAAGCGGCTGCGACAGACGAGGAATAGTCTTCATGCGTGTAGGTCTTTATCCGGGCAGTTTTGACCCAATTACCAACGGCCACGTTGATATTATCAAGCGCAGCTTGGCCGTGGTCGACAAGTTGATCGTTGGCATTGGCATTAGTGCCACCAAAACGCCTCTGTTCTCGCTCGAGCAACGGATGGCGATGATTGATAGTGAAATGGGGCCAATTGCTAAAGCGGTGGGTGCGGAACTGTCGGTGATTAGTTTTGAAGGCCTTTTGGTCGATGTGGCGCAGCAAAATGGCGCCAGTCTTATCATTCGCGGCTTACGCACGGCGGCTGATTTTGAGTATGAAGCACAAATGACCTCAATGAACCGCGCCATGGCACCCGGTATTGAAACCGTATTCTTGGCCGCATCGGCTGATGTTGGCTTTATTTCATCGACCTTAATCCGACAAATTCATGCCATGGGTGGCGATATTAGCCCCTTTGTGCCAAAATGTGTTTTGGATAATATATAATAATTACAGTAATTTAAATGGAGAATGTCATGCGTTGCATTATGTTTGTTTTGACTGCGTTTGCGGTTTTGAGCACCTCAGTGTCTGCATGGGCAGCAGACAAGGAGAAAATCATGCTGATGGAACTAAAAACTGGAACGGTCAAAATTAACCTGCGCGAAGATTTGGCGCCGGGCCACGTTGAGCGTATCAAAACACTAATTGAAGAGAAATTTTACGACGGTATTGTCTTTCACCGTGTGATTGACGGCTTTATGGCGCAAACCGGCGATCCAACCGGCACCGGAATGGGTGGTTCAGAATATCCCGATTTGCGGGCTGAATTTTCCGACGCGCCGTTTAAACGCGGTACCTTGGGCATGGCTCGCTCGCAGCATCCAGACAGTGCCAACAGCCAGTTTTTCATCTGTTTCGATGATGCGACATGGCTAAATGGCCAATATACGGTGTTTGGTGAAGTGGTTGAAGGCATGGAGCATATTGATGCCATTGCCAAAGGTGAGCCACCAGCTACTCCGGATGCGATTATTTCACTTCGTTTGGCTGATTAAATCACATGCAGGTCGATCTGTTTGATTTTGACCTGCCAGAAAGCCTTATCGCTTTGAGACCTGTTCAGCCGCGTGATCAAGCGCGGCTGTTACACGTTGAGGCGCAGGGGCAGTTCAGTGACGCCTGCGTAGCTGACTTGCCTGACAAGCTGCGCGCCGGCGATGCGCTGGTTGTGAATGTCACAAAAGTTATTCCGGCTCGATTAATCGGCAGGCGCATGCGAGAGGGTGCCCCTGGGGCAAAGATTGAGTTTACCCTTATAGAAAGACTTGGGCCGGTTGACTGGCGGTGTTTTTTGAAACCTGCCAAACGCGTCAAGGACGGCGATGTCATTGAATTTAATGGCGTTATGGCCGAGATTTCCATGCGCGAGGAAGGCTTGGCACAGTTAAGTTTCCAGATCGCTGCCGATACAATGGAGACCACACTGGCGTCGCTGGGCACCATGCCTTTGCCACCTTATATCGCCAGCAAACGTGCGCCGGATGCGCGCGACAATGATGATTATCAAACCATGTTTGCCCGCGACGATGGCGCTGTTGCTGCACCGACGGCGGGATTGCATTTTACCCCAGAATTATTAGACCGACTAAAAGCCAAGGGTGTCAGCCTGCATGAAGTGACTTTGCATGTAGGGCCGGGTACTTTTGTGCCGGTGAAGGTCGAGGATACAAAAGATCATAAAATGCATGGCGAATGGGGGCAGGTCAGCGCCGAAACGGCGCGCGCGCTCAATCAAACAAAGGCAGAAGGTGGACGGATTATTTGCGTTGGCACGACGTCTTTGCGATTAATAGAGAGTGCGGCACAAGCAAACGGTGAAATCGCCCCATTCGAAGCGTTTACGGATATTTTTATCACGCCGGGCTATCAGTTTCGTGCCGCTGATATGCTTTTGACCAATTTTCATTTGCCGCGTTCGACTTTATTCATGCTTATCTCGGCCTTCAGTGGGCTAAAGAACATGCAGCAAGCCTATGCTCATGCAATAGCTAATGGTTATCGCTTTTACTCTTATGGCGATGCTTGTTTGTTAGAGAAAGCACCTTTATGAAATTTAATCTCATCAGCACCGACGGCATAGCGCGAACCGGACTTATCCATACGCCGCGCGGTGACATCCGCACACCGGCTTTTATGCCGGTCGGCACTGCGGCCACGGTTAAGGCCATGTACCCCCAACAAGTGCGCGATTTGGGGGCTGATATTGTCTTGGGGAATACCTATCACCTGATGTTGCGCCCAGGAGCCGAGGAAGTGGCCGCGCTCGGCGGTCTGCAAGAATTCATGCAATGGGATGGGCCGATTTTGACTGATAGCGGCGGCTTTCAAGTGATGTCGCTGTCGAAACTGGCAAAAATGAGCGAAGACGGGGTTAATTTCCAAAGCCATTTAGACGGGCAAAAATATATGCTGACGCCTGAGCGCAGTATTGAGATTCAAACTCTTTTGGGAGCCAATATTCGTATGGTGCTGGATGAATGCACACCATTTCCAGCAACCGAAAAACAAGCCGAGAAATCCATGCATTTATCGATGCGCTGGGCGGCGCGCTCCAAACAGGCATTTGGTGATTATGACAAGGGTGAGGGGGACGCCTTATTTGGCATTGTTCAAGGTTCAACCTATCAGCACTTGCGCCATGAAAGTGCCGCCAAATTGCAGGAAATTGGCTTTGATGGCTATGCCGTCGGCGGTCTTGCCGTCGGCGAAGGGCAAGAAATGATGCTCAATGTGCTTGATTATACAACACCGGTTCTGCCACAAGACCGGCCCCGCTATCTTATGGGGGTTGGCACGCCGGATGATTTAGTTGAGGCGGTGGCGCGCGGTATTGATATGTTTGATTGCGTGATGCCGACGCGGGCAGGCCGCCATGGAACCGCCTATACATGGCGTGGTAAAGTGAATATTCGCAACGCCCGACATGCGGCTGATAAACGCCCGCTCGATGCGCGTAGTGCTTGTCCGGCCAGCCATCAATATAGTCGGGCTTATCTGCACCATTTGCATCGTTGCGGCGAATATCTCGGCGCCATGTTGCTGACATGGCATAATTTAGCGTTTTATCAAGAGCTTATGGCAGCCATGCGGTTGGCAATTCAGGAAAACCGGTTTGAGGCTTTTCGCGCTGATTTCAAAACCCAGCAAGCTCAGGGCGATATTGATCCGATTTAACCAGCCTTAATATTCGGCAGGAAAATGGAGATCGAGCCAGCGAATAACTTCACTATGTTTGTGCGTCTCTCTAAGAACATCATCGGTTGCCGCAAATTGCGCTCGCAAAGCCTTATCGTCTGGCATTTTATCGAGCTGCTGACATCCCTCAATATACTTGTCCAATCCGGCCTGGCCGTCGACAAAGCCCTCGGCAATAAGACCTTGGCCTCTAAATTTGGCCAGTGCCGCGATCTCTGAAAAATTATATTCGGGATGATATTGCAGGGCAAAGAAGCGACCGTTTTCATAATGGATTTCCGCCGCTTGAACATTTGTCGCCTGATTGGTCACCAATATGTCCGTGCCATTTGGTAGGGTTTCGACCTCATCAAAATGGCTGGTGAATCCGCAATAAGGCGCGTCGCGCCCCGCTAAAACTGGATGTTGGCGTCCGTCCTGTGTCAGGCTGAGCTGCTGGGTCAGGCCAAATTCTCGGCCCTTTGGGTTTTTGCGGCAACTGCCACCGGCGGCAACGCTGGCCAATTGCAACGCCCAACATGAGCCGAAGGCTGGAATACCAAGTCGAAAAGCGGCACGCGCCAGTTCAATTTGTCGGTTCACAGCCGGCACATTGTCATAAATTGTCAGGCTGGAGCCAGTCCAGAACATGGCGTCATAAGCCGATAAATCAGGAAGCCTGGCATCGGCATCGGCCGGGTGAAAAATATCTATCTGCGCCTTTGGGCGATAATGCCCAATCATATTTTGATAAAGCGTGCCCGCCAGAGTGGCACCAGCTTCGATTAACCCCTCACGACCGCCCCGGTCATAGCCGTCGAGTACCAGAAAACGCTGCATCGAAAATCCTGTCTATGGCTAGGCCGGTTTATCGCCTTCAATGGTCACCCGATACATGAGGCGCTCAAAGGCTTGATAATCATCGGTTGCATAATGCTGCACGGCACGGTTATCCCATAAAGCGACGGCATTCTCGCTCCATCGGAAGCGGCAACAGAAGTCAGGCTTCACACAATGATGAAACAAATATTGCAGAAGCGGCTGGCTATCTTCTTTGCTCATGCCATCGAAGCGCAAAGTAAACATGTCATTAACAAACAGCGCTTTGCGTCCAGTTTCAGGATGAGTGCGCACCACAGGGTGGATGACTTCATCCATAATGGAATCGCTCCATGTATAGGTGATGGCCGTTTTCTTATCGTATTTTTCCTGCGTGCCCGCCACTGTGTATGCATGGCTAGCAGAGTGTACCGCCATCATGCCATCGAGCGTATGTTTTAGGCCATCGCTGAGAGTTTCATATGCGCGATATTGATTGGCAAATAAAGTATCGCCACCATAGGGGGGGATGGTTTTACCGTAGAGAACCGATCCCATGGAGGGCTTTTCGAAAAACGTATTATCGCTATGCCAGCCGGTACCAAATGAGGCACTTTCACCAGCCGGTTTCAACACACGGGTAATTTCAGGCGCATCGGTCAGGCCATCGACAATCGGGTGAACCTCGAGCTCGCCAAAACGTTTACCAAATGCCACTAGCGTATCTAGGTCGATGTCTTGGTCGCGGATAAATACAGCGCCATAATCAAGCCAAGCCTGATGAATTTGCGCGAAGTCTTCATCGCTCAAATGCGACAAGTCAACGCCGGTAAGCTCAGCACCACAAAAACCGGTAAGAGGGGTAAGCGCGATCTTGCTCATTTAGTCCTCAGCTGTAAACGGCATAGGCTGCATGAGCCAGACCAACTAGGGCGCCAGCAATCAGCACATTGGTTGCCATAAAGCCAACTGTAAAGGCGCGGCCTCGGTTTTCACCGTCTTGATAACGACGGGCGTAAAAAACGCGACTAACGGGATAGAGGAGGCCAATAGCGGCGGCGTAAATATCCGATATCGTGAGAGCGAACAACCAGAGGGCCGGAAAGAAAATCATCATGGTTTCCAATGTGTTGGCCTGCACGCGAATATATCGGTTAAGCTCTTCAGGGCCTGACATAGCCGGCGCTGGTGTGTTGTGGCGGGCACGGGCGCCGCCAACGTCAAACGCTGTTTTGATATAAACCAAAACCGTGAGAAGGGTCACGAGACCGGTCAATGAATAATCAAACATAAAAACTCCTATTTATTACCGACGCGCTTAATAATACCACTAAACGTCGTCAAAATTTTATTTGGATCAGAGGCCACATTAATCTGTCCACGAATGAAAATCAAACTGCGTGTGTTGCGTGTGACCGTGCCTGTAGCATGCAGAATTTCACCGATTTCACCGGTGCTGGCGAGAAATTCGGTCTGGCAGGAGACGGTGACCGCATGCGCGCCATCCAATTGATCATAAGCGATAACAAAAAGCGCGTAATCGGCGAAGGTCATCAGCAAGCCGCCATGCAGAAAGCCGCCACCATTCATATGCGAAGCATCTGTGACCATGGCCGATAAATGACCATGTTTTGGATCGTTCAGACGCATGAAAAACGGGCCAGCTTTATCCTCAAAAGGCTCACCATCGCCCCATGTTGTAAACCCAGCCAATTGGTTTGGTGTTTCCGCCATTAATCGCCCCCGTAAAACTGCCCGACAATAGAAATAAAGCACGGCAAAATGCAAGAGCTATTGCGGCTCTCTTGCGATTTCCCGAGATCCAAAGCCGACAATGTATGTGAAAGGCACAAAATTCAGGTGATGCGATGGGGGTTTTATCATTGCGACATTGCAGCTTAAAAAAGTCGATAAAAGGGGCTAGTAATGCGGCAAAGCATCAACTATACACAGTCGCAGTGGGCCCGTAGCTCAGGTGGTAGAGCAACTGACTTTTAATCAGTGGGTCGAAGGTTCGAATCCTTCCGGGCTCACCATTGTTTAATTTTTGTCGTTTGTTTGTAGGCCGCAGTAAACAGCCGTTTTCCCTAAAGCCTGCGCCTCACAGAGCTTCAGTCGAGTGGACTGGAGTGGACAAAATCAACAAAATATCGGCAATTTTTCCCTCTATTTTGCACATGGTAGGGCAACGGACACTACCTACCGAATGTTTTGCGGCGGTAATCGGGCCAGACGCATTTGTTGTTATCCGGACCGATAAATCAAATTCAAAATAGACAGAAACTTTGCTAGCTTGACGTTCAATGGAGAAGCAACTGTTTTAAGGGATAAAGATCATGAGAGCCTTCGTTTTTGTGCTTATTTCAATTATTGTTCCGCTTCAGGCTATGTCTGACTATGTTCGGCCGGGAGTTATGCGGACGCCGGATGCGATGTTTGAGAACCTTAAAGACTTTGACTTCGAACCAAACTACATGAACATCCAAGGCTTGCGGATCCATTATTTGGACGAAGGTCCCGAAGAAGGTCAGCCCATTTTCCTCCTTCATGGCCAGCCGACCTGGGGGTATTTGTTTCGACACATGATACCGCCGCTCGCTGATGCCGGTTATCGGGTGATTGTGCCCGATATGGCGGGTTTCGGAAGGTCGGACAAACCGACAAAAAAAGAAGACTACAGCTACCCCAAGCATATCGAAATAATGAGCGAACTTGTTGAGCGGCTCGAATTGAATGACGCTGTTTTTTTCGGTCAGGATTGGGGTGGTCTTGTCGGTTTACGGGTTGTGGCTGAAATGCCCGACCGGTTTTCCCATATTGTCGTTTCCAATACGGGGCTCATTTCTGCCGAGGGCATACGAGCCCGCATTGGCTATCCACTTCTCAAACTGGCTGTCTGGTGGGAGGGTGAAATGACATTCGAGGAAATGATTGAAAGAGCCAATTTTCGATCTTGGATTGCTTATGCCTATTACGACAAGAATTTTGCTGTCGGCAAATTAATGCGCGCGATGGGTCGTATTGATGATGAACAAATCATAGAGGGATATGAAGCTCCGTTTCCGTCGTCGGCTTACAAGGCAGGAGCCCAAATTTTCCCGTATCTTATTCCTTCGCAATTGGCAGAAAATGCCGAAGTTTGGAACAACATTTACGAGAATTGGGAGAAGCCGTTTTTAGTCGCCTTTACGGACGAAGACCCTGTTTCCAGCGGTACCGACATGGCAGACCAATTTGAAAAGCGGGTTCCGGGAGCAACACGAGTGGTCATCGAAGGTGTGGGTCATTTTGTTCAAGAAGAAGTCGGCCCTCAATTGGCGATATTGATAGACGATTTTGTATCCGGGCGAAGTGTTAGCGGATTTAAAAAATAAGGTATCACTGCCGCTCACAATTAATGGGGGCAACTTGAAGCATGGCTCAGATAGAATGAATTCTGAGCAGTTCCGGGCTCACCAATTCGTCTACTTTCGTAGTTTGTCTGTTGACCGCATAGACTTGCCATTTTCCATAAAATCTGCTGATTACAGAACTTCGGTTGCGTGGACTGATGGAAAAAAGGGGTGACAAGTTGGTTTGGACCACTGATCCATTAGCTTTTATTGAAGAAAATATGGATAGAATTGTGCGGTCATTCAAATTGTCGATTAAAATGGCTGACTGGGATCCTCAAAAAGTCGGTAAGAGCAAAGAGTCCTATGAGTTCGCACTCGATTTGTTCGGTCGGCATTGATTGAAAGAAAGCGGGCCAAGGCTTCTTGGCCCGCTTTCAATAGCTCGACCCGCTAATCTAGGTATGATGGATTCTGCGACGGTCAAATAATCGAATAGCTGTTCCTGCTAGGAGGTAAGCACATTGACCGACCGCTTACCAATTAAATATCTTCGCGAATATCGTAGGTGGTGAACACCGGTGCCGCCGCCATTGCATCTGCCATGGCATCCAGCGTGCCGGTTTCAGCCCGCCAGCCGAGATAAGCTTGCTGGCTCTCGGACTTGTCCCATAATTCAATCAGCAGCAATGTGTGGGTTGCGGCGTCATAATAAGAATCGACCCGCTCGCAACCGGCGAAGGCGCGGGTTTCGGGCAGGGCTTGCTTGAGCCCTTCAAGAGCCATTTCGGCGGCTTCAGGTTTAAATTGAAATGTAACACTAACCATAACTGACATAATAATTTCCTTTGTTTCTGATTATAAATAGATTTGAGTTTGCGTGACCATGGCGACGCGTTCGCCATCGCCACGGGTAATTTCAGTTTGCCACACTGATAGGCGGCGACCACGCGACAAGGGCGTACTGATACCGGTAAGTGTATCGCCATCCATGGCTGGTTTGATAAAATTGGTTTTGCTCTCAATGGTGGTCGTGCCAGCAGCGCCTTCTGGCATATTCAAATATGCGCCAATAGCGCCCAATGCGTCACCCAGAGACATAATCGCACCGCCATGCACATTGGGCGTGTGGTTGGTCAAGGCGCGGTTGATGGGAAGCCGACCAATAATCTCGGTCTGGCTGGCACTCTCAATAATCACGCCCAGCGTTTTGGTGAAATGCACCATATCGCCAAAACCGTCGATCTCTTCTTGCGAGAGCCTGATTTCATTGGGATGCGATGTCTGTGTCGTTTGGGTCATGGATTAAAGGGTAAACCCAATCGGCTGATCTTTGCAATCAAGGTTTACAAATCGTAACAATTAATCAAAGCTACTTCCTAGTTTCAGGAGCTGGTTGGCATGTCCCACTTAAGTCGTAGTACAAAACTTTTTTATGGGCTCGGGTCGGCGCCATACGGCATTAAGGATAACGGCTTTAATTTCTTTCTGCTTATCTTCTACGCTCAGGTTCTTGGTCTCCCGCACTTTTTGGCCAGTGCAGCCATCGCCATTGCAATTGTTGTTGATGCTATTTCTGACCCCATCATTGGCTATATTTCCGATAATTGGCGCTCGCGGTGGGGGCGGCGCCATCCGTTCATGTATGCCTCAATTATCCCGATATGTTTGAGTTATGCATTTTTATGGAACCCACCTGCATCCATCGTCGGGGATGAGAATTTATTATTTATCTTCCTCGTCGTTATGGCGATTTCCATCCGCATGTTTCTGACCTTTTTTGAGGTGCCGAATACCGCACTTATTTCTGAGTTGAGCGATGACTATGACGAGCGGACCGGCCTTATGAGCTTACGCTATATGTTTGGCTGGATCGGTGGCATTGGAATGGCGATATTGGCTTATACCGTGTTCTTAACCGATCGCGGCGATGGCAATGGTATATTTCAGGCCGAGGGTTTTGGTTATTACGGCATTGCCGCGTCAAGCCTGATGTTTCTCGGCATGCTGGCGTCGTCGCTGGGCACGCATAAGAATATTGCCCGTCTGCACATGCCCGCCAAGCGCGATCACACCACATTGAGTATTGTTATCAAAGAGCTGCGAGAGACGTTTCGTAATCGGTCGTTTCAGGCTTTATTTATCGCCTCGATTTTCTCTGGCACAGCGGCAGGCCTTCAGGCGACGCTGAGCGTTTTCTTTTCGACGTTTCTCTGGGGGCTGTCGGCCGAAAACCTCGGTGTGTTGACTGTTCTGCAATTATTGGCAGCGGTGACGGCGGTTCCAGTGGCGCGGTTTTTGGGTCGTAAATTCGATAAGAAACGGGCGGCTATTGGCAGTTTTCTCTTTGCCATCTTTTTTGGGCCGCTCATGTTAATCGGTCGCTTGCTCGATATTGTGCCAGCTAATGGCGACCCGCTGCTGTTGCCTCTGCTTTTTGCTCATAATCTCATCGAAGTGTGTGCGATTATTGTGTTCTCTATCCTTTTTGGCGCCATGATGGCCGATGTTGTCGAGGATAGCGCCGCCAGCACCACACGGCGGAGCGAGGGTGTTATTTTCGCAGCTCGTAATTTCGCGGGTAAAATGGTTTCCGGCCTTGGCATTATGATTTCGGGTCTAATCTTAACCCTTGCCAAACTGCCACCCGGCGCGCGCCCCGATCAGGTGGACGAAAGCGTCATCTTTAATGTTGTGCTGATGGCTGTGCCAGTTCAGGTGATTTGCTATTTATGCGCCTTAATGATGATCAGCCGCTACGCCATTACACGCCTGCAACACAATACGAATGTGTCAGTGGTAAAAGAGAAATTATCCGACAAAACAGTTATTTAAAAACAAAACCTAATGTTTTGAATTAAATATTAGACGCTCACTTTTAGACCTTTGCCCGAGGCTAAATCGGCCGCGATTTTCTCAATCATGGCGCCACGGATAATCTTCTTATTGCCAGCATAGGCGGTCAAATCCAATTGCTGTATCGCAGTGGCTTTTTCGAGCGCACAATCCATCACCTTATCAGCAGCCACCACTTGATCGACATAGCCGACGGTTACCGCTTCTTCTGGGGAGTAGAGGGTTGCGCCCACCACGGCAGCATCCAAGAATTGATTGTTGAGCTTAAATCGCGCCAAATCCATGCCAAACGGTGGCAGAACCATGCCGATAGCGGTTTCATTTAAGCCAAACCTTGCGTCACCAGCCGCGGCGATACGATAATCTCCAGACAGCATGAGCAAACCACCGGCGGCAATGCCATGTCCGGTGGCGGCGATGATGATTGGCTGTTTGCTGCCAAATAGGCGCAAAAGCAGGTCGCCGCCCAAACGCACCATTTCAGTTGCGTCCTCGGGAGCATTCTTCATTACTTTTAAATCAAAACCAGCGCACATAATGCCTGGGCGGCCAGTCAAAATAGTGACATCGGCAGCATTTTCGGCCTCATCGAGACAGGCGTTGATGGCGGCCATCATGTCAAACCCGAAAGCATTAGCTTTGCCATCATCCATGGTTATCGTTGCGATACGATCGGTGATAGAAATCGTTGCTGCTGCACTCATGCTTGGATACCTCTTCGGAATTGCAATAAAAACATCACTATTCGTAACATAATCGCCAACCAAATCAATATCGGTAGAATAATCG
>ERZ887849.1051-NODE-1051-length-27512-cov-44.915249_pt1 | contig 27512 bp, 33 predicted proteins | sample MGYA00521267_ERZ887849 | MGnify/ENA primary metagenome ERZ887849 (study PRJEB32303, sample SAMEA104408601) | aquatic metagenome | biome: Brackish water; feature: Pelagic; material: water | place: Baltic Sea | collected 2014-06-06T16:11:00 | depth 2,863 m ... | reverse complement strand
GTGGATTGGGAATTAATCAAACAACAATAACCTCCAGGGACACCAGAACCCCACGGTTCGTTGCTAAGACCAAGTTCGCTTTTATTTAAAAAAAAATCAAGTTTGATCGATTATTTCAATCGAGTTCAAAATCAATGTTTGGGTCAATCTCTTTATCTTCTTCAAGAAATCCGGCGTCTTCATTGAGTTCAGATTGTTCATCTTCATAGTCTTGAATAATTTGACTCATTTTTTTACCTATTTTGATTAAATAGACGGTGTCTTCACTTTTCAATTCCACTGCTTGAATTGTTTCTCCTGTACTATTTTTAAATTCTATTACATCATCATCACCATAACCATCGGGATATCTTTCTAAAAAAAGATTTAGAATATTAGGGGTTAGTTTTTCAAAGCCAACAATAATTTTTTTCATAGTTTTATAAGTTAAGAATATAAGCAAAAACCAAGGGTGCCACAATCGTTGCATCGCTTTCTATTATAAATTTTGGGGTATCAATATCGAGTTTTCCCCATGTGATTTTTTCATTTGGATCAGCTCCAGAGTAAGAACCATAACTAGTTGTAGAGTCACTAATCTGACAAAAGTAGCTCCAAAAAGGTGTGTTGTCTTGACCCATATCTTGGTAGAGCATTGGGACAACACATATAGGGAAATCGCCTGCTATACCACCCCCTATTTGAAAGAAACCAATACCATTTTCTGAATTTTTAGAGTACCAATCGGCAAGAAAAGTCATGTATTCTATCCCAGACTTCATGGTGCTCGCTTTAAGTGCTCCTTTCAAAACATAAGAAGCGAAAATATTTCCCATTGTACTGTCTTCCCACCCTGGAACAACCATTGGCAGATTCTTTTGAGCTGCTGCGTACATCCATGAGTCTTTAATATCGATCTCATAATAAGCTTCTAAAACCCCAGATAATAATAATTTATACATAAATTCGTGGGGAAAGTAGCGCTCATTATTATCTTCAGCATCTTTCCATATTTTGAAGATGTGTTTTTGAAGACGTCTAAATGCTTCTTCTTCCGGAATGCAGGTGTCTGTCACTCTATTGAGTCCTTTCAACAACAAATCCCATTCGTCCTTTGGTGTCAAATCTCTATAGTTAGGAATGCGTTTATAATGCGAATGTGCAACCAAATTCATGATATCTTCCTCCAAATTTGCACCTGTACAAGAAATGATGTGGACTTTATTTTGTCTAATCATTTCAGAGAAAGTTTTTCCAATCTCAGCAGTGCTCATGGCTCCAGCCATGGACACTAACATTTTTGAATTAGTATTCAGTTGATGTTTATATGCTTTAGCAGCGTCTACCAATACTGCTGAATTAAAGTGTAAAAAATGGGTCTCGATAAATTTGGAAATTGTACCTCTAGAATTCATCATTGTCATTGTCTTTGAATTTTGATAATTTAGTGAATGGAGAATCAAAGTTGTCATCAAAGTCTTCTTCAAAATCTTTAGTCATTGTATTTTTTGAAAACTTATAACTCAACATTTTGTAGTATAATTTAGCAGCTAAAAAATCGGGCGCTTTATTGTTTGAATTAGGGCATAATTCTACAATATCAAATCCAACTACATTTTTTTCGCCAAAAACTTTATTAAGAAATTCTAGGGTTTCATTCCAAAGGAGTCCACCGGGTTCAGGAGTGCCTGTACTAGGCATAATTGAGGGGTCAAAAACATCCAGATCTAATGTGATGAATACGTTCTCAGTCATTTGTTCCAACGCACTATCCATCCAAAAGTCATCCTGCACTATTTCATGTGCAAAATAAACCTTTTCGAAATCCATAGTTAGCTTTTCAGAGACGTCCATTGATCGAATTCCAATTTGTATTAGATTTGTGTGTTGACTGGCCTCATATACAGCACAAGCGTGGTTGTATTTTGATCCTTCATATTCTTTTCGCAAATCTGCATGTGCATCTAAATGAAGAACGGTTAGGTTTTCATAATTTTCATAAAATGCTCTAATTGCACCAATCGAAATGGAATGCTCTCCGCCAAAAAGAGTTACAAATTTGTTGCGTTTTATTTGATGTTGAACTGATTTATAAACGGCCTCTACCATGGCGTCTGGGGAGGACTTTTCTGTAATGGCATCTAAGATTGAAATTCCATTTTTATAAACTTCACTATCTGTTTCAATATCATACAATTCCATGTTTTCAGAGGCTTCAAGAAAGGCTTCAAATCCTTTATCTGCCCCTTTCTGCCAAGTACTTGTACCATCATATGGTACAGGCAGTAATACGATTTTTGATTTTTCGTATTTTGCAAATTCTTCTGGTATACCGCCAAATTTTTTATGCAAGTTCATATCCTAAAATGTTTAAAAAATCTTTATTAGATTGTTGTGCTTTGTTTTGAGTAATTTCAAGAGTTTCATTTTCATTTTTATCAATTAAAATGTGTTGGGGCGCAGGAATTAAACAATGTTGTAATCCGCCGTACCCTCCGATGTTTTCTTGGTAAGCTCCCGTGTTGAAAAATCCAATATAGAGTGGTTTTTCGGAATGATATTTTGGTAAATAGACAGCATTAACATGTTGTTCGCTATTATAATAATCGTCACTATCGCAAGTCAATCCCCCTAGTAGAACTCGTTCATATGAATCGTTCCATCGGTTTAGAGGGAGCATCATAAAACGCTGATTGATGGCCCAAGTATCTGGTAATGTGGTAATGAATGATGAATTTATCATATTCCATTTTTCACGATCGTTTTGTTGTTTTTGACATAAAATTTCGTAAATAATGCCACCACTTTCGCCAACAGTAAAACTTCCAAATTCTGTAAAAATATCTGGGACAGGTACATTGGCTTCGATACAAGCAAGTTGAATTTGATTGATAATCTCATCGATCAAATATTCATAATCAAAATCAAATGCAAGAGAGTTTTTAATTGGAAATCCACCACCAATATTCAAGCTGTCTAATGTGGGGCATGCTTTTTTTAGATTGACATATACCTTCAGGCATTTTAATAATTCATTCCAATAATAAGAAGTATCTCTAATACCTGTGTTGATGAAAAAATGTAACATTTTTAATTCAACAAGAGGTTTGTTTTTGATTTGTTGATTGTAAAAATCTACAATATTTTTATATCCAATCCCCAATCTTGAAGTATAAAATGCAAATTTTGGATCTTCCTCAGAAGCAATTCGAATACCGACTTTGAATTTGTGATTGATTTCATTCATCAGCAGTGGTAATTCTTCGTAATTATCTATAATTGGAATGCAGTTTTTATGCCCTTCATTTATGAGCTTTGCAATATTGGATATGTATAATTTTCTTTTGAAACCATTGCAAATTACATAAGTATTATGATCTATTTTACCTTCTTTTTTTAAAGCTTCAACAATATCTATATCAAACGCCGATGAGGTTTCAATGTGTACATCGTTTTTGAGAGCTTCATCCAAAATATACTTAAAGTGCGAGCTTTTGGTGCAATAGCAGTAATGATACTTCCCTTGGTAATTGATTTTTTTCATTGAGTTGTAAAACCAACGCTTTGTTTTGTTTATGTTTTCAGATATTTTTGGCAAATAAGTAAACCTCAAAGGAGTTCCATATTGATGAACTAATTCCATCAAATCTATGTTGTGAAATCTAAGGTCATTCCCGTTTAAATTGAACTCTTCATTTGGGAATTCAAAAGTTTGATTTATAAAATCAATATATTTTGTTTTCATTGCATTATTTAAGAAAAAAAAAGTAATTGTTTGCCGGAATTGGCTAATTTTTATCTAGTAAGTTTATTACAATGAAATTCAGATTTGCAATATTAAAAAGCAAACTTCCTTATTGAAGAAATACATAAAATCGGAAGTTAGCTTTAAATTTCGGGGGTTTAATCTATAAACCATATCTGAGTTTGACTTCCTAATTCCCAGAGCACCGAACGTAGAAACAGATCTCAAAGTGTTCAGCCAAATGATGTATGATTCATCAATTGTTCAACAAAGAAAAGTTAAAAATGAATACGTTGGATTATTTTTTTTATTTTTTTTTAAAATGTGAATAAAGTTTTTGGGAAATAATTACCCAATTAATGACAGTTGTATTTAGAATCAACCTGTTGTTCTGTGACCACTTTGGAAGGAGAGATGTATTTTATTCCGAGTCCCATTCCGCGCAGAACAAATAACAAGCCAATGAATACGACAAAAATAGGAATGGCTTTTAAGATAGTTTGTCTTGCTTTTCCTTTTAAAAAATTACCCAGATAAATGGCAACCGTCATCAGCGGAATGGTGCCCAATCCAAACAGAACGAGATATAAGGCTCCATAAGTCGCACCCCCACTTGCCATAGCACCAAATACCGCCATATACACAAGTCCACAAGGTAACAAGCCGTTTAATACCCCCAACACAAAAAAGGTGTTAGAATTCCTTTTTTTCAGAAACACACCCAGTAAATCTTTCACTTTTGCCACCAGCAAATAAATTGGTTTTGAAAAATTATACCGATTGAATGTTTTTGAGGGGATTAAAATCATCCCTATCATACAAACACCAATAATTATGGATAATTGCTGTTGAATCCCAAATAAATTCAATCTTTTACCTAGAAATCTAAAGACAAAGCCAAGCAACCCATATGCAATAACTACGATGAATTGTGGGGATGATAAACGACACTATTTTTGTATTGAGCTCATCAAATTCAAGCAACTTTTTAGCAATCGTTTCATTTTTTAGATAATCAAATTTTCCAACAAATTTTGAAGGAATACTTCCAGGAGCTGTTTCTAATTCGTAATAATAGGATAGGTCATTTTCATTTAAAATATCAAAAACAGTTTTGCAGCCATGACAACCAAAATAATGGTCTTGATGTTGGATACTTGAAGTTGAATACTTATCGCCGCAATGGAAACACAAATCCACAGGATAGTTAAAGTTAGGTCGTTATTTTATCTACAAAAATGAAGATGAGCATCTTTTAAAACGATGACTTTTGTCATCCTTATGAATTTGAGTCTTTTACATTAAAGTTTTAACACTTTTTTCTTTCAAATTATATTAAAAATGTTACTTTTAGTACATGGAAATCTATAAAGACGACCGATGTGAGAATTGCCTAGTCAGGCAATTAAACGCACTAAAGTCTTTAAATAAAGACCAACTATAAAGAATTTCTGATAGTAAGGTTTCTAAATCCATAAAAAAGGGAGAATCGATTTTTGAGGAAGGTGAAAAGTTAAAAGGAGTTTTTTGTGTTCGAAATGGAGTTTCTAAACTTTCTAAAATGAGTGATAATGGAAAAGATACCAATACAAAAATTGCCACTCGAGGGGAGATCTTAGGCCAACGTTGTGTAATTATAAAAGAAAAAACTAATTTAAGTGCAGTAGCTGTAAATGATATGGAAGTTTGCTATATACCAAAAGTTCACCTTTCGTAAAGTATTAATGACAATCCTGATTTTGCTAAAGCAATACTTCTTCAAATGGCAAAAAACCTCAAAGTTTCTGATAATGTCATTGTCAACATTGCACAAAAAACGGTTAAACAGCGTTTAGCCGAAGCATTACTCCATTTCGATAAAAATTTTGGCATCGATGCTGAAGGTTTTATTGCGATGACTTTAACTAGAGAAGAAATTGCAAATATTTTGGGTACTGCCAAAGAAACCTGTATTCGAGCCTTGACGAGCTTCAAAAAACAAGGATGGATTTCAACCGATAGGAAACGCATAAAAATAAAAGATCAAAAAGCACTTTTGAAACTCGCAGAAAATAGATAGATATTCGAAATTACAACACCAACTGGAACAATGAAACACAATTCACAAAACCTAAACCAATACATCACTGACGTTCCAGATTTTCCAAAAAAGGGTATTGGATTTAAAGACATTACCCCTTTACTCGAAAGTCCAGAAGGCACATGTTTGTGTTTAGAACTGCTGTTGTCAGAACTCAAATACAAACAAATAGATAAAGTTGTGGGTATTGAATCGCGAGGTTTTTTCTTTGGAGTGCTATTAGCTCATTCTCTTAAAGTGCCATTTGTACCCGTTCGAAAACCTGGAAAATTACCTCGAAAAATAATTACACAATCCTTTGATTTAGAATATGGCTCCGATGTGTTGGAACTGCATCAGGATGCCATAAACCCAGGGGATAAGATTTTAATTCATGACGACGTCTTAGCCACTGGCGGAACTGTTGAAGCTGTCTGCAAAATGGTGGAATCTTTAGGGGGTCAAATTGTTCAATGTAATTTCATTATGAAACTTGATTTTCTAGAGGGGTTCAAAAAAATTGAGTCTTACCCTATCTATGCTGCGATAAGCTATTAGTCCAACGCTTTTTTGGTTACATACAGTCGCCAACCAAATAATGCCATTTGTAATTTTGTTGCTTTACTAAGATCCACCCGTTTTTTTGTCAAACTTGGAAAGATCCATTTATTAATACGTGCTAAAGCTTTAAAAAGTGGTTTTGAATTCATAGATCAAAAATAGAAATTCTTCTTTTAATTCAATACAAATTTCATAACTTAGATTTATCTTCGTAAAAAAAATAAGAGTATGGTTATTGTTTTGATGCTGTTGGGATTTGTGTTTTTGGTTGTAGGGGGTGAATTTTTGGTACGAGCTTCTGTTGCGTTATCATTAAAACTTAATATTTCCAAAATGGTCATTGGACTCACGGTTGTCTCTTTTGCAACCTCACTTCCTGAACTTTTGGTCAGTTTGAATGCCGCTTTAAATGGGTCACCATCCATTGCAATTAATAATGTTATCGGATCCAATATAGCCAACATTGGATTGGTTCTTGGGATTACAGTCCTGCTAGGAACAATTTATGTAGATAAAACATTTTATAAATTAAATTGGCCTGCGCTGATGATTTTCTCATTTGTTTTTCACTATTTTTTAAGTAACGACCTAAAGTTAGATGCCGTTGAAGGAACTGTGTTGTTTTTAAGTTTACTATTGTTTATTGGTTATTCGCTCAAACGGTCTGAAGGAACAGAAGTAGATGATTCTATAGATTCCTTAACAGTTGTTTCAAATTTCAAAATAGTAATTTGGCTCATCATTGGAGGAGTGGCCTTATATTTTGGTGCCAAATGGCTGGTTGATGGTGCTGTTGTGGTAGCTCAAAAAATGGGTATAAGTGAGGCTGTTATTTCGGTGTCCTTAATTGCGGTGGGGACCAGTATCCCAGAATTAGCTGCCTCTGTAATTGCAATAATTCGAAAAGAAAAAGCCATCTCATTAGGAAATTTAATAGGGTCTAATATTTTTAATATCGGATCTGTAATTGGATTAACATCGTTGGTCAAACCGATTATTGTTGACGACCCCGAAATTCTTTCAAGAGATAGTATTTGGATGCTGGTATTTGCAGGACTTTTGTTGCCGTTAACTTTGATTTTTAAACGGAATGAAATTAAAAAATTTGAAGGCCTTATATTGGTTTTCTTGTACGGAGTTTTTATCTATTCCGTGTTTTTTTAAGCTCAAGATAAAACTAATTAACCGAATAACTATTTAATTCTTCTACACCAACGGCTTGAGCTGAGGTGGTCAAGTCAGTTCCGCCAGACTTTTGTGACTGTAAAATGATTGAGTCACTTAGTTCAAAGCCTTGCGTAGTTTCAATCTCATAAATCCAGTAATCACTCAGTGTATTTGGAACGTAATTTTCAGGACCTGCCAAATCTGTTACATCAATATCTTCTTCTTCTTCTTCTTCATAAGTTTCGTTTGAACAACTGACAATACTTAATGCAAATAGAAATAAAAGAAATTTTAGAGTGTTCATAATGCATTGGTTTTCATTCAAATATAAAAAAATTAAACAATAGTTTTAAAAATCAGCAGTTGTTTTTTTTGTCATTTTGCCTGAATCAATCTCCTTAAAAAACAAAAAACCCACTCGTTGAGCAGGTTTTTAATATTGTAAGGACAATAAACTTATTTTTTATTCACCTTTTGAATGTATTTGTTCAATGCCATGGTCATTGAAGGCATTTCACTGGTTGGTGCAGAAATATCCACACGTAGCCCTTTATTTTCAACCGCTTTTACGGTAGTATTTCCAAACACAGCGATTCGCGTATTGTTTTGTTTAAAGTTCGGGAAGTTGTGAAATAAGGATTCAATTCCAGAAGGACTGAAAAACACTAAGATATCATAATACACATCTGCTAAATCAGATAAATCACTGATCACTGTATTGTAAAACACCGCTTGTTTCCATTTAACACCAATTTCATCTAATATTAAGGGAACAATTGGCTTTAGTTTGTCAGAAGAGGGTAATAAAAACTTTTCGTCTTTATATTTTTTTATGAGAGGAGAAAGATCTTGAAAATTACGTTTCCCAACATAAATTTTACGTTTGCGGTACACCACATATTTTTGTAAATAAAACGCTACGGCTTCAGATTGACAAAAATACTTCATACTATCTGGCACCTTAAAACGCATTTCATCCGCAACTCTAAAGAAATGATCAACAGCATTTCTGCTGGTCATAATAATTGCAGTGTAGCTTGAGAAATCAACTTTTTGTAAGCGTACTTCTTTAGCTGTCACACCTTCCACATGAATAAAAGGACGAAAATCAATTTTCACTTTTTGTCGGTCTTGCAAATCGAAGTAAGGAGAGTTTTCAACCTTTGGTTCGGGTTGAGACACCAAAATTGTTTTTACTTTCATGTGTTTATTTTATTGATTTTATAACGGTCACACTTTAAATCCATACAATCATTTTCTTGAAAATCAAGTTCTGTATATAGATGTTTCTCAGATCAATTACTCTATAAATAATAATTAATATCCAACGAATAAAGCTTGTACAATACTATGTACGGCCCAATTTCGAGTGTGCAAAGATACAAAATAAAATAAAAGAAATTATTGATAAGTAGCTTTTGATACGTTTTAATCGATTTCATAAACCCTGAGAAGAGAATGACACCAGAAATCACCAATATGGAAACTAATAATAGGTGATGATTTGGTGCTACAAAAATCAGTAAAGAATTGAGAGGAAGTAAAAAAATACCCAAAAAATTTAAATAACTTACCTGTTGAAACACATGGCTATGAAACAATTTTGGAATGTCAAATAGATAACCAATCCCTATTTCTAATAAAATTTTGAGGAATATCCAAGCTCCTAATAGCCCTACGAGTTTTATAAACAGCAACGCGTCTAGTTCTATTTTTTGTGCGAAATGGGTGTAGGTGAGTATTCCCGTAAGCGTACCGTTGATACAAAAATTTAAAGACAATAGGATATCAAAAGGGTCCAAAAACTTGTGGTCTTTGAAGTAAATCCTTAAATAAATTGAGTTTCCAAAAAGTCTAATTAAACCAGTAAAACGATTAAAATTTAATAATTTAGCACCTACTATAATAGCAAGACTTGCTACAATAATTGTTGTGTATAAATCGTTAAATAGCACCTCTCTAAACATACACAAATCTATGAAGAATAATTATAAAATTAGTCCGCAAAAAATAACTTACTTTTGTTAAAATTTTCTACGGAATGCAAGACGCTATTGTAATCATCCCCACTTATAATGAAATCGAAAATATAGAAGGCATTCTGGCCGCTGTATTTTCTCAATATAAAGCGATTCATGTTTTGGTTGTAGACGATTGCTCACCAGATAATACCGCCCAAAAAGTAGAAGGACTTCAGTCCACATATAAGGATCGCCTTTTTTTACTAAAACGAACTGGAAAACAAGGACTAGGTACGGCCTATATCGAAGGCTTTAAATGGTGTTTGAGCCGTTCTTATGAATATATTTTTGAGATGGATGCCGATTTTTCTCACAATCCCGATGACCTTCAACGACTTTATGAAACCTGTAAACTTCAGAATGCGGATGTTGCTATAGGATCGCGCTACATTAAAGGGGTAAACGTTGTCAATTGGCCGCTCACAAGAGTGCTGCTTTCCTATGGAGCATCTCTCTATGTTCGTATTATTACGGGCATGAAAGTTCTCGATCCTACGGCTGGTTTTGTGTGCTATAAACGAGCTGTTCTTGAATCCATCAATTTAGATGCTATAAAATTTATTGGGTATGCATTTCAAATTGAAATGAAATATACGGCCTACAAAAAAAACTTTAATATCAAAGAAATCCCAATTATCTTTACCGATCGACGTTATGGAGTTTCAAAACTAAGTAAAGGAATCATATCCGAAGCAATTCTAGGAGTCATCAAAATGCGATTAAAAACAATTTTAGGAACAATATAAATGCACAAAAAATCTATACTCATAAAAAACGCACGAATTGTCAACGAAGGAAAAATCGTTGAAGGCGATGTATTAATTGAGGATCAGTATATCAAAGAAATTGCCAACTCTATTAGTCTTAAAAACGCTGATGTTACGGTAATTGATGCCGAAAATAATTATCTTATTCCAGGCGTTATAGACGATCAAGTGCATTTTAGAGAGCCTGGTTTAACCCATAAAGGGACCATTGAAACAGAATCTAGAGCCGCAATTGCAGGAGGAATCACTTCTTTTATTGAGATGCCAAATACCAACCCACAAGCAACCACTCTTGAAAAATTAGAAGATAAATTTCAGATTGCTGCCAATACATCCTCAGCGAACTACTCGTTTATGTTTGGTGGGACGAATGACAACTTGGACGAGATTTTAAAAATAGATCCCCTCAAAGTGGCAGGTCTTAAACTTTTCTTGGGCTCTTCAACTGGGAATATGCTTGTGGACAATCCGGAGGTTTTAGAAAAAATATTTAAAAGCACGGACTTGTTGATTTCAGTTCATTGCGAAGATGAAAATACAATCAAAAAAAATACTGCTCTTTATTTGGAACGTTATGGCGAAGATATTCCAATCAACTGTCATCCAGAAATAAGAAGTGCAGAAGCCTGCTACATCTCCTCATCAAAAGCAATTGCTTTAGCCAAAAAAACAGGGGCACGTTTGCATGTATTTCATCTCTCAACAGCAAAAGAAATGGAATTGTTTTCCAATAAGAAACCGCTTAAAGATAAAAAAATCACTGCGGAGGTTTGTATTCATCATCTCTGGTTTTCAGATGAAGATTATGATAAAAAAGGAACCTTCATCAAATGGAATCCTGCTGTAAAATCCGTTAATGATAGAGATGCACTATGGGAAGCTCTTTTGAATGATAAAATTGATGTGATCGCAACCGATCATGCTCCTCATACGCTTGAAGAGAAATCAAATACATACACCAAAGCTCCCTCAGGAGGTCCACTGGTACAACATGCACTTGTAGCCATGATGGAGGCGTATCACAATGAACGGATTTCAATTGAAAAAATAGTAGAAAAAATGTGTCATAATCCTGCAATTTTATTTCAAATCGAAAAAAGAGGCTATATCAAAGAAGGGTATTTTGCAGATTTGGTACTTGTAAACCCAAACAATCCTTGGACGGTCACTAAAGAGAACTGTCTTTACAAATGTGGCTGGTCGCCATTTGAAGGCTCAACCTTTAAGTCTCGAGTTACACATACTATCCTAAACGGAACGATTGTCTATGAAAACTCAAATTTCACAAACCGTAATGCAGCCATGCGTTTAACATTCAACAGATGAAAACATTCTTTTTAGTAGTCAGTATTTTGTTTTTTATATCTTGTGAAAACCTGGAGGTAAAAAAACCATCTAATTTGATTTCTGAAGATCAAATGGTTGAAATTCTTTATGATATGGTACTTATTAATTCCGCAAAAGGAGTCAATAAAAAATTACTACAAAAGAATATTAATAATCCTGAAGCATATATTTTTAAAAAACACAATATTGATAGTCTTCAGTTTGCAGAAAGCAATGCTTATTACACCTTTAAAAATGAGGTCTATAAATCCATTTATGAAAAACTAGAGTTGAAGTTAACAACTCAAAAAACAAAATTAGAAGCGTTACTTAAGGAGAAAAATAGCATCAAAGATTCTATCAGAGAGCAAAAGAAAACTAAAAATGATCCCTTGAATCTTGATCCTAAAGTAAAATTTGAATCTAAGATGAGGCCTCCTTTAAAAAAACGTGACACACTTCAGAAACAACCCTTGAAATAGGGGTGAATTTAAACGCGGTTTTAGTTTCTAAAAACTTATCCGAACTGTAATAACTTTTAGTTCTTAAAGTCTTACTTAAATTTTTAGTAAGGCGTCTTTTTTTCCCCGTTAATTTATGTTTCAACCAATCCAATCGCCATGCAAATGAAAGCATCCACTTACGGGCAATCTTTTTGGGAGGTTCTTGTTTGAAAACATTTGAAATAAGTGTTGTGAAATCTAAACTAGAGAGGTTTTCAGCTACTATAATATAACGTTCATTTTTGCAGTCGCTATTCATCAATAAAACCATACTTTTTATAACATCCACAACCCCAACATAGCCCGCAATCCCATGCGTAGCATAGCGAAGCCCCTTGTGAACACGTTTAAACAATTCACCACTTCCAGATTCAAAAAAACCAGGGCCCAAAATCACGCCAGGGTTTACAATTACACTCGGCACCCCTTCTTGAATACCGCGCCAAACTTCCATTTCTGCTTCATATTTTGTAATGGCATATACACCTTGCTTGTCTTCTGAGTTCCAAGCAGTTTCTTCTGTTATTTTTATGGGATCATAGCCCATAGTAGCTACAGAACTTACATAACAAAGCTTCTCAATAGCATTAATGATACACAAGTTTACAATGTTTGCAGTCCCCGAAATATTTGTCTCTCGTAATTTATAATAATCGCTTGGGTCAAAAGAAATTAAGGCAGCACAATGGTACACTTGCTGAACCCCTTCAAATGCTTCTGTCAGTTTTGGGATATCATTCAAATCCGCTTCCATCCATTCAATTTGATCAAAATGCGCGTCCACAGAATCCGTGTAATAAGAAAAAATTGTTTTTACAGTTTCAATGGTTTTTTTGGTTCGATAAATCGCACGAATGTTTTGTTGAGATTTGCTGAGTTCAAACAACAAATGACTTCCAACCAATCCAGTACCTCCCGTAACTAATATCATAGCACTAAATTACTATTTTTTCTTTTCTTGTCACTTATGAATCTGTTATCTTTGTCTTAATTAAATTTTTGATAATGGCCAGTAATTTTATTGAAGTCTTACGTTGGAGAGGAATGATCCATGATGTGATGCCCGGAGCAGAAGACCATTTGTTAGAGCAAATGAGAAGTGCATATGTAGGCTTTGACCCCACAGCCGATTCGTTACACATCGGAAACCTTGTGCCAATTATGCTATTGGCACATTACCAACACTGTGGACATAAACCCTTTGCTTTGGTGGGAGGTGCAACGGGAATGATTGGTGATCCTTCTGGGAAATCCACAGAACGAAATTTTTTAGACGAAAAAACACTCCGCCACAACCAAGAAGCAATTAAAAATCAATTGGCTCATTTTTTAGATTTTGATAGCGGCGAAAAAAATGCCGCTGTCCTTGTCAATAACTATGACTGGATGAAAGACTTTTCATTTTTAGATTTCATTAGAGATGTAGGAAAGCACATTACCGTCAACTATATGATGGCGAAAGACTCTGTTAAAAACAGAATATCAGCCGAAAGCTCCGAGGGCATGAGTTTTACGGAATTTACCTATCAATTGGTGCAAGGCTATGATTTTCTTCACTTATTTAAAGCAAACAACTGTACCATTCAAATGGGAGGAAGCGATCAGTGGGGAAATATCACCACGGGTACGGAACTCATTAGACGGGTTGGAAATGGAAAAGGATTTGCCATTACCTGTCCATTGATTACAAAATCAGATGGGTCTAAATTTGGTAAAAGTGAAGGCGGAAATGTTTGGTTAGATGCCAAACGAACTTCTCCATATAAATTCTATCAATATTGGTTAAACTCCAGTGATGAGGATGCCGAAAAATACATTAAAATATTTACGTTTTTAGAAGAACAAGAAATCAAATCACTCATTGAAACGCATAAAGAACAACCCCATTTAAGACAACTCCAAAAGCGTTTGGCACAAGAAATCACCACCATGGTTCACAGTCAGGCTGATTTTGAAAATGCCGAAAAAGCATCCACTATTTTATACAGTAAATCGTTTAAAGTAGACATTCAAACCTTGGATGAAGCCACATTTTTAGATGTGTTTGAAGGTGTGCCCACAGCTGAGGTTTCAAAAACGCATTTAGAGTCTGGTTTAGATATGATTGCTGCACTTTCTGCAGAAACAAATTTTTTGGCTTCTAATGGTGAAGCACGTCGAGCATTGAAAGAAAATTCAATCTCTGTGAATAAAGAAAAAGTAGGGGAGGACTATCAAATTTCAAATGCAGACTTGATTAATGAGACCTATGTAATTATAAATCGTGGGAAGCGAAGTACTTTTATAATTCGAGTGGTCTAAAGTACCATCAAATTACAACCTCTGATATCAGATTGATCAAAGCGTCCTAAGATTTCAAAAGTGCCTTCAGATCTAATTTTCCCTAAATCTTGAGTGGCAATAAACGCACAGGAATTGATGTTTGCCAAGTCAATAATATTAATCCCACCCGTTTTTCCAACAGGTTGAATGCTCAGTGCATCTTCCGGATCTCTTGTCAGTACTTTCATCCATGGCGGGGTTTCAAAAACGCCTCCTCCTTTAGAATAGGCTTGTGATAAAAGTTCAGTCATTCCATATTCGCTATGAATAGTATCCACCCCAAAGCCTTGTTTTAAAAGTGCATGCAACTCCGATTTTACAAGCTCCTTTCGTTGCCCTTTCATACCGCCAGTTTCCATTACTAGGGTATGCTTTAATTCAAATGAATAAGCTTCTATCAAATCTAATAACGCATAAGAAACCCCGATAAGCAGAGTTTTTTGACCCTTAGATTCCAAGCGGATAAGCGTATTTTTCAGAGCTTCCAAATCGTGTAGATAAAACCCGCTTTCAGGCTGTTTGGACTGTGTAATCATATCATTTACCATATAAACCAATGAGGAGCCTTTGCGTTCTAGATAAGAAGGCAACAAGGCCAATACAGTACAGTCTTTGATGCTTCCGTAAAAGGATTCAAAACCCGTTCTAAAGCTATTTTTGTAGATCGCCAAATCACTCACATGGTGTTTACTCACGATGCTTCCTGTAGTTCCGCTACTCGTAAAAGTGGCTTCAGTAGGTTTGTTGGTGGATACAATGGTATGGGTTTTAAAAAATTCAATAGGTAAAAATGGAATTTGCTCTAAAGACGTAACATCACTCGGATGTTTGTAAAGCAAATCACAAAATGAGCGATACACCGCATTGTGCTCAAATTGAAACTTGAAGACTTCCAAAGCGGTGGCTTTGAAATCGGTTTCAGATTGGATGTTAAAAATTGAATTTTTGTGGTTCATGTACTTGAAATTCCAACACAAAAGTAGCTAAAAATAAAAAGAGCGTTGCTTTTGGCAACGCTCTTTTTGAGTATTATAAAAATTAAGATTATTGGATAATCAATTTTTTAGTAGTTGTTGCTGCACCTTGTGTGAGCTTTACAATGTAAACACCTGTGTTAAGTGGCGATACATCCAAGCGTCCATTCGCAACAGTAGCATTGATGACTTGCTTTCCAAGAATGTCAAACACATTGGCTTGGATAGCTCCCGATCCAGTTGATGAGATATTTACAAAATTACTCTTTGCTGGGTTAGGGTGTAAACTGAAGTTGTTAGTGTCAAATTGATCAGCAGAAAATACTGAATTTGTATAAGTTGCATATGGGTAAGGAGTCGTAGCGGTAGCATTGGTTGTTTCACCAACTAAAGCGTTTGCTCCACTAAAGGTCCAATTTGATTCAACAAAAGTACTGCCATCGGGTCCAGTATCGTTTACTCTGTATGCCCAACCATCTAGATGGTCCCAACCAGGACAAGTTGACCCAGTTGCATTTGGATCACAATCTACAGTTCCAAAAGTATCAATAATAGTTACGCCTTCATAAAGTTCTATAGCATCATCACCATTAATTCCAACAACACCGTTAGTGTAAGTAGGTGCAAAACCAAAGAAAGTAGTAAAGCCTGTAGATTCTGTTGCTAAAAATATGCGGTCTCCAGCGCTTACAGCATCTGCAGGAAAATTATATTCTACAATTCCAGCAGAAGAACCAGCACCATTTGTTATTGAGCTAATTCCAAAAACACTTAAATCTGGAATATCTGCTAAAGCAACTAATTCAATCCCTTTTGGAGTTCCTCCAGTTAATGGTCCATCATAAGCACCTACTAATACCAAAGTATTAGTAGCAGCTCCAAACACATTACCGTTTAAGGCTATAGTTTGGTTTGCAGCTGGTGCAGAAGATACTGTAATATCTCCAGTGTATGGTCCAACTGCTAATCCAGATTTTAATCTTACAAATACATCTGTGTTAGCTACTGTACCACTAACTTGAGAAACGGCTACAGATGATGTAAACGTTCCACCAGAAGTTAAAGACACTTCAAAATTTGTAGGAGCAGTTATAGTTAAATCATTTGTTAAAAATAAACCTTCGACAGAAATAAGTTCTTCGCTTGATGGGCCAGAACCTAAAGCGTAATTTAACGCACTAGGAGATCCAAAAACACTAAATTGTGGTGTTGCAGCGCTAACTATCCCTGTAAGTGGTGTAGTTGCATCTGTTGCTCCCATAGAAGAAGCTATAGCATTACCAGTGTATGTGTTCACTGCTAATCCTGCAGCTAATCTTACATAAATTGTACCCGAAGCTGTACCATCAGTTTGAGCCAATGTAGCAGTTGGACCAAAAGAACCTCCAGTAACAGTTGACACTTCAAAACTTGTTGGAGCATTAACAGTAACGTCTTGTGTTAAATTTAAACCTGAAATATTAAAGCTTTCTTCTGAAGAAGGACCGTTACCATCAAAATAATCCATACTAGCTGTGCTTCCTGAAATTGTAATAGATGGTGTTGTAGAAGCTGTTGCTGAATAAGTTCCAATACCTCCTAATAAAGTTTCAAAAGTATCTGCTCCTCCTTGGCAAGTTCCTAATGTATTTAATGTTCCAGCTCCTGGTATAGACCAATTTGATTCTGTAAATTCTGCATCTGGACCAGTGCCATTTAAACGCTTAGCGTAAGAATCTGCATATTCCCAAGTTAATCCACTACCATCAATAGAATCTACACCATATTGATCAATGACTGTAGTTGTTGCAGTTTCTATAATTCTAATTCTATCGTTACCATTTAAATTTATAGTTGCAGAAACTAGAGTAGTGCTTGAAGGAACTGAAGGAAATTCTGATGTAATTGCAGAAGTACTTCCACTAGTTGTAACATAAACAAAAGCGTTAGTAACAATACCAAAAGAAGATAAATCTTGAGTGCTTCCCCAAGAAGTACTAGCATTTGTTTGGTTTTCTAAAGAGTATAAAGTAAAGTCTACAGCACCATCAGCATATATTTCTAAAAGTTTAGGGTTTCCACCAGAACAGTCACCATCAACAATAGCTGTAATTATTGGAGACTGTGCAAAAGATGCAGTCGCTATTAACAATGTAAATAAAATGTAAATTTTTTTCATAGTAAGAATGTTTTTGTAGTTAATTTCCTCCTCAAATATATAAAAAGTTAAACAATTTTTAAACTAATTAATGATTCCTTAACAATTTATTATCAACAATTTATGAGATTCTCGATTCATTATATTAACATTACCAAGTTGTTACTAAAGTGTTATTAAATTTACAGGTTTCGCTACAGAATTTAATTTTTCTATCTTTATAGAAATTATGATACTATAAATAAATGACTAATACTTCCACAAAAATTTTGCTGGTTGACGACGAGCCGGACATTTTAGAAATTTTAAGTTATAACCTTTCAGCGGAAGGGTATCAGATTTCAACAGCATCAAACGGAATAGAAGCCGTAAAAAAAGCAAAAAAACATCTTCCACATCTCATTATCATGGATGTGATGATGCCCGAAATGGACGGTATCGAAGCTTGTGAAAAAATCCGTATGCTGCCTCAATTAAAAGATACGATTATTACGTTTCTTACAGCTAGAGGTGAAGATTACTCTCAAGTTGCAGGATTTGAAGCAGGAGCCGATGATTATATCACAAAGCCCATCAAACCAAAAGTGTTGATCAGTAAAATCAAGTCGTTACTTAGGCGTTTGAACGATGATTCATCTAAAGTGAATTCGGAGGTTGTGCAAATAGGCGAATTAACAATAGACAGAGAAGCCTATAAAATTATTTCCAAAGGAAAAGAAATTGTCTTGCCACGAAAAGAATTTGAATTGTTATCTTTGTTGGCATCCAAACCTGGAAAAGTATTCAAAAGAGATGAAATCCTCGATAAAGTATGGGGTAATGAGGTTGTTGTTGGTGGCAGAACCATTGATGTGCACATTCGAAAATTGCGCGAAAAAATTGGCGATAACTCTTTTAAAACGATCAAAGGGGTTGGGTATAAGTTTCAATCTTGATGGATAAAAAAATAAAAAACTCTCATAAGTTTTCAATATTAACAGCGTTTTTTATAACGGTGATACAAACGCTCTTATTGAGTGTTTTTTTGTTTAACTTTTTTGATGTAGAAACATCGTTTCTATTATTTTGGTTCCTCTGTTCGCTTATGCTTACCTATTTCATACTCCATTTACGACTCGAAAAATATGTATTTAATAGCATTAAAACCATTTACAAAGATATGACTCTTTTGGATGTTTCTTCTTTTAACAACAGTCCAATTACCACAGACATGGAAAGTTTATCCAAAGAAATTGATACCTATGCCAAAAACAAAAAGTTAGAATTAGAGGCTTTAAAAAATCGAGAAGAATTCCGTAAAGAATTTATAGGAAACGTATCTCATGAGCTAAAAACACCACTTTTTACAGTACAAGGATATATTTCAACACTGCTTGATGGTGCAGCCAAGGATCCAAAAATTAGAAATAAATATCTCAAACGTGCTGATAAGGGTGTCGATCGCTTGATTTATATTGTTAAGGATCTGGACATGATTACCAAACTCGAATTTGGTGATGCGAATCTAACACTTGAAACGTTTAATATCATTGAATCCATTACCAACGTATTTGATTTGCTTGAAATCAAAGCCGAAAAGAAAAACATCTCTTTACTTTTAGATACAGACTATCCAGACCCTATTATGGTGACTGCCGATCGCGAACGCATCCAACAAGTACTGACCAACTTGGTGGTCAATTCAATCAAGTATGGACATCAAAATGGAACCACCGAAATTAGTGTAGAAAATTTAAATTCGGATAAACTCATTGTTCGAGTCACCGATAATGGCGAAGGTGTAGAAAGCATTCATTTGACCCGACTTTTTGAGCGTTTTTATAGAGTCGATAAAAGTGGCTCTCGTGAAGAAGGCGGTTCTGGCCTTGGCTTGTCAATCGTAAAACACATCATTGAAGCTCACGGCGAAAAAATCTACGTGGAGAGTAAATTTGGGATTGGAAGTGAATTTTCCTTTACACTCCAAAAAACAAAATAAGTAATACAGATTACTTTCCGTATTTTTGCCAAAAATAAACACAAGTGGGCAGTAAAAATAAACTCAAGCGATTTAATGAAAACGATACATTTCTCAATGTATTTCAACCCAAACGCGAAGAATTAGTTGATGCAGTCTATCCGCTTAAAGGACAATGGAATCAACAGTTTTTCAAAAACAACAATCCGTTGGTCTTAGAACTGGGATGTGGAAAAGGCGAATATACTGTAGGTCTTGCCGAACGGTATCCAAACAAAAACTTCATTGGGATTGATATTAAAGGCGCCCGATTTTGGAGGGGAGCCAAAACAGCCATTGAAAACAAGATGCCTAACGTGGCTTTTATTAGAACACAAATTGAACTCATTGAACAGCTGTTTGCAACCAATGAGGTCGATGAAATATGGATTACTTTTCCGGATCCTCAAATCAAATACAAACGCACCAAACACAGAATGACCAACGCTACGTTTTTGAAACGTTACAAAAACATCCTTAACGATGCCGGAATTGTGCATCTAAAAACGGATAGCGAATTTATGCATGGCTACACCTTGGGACTTTTACACGGACAGGGTCATGAGGTTCAGTATGCCAACCACGACGTGTACCGTCAAGAAGGAAGCCCAGAAGAAGTCACTGCAATTCAAACCTTTTACGAAAACCAATATTTAGCCAATCAAAAAGCAATTACGTATATTAGATTTAAAATCATTTAAATTTTGGAGATATCCATTGTCTTTCTTCTGGGTCTTTTGTTTGCTTTTATTGGAGTTATTCCACCCGGAATGCTCAATATGTCGGCGGCTAAAATCAGCCTAAAAGAAGGCCATGTAAGAGGCTTTGTTTTTTCCATCGGAGTCTGTGTAACCGTAGGGGTTCAAACCTATTTAGCATTGATATTTGCCAAATATTTGAATCAACACCCAGATGTGGTGGATGTTCTAAAACGAGTGGCATTGGTTCTTTTTATTTTAATTTCAATATACTTTTTTCTCTTAGCCAAAAGGCAAGTAAGTCTTCAGGAAGTAGATGCAACTAAAAGCAAAAAAAGCCGCTTTTTTCAAGGTATGTTGATGTCTGCCTTAAATGTATTTCCGTTTCCTTACCAAGCATACATTGTGACCACCTTGTTGTCGTATCAATTACTTTCGTTGGATAATCTTTCTATGGGATCCTATATAGCAGGCGCAACATCAGGTTCTTTTGTAGCTCTTTATATTTATATATTATTTTTTGATAAAATTAAAAATTCAAAAATTACATCGCCCAAGTGGATGAATTATTCTATTGGGATTATAACCGCTATCGTTTCAATTACAACCCTACTAAACATCTTGCGAACTCCTTAGTCTATATGGCCACAGAACCCCATTTTTTTGATAAATGCTACGAAGTAGCACGCCAAATTCCTTTTGGACGTGTCACAAGTTATGGAGCAATTGCTAAGTATCTTGGAGCCAGTCGTAGTGCCCGAATGGTTGGTTATGCGATGACCGCTTCACATGGAAAAGACGTGCCAGCACATCGTGTGGTGAACCGAAAAGGGCTTTTGACTGGCAAACATCATTTCGAGGGCACAAACCTTATGCAACAATTATTAGAAAATGAAGGCTTGCAGATTATCGATAACCAAATTCAACAGTTTGAATCCGTGTTTTGGGATCCTGCAAAAGAACTCTAGCTTTTAAGCCCATGATTTCCTAAAATCCACTTCTGTTTTAAAACATTTCACAGTATATTTGTACTTTAGAATCCATCTAAATTAGAAACTTTGAAATTTAACAAACAAGATATTGAGCAAGCGCTCAAAACAATCACAGTTCCGGGCGAAGGTCAAAATATGATCGAAAGCAAAGCTGTCAAAAATATAATGGTTTTTGCAGATGAAGTTATTGTAGATATTACTATTTCCAACCCAAGCTTACAAGCCAAAAAACGCACCGAAGTTGATATCTTAAAAGCGATTCATGAGTTGGTGTATGCCAAGGCAAAGATTCAAGTAAATGTAAAAGTAGAAGCTTCCACCCAACCCAAAAATGAAATTAAAGGGAAGTCTATCCCTGGAATTCAAAATATAGTAGCCGTTGCATCCGGAAAAGGAGGAGTTGGTAAATCAACTGTGACTTCTAACCTAGCAGTGACATTGTCCAAAATGGGATTTAAAGTAGGGATTTTAGATGCTGATATCTATGGGCCTTCCATTCCAATTATGTTTGATGTCCAAAATGAAAAACCATTGGCAGTCAACGTGGAAGGAAAGTCCAAAATGAAACCTGTTGAAAGCTACGGCGTTAAAGTCTTATCAATAGGCTTTTTCACAAAGCCCGATCAGGCTGTTGTTTGGAGAGGACCCATGGCTGCAAAAGCATTGAATCAAATGATTTTTGATGCCGCATGGGGAGAATTAGATTTTCTTCTCATTGATTTACCTCCAGGAACTGGGGATATCCATTTGTCTATCATGCAATCCTTGCCAATTACAGGAGCTGTGGTCGTGAGTACTCCACAAACGGTTGCTCTTGCTGATGCCAAAAAAGGAGTTGCTATGTTTCAACAAGAAAGTATCAATGTGCCTGTTTTAGGGATTATAGAAAACATGGCGTATTTTACTCCAGAAGAATTGCCTGATAATAAATATTATGTTTTTGGAAACGCTGGTGCAAAACATTTGGCTGAAGATTTAAAAATTCCATTTTTAGGTGAAATTCCTTTGGTACAAAGTATAAGAGAGGCGGGCGATTTAGGCCGACCAGCAGCAATGCAAGAGGCAACGCCTATTGAAGAAGCGTTTCATGAAATCACACAAAATGTAGCACAAGAAGTTGTGCGCCGAAATACGGCATTGCCTCCAACAGAAGCAATTAAAATAACCACGATGGCAGGCTGTTCTGCGGTCAAAAAATAAAGGCTATGAATTCAGAAGAAATTAGACAAAATGTTGTTAAAGCTTTGGATGAAATTCGTCCATTCCTTGAAAATGACGGCGGTAATATAAATCTTATTGCTATTGAAAATGACGAAGTGGTCAAAGTACAATTAGTAGGAGCTTGTTCTTCTTGTAGTGTCAATCAAATGACACTCAAATCAGGTGTTGAAATGACTATTAAAAAATATGCACCACAAATACTATCAGTCATAAATATTGAAGCTTAAAACATGGTTGAAACGGATATCTTAATTATTGGTGCAGGTCCTACGGGACTATTTACAGTTTTTGAAGCAGGACTTCTAAAAATGAAGTGTCATTTAATAGATGCCCTCCCTCAAGCTGGGGGTCAATGTTCTGAAATTTACCCAAAAAAACCGATTTATGACATCCCTGCATATCCTGAAATTCTTGCGGGTGAACTTACTGAAAAACTATTGGAACAATGCAAACAATTTGAACCGGGGTTTACCTTAGGGGAACGTGCTGAAACCATTGAAAAACAAACCGATGGATCGTTTGTTGTCACCACCAATAAAGGGACACAACACAAAGCTCCAGTAGTGGCAATTGCTGGTGGCCTTGGAAGTTTTGAACCACGGAAACCACAACTCGATACAATTGAATATTATGAAGATAGAGGCGTTGCGTATATCATCAAAGACCCTGAAGTTTATAGAGATAAAAAAGTAGTCATTTCAGGTGGAGGCGACTCTGCACTGGATTGGAGTATTTTCTTAAGTGAAGTTGCAAGCGAAGTGACTTTAATCCATCGTCGAAATGAATTTAGAGGCGCTTTAGATTCTGTAGATAAAGTTCAAGAGTTAAAAAACAAAGGCAAGATTAATATCATCACCCCTGCCGAGGTCACTGCACTTTTTGGAGAACATCAACTGGAAGCAATTGAAGTAACCAAATCTGGAAAAACTCCTGTGCGGATAAAAACAGATTATTTTATTCCATTGTTTGGATTGTCTCCAAAACTTGGGCCCATTGCCGATTGGGGTCTGGAGATCGAAAAAAATGCTATAAAGGTTAATAATGCCCTGGATTATCAAACAAACATTCCTGGGATTTTTGCGGTTGGAGATGTCAATACCTATCCTGGAAAATTAAAACTAATTCTTTGTGGTTTCCACGAAGCAACTTTAATGTGTCAAGCGGCTTATCAGATCATAAATCCAGGTAAACGCTATGTTTTAAAATATACAACTGTGAGTGGAATTGATGGTTTTGATGGCACTCGTAAAGAAGCTCCAAAAGCCGTTGTAAAATCTATACATTAATGGATCAAGATATACAAATAAAAATCACGGATCGTGATGGAAAACAACATGAAATTGCAGCACCTGTAGATATGGCTTTAAACCTAATGGAAGTGGTTCGGCTTTACGAGCTTGCTCCCGAAGGAACTATTGGAATTTGTGGTGGAATGGCCATGTGTGCGTCCTGTCAGTGTTATGTTCTTACAAATCATTCGTTGCGTGAAATGCAAGACGATGAAGAAGCAATGCTAAGTGAAGCGTTTAACGTCAGACCCAACAGTCGCTTGGGATGTCAAATTCAAATCACTCCAGAAATGGAAGGTCTAGAAATTGAATTGGCTCCTGAAGAATAAGAGTATTTTTTTTAAAGTTCCTCTAAAATTTCCACTGCAAAAGGCAGAATGCGCTCTACAAACTTAGTGTATGCAAGCGTTGATGGGTGTAAATTATCCGTTGCTACCAATGCTGTATTATCCAACCCTTGCTGAGTAATATCAGTGATATATACATATTTTAAGTTGTTTTCAGTACAATAGGTTTGTGCAAATGTATTGTACAACTCGAGTTCTGTGCTTATATTTAGAGGGTTGCTGCTTTGACCAAATGGGGTATATGCATAATCTGGAATCGATACTACAATTAATTTTGAGGCATCTCCACCAACGAGTGAAATAGCGGTAGTTACAAGTTCTACAAATTCAGTTTCGTAAAGTTCAAACGGTTTGTTTTGATATTGATTATTTACCCCAATTAAAAGCGTGACCAAATCAAAATTGGTTTGTGGATTAGCATTAGAAATGGCACTTTTTAAGTTCGTAGTGGTCCAACCCGTTTGTGCTATGATTTCAAGATTAAAAGTATCAAGTGCTGTAAAGCGTGCTTGCAAACTATCTTTTAACTGTGCAGGAAATCGACAGCTTTCACAAACACTTTGCCCAATGGTATAACTGTCGCCAAGTGCAATGAGTTGGAAATTTTTTTGGGTTGCTGTATTTTCTGTATTAGGAGTTTCATTGGAGTTCTTTGAATTACAACCATAAAAAACAAAGCCAAATGATACTGTAAAAATAATAATTTTTAAAAGTCGTTTCATATAGGTTTTTTTATTTAAATGCATTCAATCCTGTAATATCAAGTCCAGTAATTAGTAAATGGATGTCGTGTGTTCCTTCATAAGTAATCACACTTTCTAGATTCATGGAATGACGCATAATGCTGTACTCTCCGCTAATTCCCATGCCACCTAAAATCTGTCGGGCTTCACGTGCAATTTTAATGGCCATGTCCACGTTATTTCGCTTCGCCATTGATATTTGTGCGGTAGTTGCGCGGTCTTCATTTCTTAACACTCCTAATCGCCATGTTAACAATTGTGCTTTGGTAATTTCGGTAATCATCTCCGAAAGTTTCTTTTGTTGCAACTGAAATTGACCAATTGGTTTCCCAAATTGAATACGTTCTTTGCAGTACCTCAAAGCGGTATCATAGCAATCCATTGCGGCGCCAATGGCACCCCAAGCAATTCCGTAACGGGCTGAATCCAAGCAGCCAAGTGGAGCGCCGAGTCCAGATTTACTGGGTAATACGTTTTCTTTTGGAATTTTAACATTATCAAATATAAGTTCGCCTGTAGAACTTGCACGTAACGACCATTTATTGTGTGTTTCTGGAGTTGTAAATCCTTCCATACCTCGTTCTACAATCAGTCCGTGGATACGTCCTTTTTCATTTTTTGCCCATACCACTGCAATATTAGCAATTGGAGAATTTGAAATCCACATTTTAGCACCATTTAAGATAAAGTGGTCGCCCATATCTTTAAAATTTGTGGTCATCCCTCCGGGGTTACTTCCATGGTCAGGTTCTGTCAACCCAAAACAACCAATCCATTCGCCACTAGCAAGTTTTGGTAAATATTTTTGACGTTGTGCTTCATTTCCGTATTTCCAAATGGGATACATGACTAAGGACGATTGCACCGAAGCAGTACTTCGCACACCAGAATCTCCACGCTCAATTTCTTGCATGATTAATCCATAAGAAATTTGATCCAAACCAGCTCCACCATATTCTGTTGGAATGTATGGACCAAAGGCTCCAATTTCTGCTAACCCCCCAATAATTTGGGTTGGAAATTCTGCGCGTTGTGCATAATCCTCTATAATTGGTGAAACATCTCTTTTAACCCAGTCACGGGCTGCACTTCTTACAAGCTTGTGCTCTTCAGACAATAAATCATCTAAAAGGTAATAGTCAGGTGCTTCAAATAAATCGGCTTTCATCAATAATCTTTGTTTTTAATTTAATTTTATATAATCAAAAATGAGAATTAGTCAATGGTTTTACAAAAATACTTATTCCGCTTGAGAACTCTACAATTTTAAATAGAAATCTTTGGTGAGCGTCATGTATTCTTTTGTGTACTGATGTCGTGCAATTTCTATTGTAAGTTCTTCCTTTTCAACGATTTGTTTTTTAAAGGTAAAACACATTAAACTGCGTTTTATAGGGCTTGATTTTTGACCTCTAATATGTAATATTTTTGAAGGGTATAGAGCTTGTTTGGCTGCCATCTCAATAAATGAAAGTTCTTCGCTAAAAGGAATTATAACATTAAAGTTTCCATTAGGAGATAGTAATTTGGCAACAGATTTTAGAAGTTTATTAAAGGGCATAGCGTCTTCAAAACGTGCTTTATTTCGCACTTCATTTTCTGTTTTAAAAGGGGTTGTGTAGAAAGGTGGATTTGAAATAATCAAGTCGTATTGCTCTTCGATCTCTTCTGTAAACTCATTGAGTGCTGCATGGTAGCAAAACAACCGATCGCTCCAATCTGAGGCTTCAAAATTAGTAACACATTGCTCGTAGGCGGCAGGATCAATCTCCAGAGCGTCTATAAGTTCTGCCGTACTTCTTTGGGCCATCATTAAGGCTAGGATTCCTGTTCCTGCTCCAATATCTAAGATGGAATTCGGCTGTGATTCTAAGTTTGCCCAAGCCCCTAATAACACAGCATCTGTGCCAATTTTCATGGCACACTGATCTTGAGCAACGCTAAACTGTTTAAACCGAAAAGGCTTCGCCATTAGTCTAAGTATAATTCAATTAAGCCAGGCGGGGTGTTGACTGTTATGGTTTTGGTTTCACGATTGAGAGTTTTAATAAAGTCATCGTTCATAGGAATTAATATTTCAATTCCATCCCGATCCACTTCAAACAAGGCTTGAGCTGTGGAATCATTCACGCCTTTGACTGTTCCAACAGGTCCAAAATTTTCATCATTCAATTGATAGCCAATAATTTCATGAAAATAAAATTTGGTTCCTTCAAGTTTTGGCAGCGAATCTAAAGGCAAGTAGAGGTCGCATTTCATCAATGCATCGGCATCTGCTTCGTTGGTAACATCTTCAAACTTGAGTCGCAGTAAATCCGATTTATGCAATTGGGATTTTTCAATAAAAAAAGGAATCAAAGTGCTGTTCACCTCAATGAAAATGGCATCTAAGTTCTCATATATATCGGGTTGATCGGTGTCTAGTTTGGCGAGAAGCTCCCCCTTAAAACTATATTTCTTCACAATTTTCCCTAAATAAAAACAGTCTTCTTTGGTCATGATTTATGTCATAAAAAAAACCTGACAAAATTGCCAGGTTTTAAAGGTATAAAAAAATTTTATTTTTTTATTTTTCTTCAGTAGCTGGTGCTTCTTCTTCAGCCGCTTCTTCAGCTGGAGCCGCTTCTTCGGCAACAACTTCTTCAGTAGCTTCTTCAACAACTGG
>ERZ887849.1050-NODE-1050-length-27534-cov-9.244951_pt1 | contig 27534 bp, 19 predicted proteins | sample MGYA00521267_ERZ887849 | MGnify/ENA primary metagenome ERZ887849 (study PRJEB32303, sample SAMEA104408601) | aquatic metagenome | biome: Brackish water; feature: Pelagic; material: water | place: Baltic Sea | collected 2014-06-06T16:11:00 | depth 2,863 m ... | reverse complement strand
AGAGTACTGGCGGACGCGGGTTCAACTCCCGCCGCCTCCACCAAACACATGTCCAGCAACATCCAGGCAAGAAGCAAGAACCCCATTAAAGCCGCACCCCACAAGGACCTGCGGCTTTTTATTGTTCATCAACCCCCACCAACGCGTTGCGCCGCATTAATCAGCCGGGCACGGCAAGCATCGCTTCAACGCCGCCGTCGACGGGAAGCACCACGCCATTGACGAAGCCGGCGTGCTCTGAAGCGAGGAAGGCCGCTACCGATGCGATATCTTCCGGCGCACCCAATCTCCCCATTGGTTGTGCCTCGGCAAAGCCTTTGACGCCGCCCGGTGTCGACTCCAGCCACTGGATCATGCCTGTGCTGGCAGCAGACGGTGCTATCGCATTCGCGCGAATGCCCTTGCGGCCATACTCGATGGCGATACTGCGCATCAGGCTGTTGACCCCGGCTTTGGCCGCTCCGTAGACCGCGAGCCCGTTCACCGCGCCGGAGCCTGCACCCGAGGTCGTCGACAGAATCACCCCGCCCCCCTTCGCAACCATGACCGGAAGTGCCTCCATCGACGCGTGGTATACGGCATCGAAGTTGAGCGATCTGAGTCGCTGGAACTCTTCTTTGCTGATCGCTTCCATAGGGGTCGGGAACGAACCGCCAGCGTTGTTGAACAGCACGTCGATACCACCCAATGTGTTACAGGCAAACTTCACGATGCCAGCGGCCTCGTCCGGATCGGTGACATCAGCAACAATCGACATGGCGGAACCACCTGCGTTAGCGATTTGGTCAATCGTCTCCTGCAAGCGCTCCTCGTTGATATCGCTGGCAATCACCGATGCGCCAAGCTGGGCAAAGAGCAGCGAGCTGGCCCGGCCGATGCTTCCACCCGCGCCAGTGATGATGACGCTTTTTCCTGTGTAGTCGATCTTCATGGTTCAATCCTGTTCCTGATGACCGCGAGATGCCGGGTAATGGGCTGACTGTCGGTGGCTATCAACTTGGCCGCTATGCTGCTCCTCACCGCCGGCACGATCCCCGCTGCGCAAGAGCACGTCAACTTTGCAGGTGCCTTCATCTCATTGGGCTTGGCCTTCGTTTACTTCATCGGCCTGGTGTGGGTAGGCATGCGAGTGACGGCAAAGAAAGCAGCGGCGGCGCCCATTATCTCCGCTCTTTTTCGCAGGTAAAGCGGAGAAAAGTCAACACAGGCAACAGAAGGTATCATCGATTACCCCCGATGGATTCCAATGGCTGGCTCCCTGACTTTCTTTGCCAGTTGTGATGGGGGAGCTGCTTCTACATCCCCGAAAAATATCCCTGCACATCCAATGGCGAACTGCTGCCGTACAACTCACACTAGAACATAAAAAAGGCAGTAGTAATGAAAAATCTTGGATTAAAAATTTACGATTTTTACCAGTACATTTTCGATTCCAGCCGGAATCCCATCAGGCATGTTCCCGACCCAGCCAGTCGCATGTTTATTATGACCATCTTGGCGTTTATGTGGAGCGGGGCCTTCGCTGTCTACCTTGGAAGTATCCTTTACTTCGGAATTAGCCTGGCCGCACACATCATCCTGATCCTGATGTTCTTTTTTACCGTTGCTGTCTTTTATGACGCCGAAAAGAACGAGAGCTCATGGTTGCTAAAGCTGCGAGCGGGAGAACGCTAGCACTTTGCGGCTCACCGGCGGCAAGCCGCTTGAAGGGAGACGTCAGGGATCATTTCAACATCCTGGTGTAGTCATCGAGCGGGCTGCCTCTGGCCGCGTTTTCATTCGAGTGGTCACCTGGTTGTATTCTTAAAACTCCAGTAACGCGCCCGCGAAGGCACTCAACTCTCCCGCCACGCAAAGTCCATTACACTACCACCTTCTCATCACGAAAAACGGCAGGCAAAACCGATCGAATGAGTAACCCGAACGACATCCAGGAACAGAAGCGCATGGGCCTTGCTATGCAGGTTTTAGCGTGGGTGGTTCTACTTGGGTTGGGTGTTTTTTATTTCAACGACGTGTTGGAAAGACAGCTGAACCCCAACCAGCGGCTACAGACTCAGTACACCGAAGATGGGGTTCGGGAAGTTGTCCTGCAACGCAACAGGCTTGGGCACTATGTCACCAGCGGGGAGATCAACGGCCAGCCCGTCACCTTCCTGCTGGATACCGGAGCCACCGGCGTGGCGATTCCCGAAGCCCTGGCAAATCGGCTGGGCCTGCAGCGTGGGCGAGCCTACCAGACTCAAACCGCTAACGGCATGGCGATAAGCTACGCAACAACCCTGGACGAGGTGGCTGTCGCCGACATACGGCTACCCCATGTTCGTGCCGGTATTGTGCCAGGGCTACAAACCGACGAGGTTCTGCTTGGCATGAGCTTCCTTAAACACCTGGAATTTACCCAGCGCGGAGATAGCCTGACGCTACGCCAGTATCTGTAGCTCGACGCAGGTCAAGCCCCACAGCACACAGGGACTCGTCAGCGCGGGGTTACGTGGTAATCGCTCAGGTTGAATTGGCGCAAGCGACGGCGCATACGAAAGGTTGTCCACGGCCAGTTCGTGCTGTTGCGTCCATTTTTATCAATAAAATAGCTCGTGCAGCCCCCGCTGTTCCAGACAGTGGCTTGCAGTGCGCCCTGTAATTCATGATTGTAGGCTTGCGCTACCGCCGGTTTAACGGTGAGTGCTGTGAGTTTCTGGGACCGCACCTTCTTCAGGGCACTCGTGATGTATTTGAGCTGCGCTTCAATAATGACAAAAGCGGACGAGAACGTATAAAGGTTAGGCCCAAAGGTCAGGAACAGATTGGGACAATCCCTCGCCGTGGTGCCTAAAAAAACCTCGGGGCTACCCTGCCATTGGTCCGCCAACGACCGACCCTTAGCATCGATGATGATTTCAGCAACGGGGGGATTAGCCACTTCGAAACCCGTTGCATAAATAATGACATCAACTTCACAACTAGACCCATCGGATGCAATCAACCGGTTACCCTGCACTTCGGCTATGCCGCCGACCACATCAACGTTTTGCCGCCCAAGCGCTCGATACCATGTATTCGATTGCAAAATACGTTTACAGCCGATAGCAAAGTTAGGCACCAGCTTCTTTTTCAGGAATTCATCTGTTACCGCACGATCGATATTCGCCAGCGCCCTGGCCTGGAGTTTCTGGCGGGACTTAGGCTTACTCAAACTGCTGTTGAGCATTTCAAACCCCAAATACAGCAGCTGCCTCAGCAGAGATTGCAGTAGCGGAAAGCGCTCGAATCGACGCTGCCATTTTTGGGATATCGGCACATCCATTTTTGGCAATACCCAAGGAGCCGTGCGCTGAAACAGGGTAAGGTGGCCAACTTCTGGCGCTATCTCCGGCAGAAATTGTATCGCTGACGCGCCACTGCCAATCACCGCAACACGCTTGCCCCGAAGGTCACAATCGTGGTCCCACTGGGCAGAATGGAAACTGACACCAGGAAAAGTGTCTATCCCTTTGATACGCGGCGTCGAGGGTTTGTGCATCGGACCACAAGCCATAATTACGAAGCATGCGGTAAATGCTCCGGCATTGGTGTTCAAGTGCCACACTTGGTCATCTGTACTCCAGGTCGCACTCAGCACTTCCACGTTAAGGCGAATCGATGGCATGACGTTAAACCGTTGCGCAACCGCTACCGTGTAGTCTTTGATCTCGGCTTGCTCGGCGAAAAAACGACTCCAACGAGGATTCGGGGCAAATGAGTACGAGTACAGGGCCGAGGGCACGTCACAGGCGCAGCCTGGATAGCTGTTTTCCCGCCAAACACCCGCTATTTCCGCCGCTTTCTCGAATACCTGATAATCGAAGCCAGCCTGCTGCAACTTAATCGCAGCCCCTAACCCTGCGAAACCTGCTCCCACAACAATCACTTCGTAATGCTCCGGGCTTGTTAAGTCCGGCTTGCAAACTTCGCCTTCAAACTCACTGGTTGGTGTATGTACCTGCATCGCGCCCTGCCACTCAACGTCGATTAACGGTTATCGAGCTCAGTCGAGAGCAACCGAGCCATCCAAAAAAAACCCGCAAAAATGATGGACGACTGATCATCGGAACGCAATCTCAAATAAGCCATTAACATGCGGAAAATAGTTAACTAGCATCAAGTGGCATATAGTCTGGCTTCGTCAGTGATCAAAAAGCAACTTAGGCAGCCAACCCGTCGCGCAGGGCCTCGGCGCCTAGTTCGAGAGCTGTACAGCATTCAAAACGGCCCTTATATGTTGCGTCCATTTCTGCGACGATCACGCACTGCGCCGGCGAGTCTCGCAACTCTGGTACTGATACTTCGACGCGCGACTGTATTTTATCCAACTCTGAGCCTGGATTCCTTTCATGGAACATACCTCCTTTAGCAGCGAAATTGCGACATTTCTAGCAGCACACCCCGAAACCAAATACGTCGATGCCTTCATTTTTGATTTGTGTGGATTCCCCTTGGGTAAGCGCTATCCAATTCGTGATGTTGAGAAACTCTATGCCGACGGCCTTACGATGTGCGCCGCGGTATTACTGCTAGACGCCGCAGGGAATACCAGTGACCCGATGGGCATTGGCGTGACTGATGGTGATCCCGACGCCAACGCCAAAGCGATCACAGGCACATTGGCCCCCGTGCCGTGGGCGCTTGAGCCGACAGCTCAAGTGTTACTCGAGATGCGAAACCCACAGACCAATGAATTAGTGCCTTTCCAGCCGCGAGAGATTCTTCGTGGTGTTTTGGATCGTTATCAATCTTTAGGTATTACGCCGGTTGTTGCATTAGAGCTCGAATTTTATCTCATCGATGAAAACAGGACAGATGATGGTGGCCCACTTGCTGTTAAATCACCACTCAACGGACGCACCGCCAGTTCGAATCAGGTGTATAGCATTGACACACTAGAGGAATATGCACCGATCCTCGCCGCAATAACTGATGCTTGCGCGTTGCAAGGTGTCCCTGCAGCCATTGCGTCGGGAGAATTTGCGCCTGGGCAGTTCGAATTAAACCTCAATCATGTAGCCGACGCGTTGGTAGCAGCAGATCACGCTTGTCTGCTGCGCCGCATTGTGCGCTCGGTTGCACGCACGTTCGGTATGGAAGCAACGTTTTTAGCGAAGCCCTTTTTGGACCAAAGCGGCTCGGGCATGCACATCCACATGAATTTTTCTGATGAGCATGGACACAATATATTTCACGAAGATATCGACCAGGGTGAAACTTTGATGCGCCAGGCGATGGCAGGGCTTCAAGCGACCATGCCTGAGTCAATGGCCATATTTTCGCCGAACATAAACGGTTTTCGACGACTTAAGCCAAACTGCTATGTACCAGTCACAATGGATTGGGGTTACGACAATCGGTCCGTTGCGTTCCGTATTCCTTCAGGGCGCGGCCAGGGGAAGCGGATTGAGCATCGCGTTGCTGGAGCGGATGCCAACCCGTATCTTGTGCTTGCCAGTGCGCTCGCGGGTGTACACTACGGATTGTCGCACCGGCTCAGGCCGCTCAGTGAGGCTTTCTCGGGCAACGCTGGCGTCGAAGTTGATCCGCATTTACCACTGACTCTGTGGCGAGCATTAGATCGATTGGATGACGCGCCGATACTGAATGAGTATTTTGGTGCACGGTATCTACAGCTTTATAAAACAGTCAAAGAGAACGAGCTCAATGCACTTCTGGCAACAGCGCTGCCCCGCGAATACGAGTGGTACCTCTAACACCAGTTCGTCACACACTGAAAGCCTGCACGATGAGTAAACGCATAGTCACTCTGCCAGCAGAGTGTTACGCTAACCCGCCCGCAGTAGTGAGCGAATAAATGCGCAGTACACTGAAAAGCCCTCGGACGCCGCTACTGATAGCGGCAATCACCTCTCTGATGATCATCGGCTGTTCTGACAGCTCACAGGCACCAGAGCCGGCAGCCCCGCCAGTGCCTGCAGAGACAAAGCCGAACATCCTGTTCATGATCCTTGATGATGTGGGCATGGATCAGCTGGAGATCTTCGGTTTTGGGGGCGCCACGCCCCCCGCTACTCCCGCCATTGCCCAGCTTGCCAATGCGGGCGTCAGCTTTACCGACACTTGGTCGATGCCGGCTTGCTCGGTGACGCGTGGCACGCTATTTGAAGGCAGGTTCCCGTTACGAACCAACATCAAAGCGGCACTGGGGTCGAATGACCTCGTGAATTCCATGACATCACCCTATGCAACCACCCTCCCCAAGCTGCTGGCTAAGCAGGGATACGAGAGCGCGCTAATCGGTAAGTTCCACATAGCGCTACAGCAAAACTACCCAGCCGGTGACGCGCTCGTTCATGATCTGGGCTGGGACTACTTCGCCGGATGGCTTGATGAGAGCGGCGATCCCTCTTCGATTGACACCACCGCCGGCGGCGTCGCTCCGCCGGGCACCTACAGCTGCGGATTCGTACCAGGCGCCAACCTGCCCAACGGGGCGGATACCGGCGCTTGCTATCACGCCGATGGCAGTTGCACTGAACAGGGGGTCAATGTTGTTGTGCCCGGCCGCAGCTGCCGCGACGAAGGTGGCATCTTCGACCCCAACACCAACTGCCAAAGCCCAAGGCCTGAACGGCTGAACTTCAATCAACTGAATGCGCATTCCGTCTCCCCGGTCACGTACAACTTCGCCGACGGCTCAGTGGAAAAACTGCCGCTCACCGACCCACGGACACGCCAGTTTCGGGCCAACTTTGCCATCGATGCGGCTGCTGAGTGGATCAACTCCCGGGCGCCCGACCAGGCGTGGATGGCCACCGTCAGCTTCGCTTCTATTCATACGCCCCTGGTGCAACCGCCTGTAGACCCGAATTCACCGGTCAGTGTTGCCGCAAGCGACCTCGATTGCGCCAACCCCTTGGCCCAGCGCGTATTGTCTAACCTGATGATTGAGACGCTAGACCTGGAAATTGCCCGCTTGCTGGTGGCCACCGGCCTGGCAAGCTATAACGCCGACGGGGGCCTGGACTACGCGCCTGAATCGACCAACACCATGGTCGTCATTATTGGTGACAACGGCTCTCTGGGCTTAACCGCAAAAGCTCCCTTCGACGTCGGTCGCTCTAAAGGCAGCGCCTATCAGACGGGAGTTTGGGTGCCTCTCGTTGTGTCCGGGCCCTTGGTGAACAACCCGGGCCGCCAGGTAAGCGCGATGGTGAATGCGGTAGACCTGTACGCCTTGTTCGGCGAAATCGCAGGGATTACCGACGTGCAAGCTGAGGTGCCACGCACCCTGGATGCTGTTTCCATGCTGCCGTATTTGACCAACCCGGAACAAGCTGCCATCCGCCACTGGAACTACACCGAAATAGGGCTGAACTATCAGCCGAATGAGGTGATTAACGGCCCTTGCATCATTGGAGCCTGCACACAGATCCCCAACATCCGCAGTATTTGTGAAGACAACAATGGTACCTGGTGGGGTGAAGACAACGATGCCAGCACCAACGGCGTACTCGCACCCACAGAGGGCTTCGAATATTGCTCACAAGCGCTGGACTTTGTCACAAAAAATGGCGGCGACGAATTTGACATCTCGCCGCTGATTTCTATCGCGGTGCGCAACGAAGGCTTCAAGCTGGTGGAAAACACGTTCAAGGACTGCGACCCTGACACCTGCATCGACAGAGTCGTTCTTGAGCTGTACGAAATCGACGAACCACTGAACACGCCTTGGCTGGATCGTGAAGGTGACGAACTGCCCGTGGATCAGCTAAGCGCCAGCCAGCAGGAGGCCTTCACTGAGCTGACCAACCAACTTGCCGCCATTCGTGCCAGCGTCATTGATTGCCCGGGCGATGGCAACATCGATGGCGTGGTTGACGACACGGACCTGCAAGAGTGGGAGAAATATGCCAGTTCCACTGGCCTCTCCAGCGTCTACGATTTCAACTTTGACGGCCTCACTGACGCACTGGATGAAGCCATCATCACGGCGAATATCGGGCTGGACTGCCGCGCAAGCGGAACCTGAAGTTTAGCTCCGGATTACAGCCACACTTGGCGCGTGCGACGCTTACCCTGCAAGTTCAGCCCGCACGCGTACCCGCGGGGTTCATTCGCCATGCGGTAAGCCGTCGTCATTGTGGCCGAGCGGCCTCGTCAGTGACGTCCAATACCAGGCCACGCACATCCAGCCCCTCCTCAACGGCGGTGAAAAACCGTGCTGGTTGCCCTTCAGGGAATACGCCATACTCCATGGCATGATGCTGCTCACCGCAAATGCCGGCAGCTCCTCGCTACGCCTCGCTGCGTTCTCGGCAGCCGGGGCAGACATCGAGGCAATCGCGGCAACACGTTTCGACTTACACGACGGCTCTGTCGAGCCCCTGCTTCGTCACTTCGTTAACGAACACAAACTGAACGGCGTCACCGCGGTGGTGCACCGTATTGTCCATGGTGGGGCCCACTTCTCCGGCGCCTGCAACGTGGACCGTGAAACAGAGCGGAAGCTGACAGAGCTGGCACCTCTGGCGCCCCTGCACAGCGAACAATCTCTGGCATTGATTCGTACCGCCAGGGCCGTATTCGGCGCTGATACGCCACAGGTGGCCAGTTTTGACACGGCCTTCTATCGTAACCTTCCGCAGATTGCCAGCCACTACGCCTTGCCGGCGGAACTGGTGGCTCGCCACGGCTTGCGGCGCTACGGCTTCCATGGGCTGGCTCATGAAGCGCTGTGGCAGCGTTGGTCTGAACTCGAGGCGAACGGCACGAACAAGGGCAGGATTCTGACACTGCAACTGGGGTCCGGCTGCTCCATTACCGCCACCCACGATGGCAGGCCTGTCGACACATCCATGGGGTTTACGCCGATGGAAGGGCTAATGATGGCCACCCGCTGCGGCGATGTCGATGCGGGCCTGCTACTGTACCTCCAGCAATACCAAGGCCTGAGTGCGGATGAGTTGAACGACCTCCTCAATCGGCACAGCGGCCTGCTTGGCGTATCGGGGCTGAGCGCGGACATGCGCATGCTTCTCGCAGCCGATACCGCGGAAGCCGAGCTCGCCGTTGGGCTTTACTGCTATCGCGTACGCAAGTACATCGGCGCGTATCTTGCCGCACTGGGCGGCGCCCAGAGCATTGTTTTCGGTGGCGGCGTGGGTGAAAACTCAGCAGAGATTCGCGCGCGCATTCTCTGCGATATGCAATGGGCGGGCATTCATCTGGACCCGGCATTGAATCAGGGGGCCACGGGGCAGGAACAACGGATCAGCACGCAGAGCAGCCCGGTGAGCGTCTGGGTACTCAAAGTGGATGAACAGCAGCTCATGGCCAGGCAGGCGATGGAACTGCTGGGCGCCCAACCGTAACAAGCTTGCCGCAACCTCCCCGGCACGCATGACAGGAGTGCACTACGGATGGATGAGTCCAGTTCAGGCACGACGAGCAATTCCCCACTGCATGCAGAGGAACTGCGCCAGCTGCACGCATACTGGCGCGCCTGCAACTACCTGGCGGCGGGCATGATCTACCTGCGCAACAATCCACTGCTGCAAGAGCCGTTGCAGGTGGAGCATATCAAGGAGCGATTGCTGGGGCACTGGGGCAGCAGCCCAGGGCTGAGCTTTCTTTACGTTCACCTCAACCGAATGATCCGGAAATACGACCTAAATGCCATTTACCTTGCAGGGCCGGGCCATGGAGCGCCCGGCGTACTGGGCCCCGTCTACCTGGAAGGCACCTACTCGGATGTATATCCGCACAAAACGGAAAACACGTCAGGCATGCTGCAGTTTTTCCGCGACTTCTCCTTCCCGGGGGGCATAGGCAGCCATTGCACGCCGGACACGCCCGGCTCGATTCATGAGGGTGGCGAGCTAGGCTATAGCCTGTCGCACGCGTTCGGAGCGGCTTTTGACAACCCCGATCTGCTGGTGACTGTGATGGTCGGCGACGGCGAGGCAGAAACCGGCCCATTGGCCGCTGCGTGGCACTCCAACAAGTTTCTCAACCCGCGCCGCGATGGCGCCGTATTACCGGTGCTACACCTGAACGGTTACAAGATCAACAACCCAACCGTACTGGCGCGCATCTCGCATGATGAGCTCGACGCTCTGTTCACCGGATATGGCTGGGCTCCTGTATTTGTAGAGGGGGACGACCCCGAGCAGATGCACCAAATGATGGCCGCCGCGCTCGAACACTGCGTGGGGGAAATTCACCGTATACAAGACGAGGCGCGAACATCAACCACGGCAGTACCCCAGCGCCCGCGCTGGCCAATGATCGTGCTGCGCAGCCCCAAGGGGTGGACTGGACCGAAAACGGTAAATGGCCACAAGGTCGAAGGCAGCTGGCGCGCCCACCAGGTGCCGCTAACAAACGTGCGGGAGGACGCAGAGCAGCTTCAGTGCCTGGAGGACTGGTTGCGCAGTTACCGGCCCGAAGAGCTGTTCGACGCAGACGGCCGGCTAAACAGCGAACTGAGAGCGCTCGCGCCGCAAGGCAACCGCCGCATGAGCGCCAACCCGCACGCCAACGGCGGCCTGTTACGCCAGGCGCTGCGCATCCCAAACTTCCGCGACTATGCCGCCCCTGTACACCAGCCTGGCGCAAGTGTGGTCGCGAACACTTTCCCGTTGGGTCAAATGCTGCGTGATATTCTGCGTGCCAATCCGGGCAATTTTCGCGTCTTTGGCCCTGATGAAACCTCCTCCAACAAACTGCAAGCGGTCTATGAAGCCAGCAAGAAAACCTGGATGGCACAGAGACTGCCTGAGGATGACGATGGCGGCGAGCTGGCCGCCGACGGACGGGTGATGGAGCTGCTGTCTGAACACACACTGGAAGGCTGGCTGGAGGGCTACCTGCTCACCGGGCGGCATGGGTTTCTCTCGACCTACGAAGCCTTTGTGCATGTGATCGACTCCATGTTCAACCAGCATGCAAAGTGGCTGGACAGCGCCGAAGACATCGACTGGCGCGCACCAATTTCCTCGCTGAACCTGCTCATCACCTCGACTGTCTGGCGCCAGGACCACAATGGCTTTACCCATCAGGACCCGGGCTTTCTCGACCTGGTGGTGAACAAGAGTCCAACCGTGGTCCGCATCTACCTACCGCCGGATGTGAACACCTTGCTCAGCGTTGCTGACCACTGCCTGCGCAGCAGCAACGATATCAACGTCATCGTTGCCGACAAGCAGCAGCATCTGCAGTATCTGGATATGGACGCCGCCATTCGTCACTGCGCCCAGGGCATTGGTATTTGGGGGTGGGCCAGTAACGATCAGGGCGTGGAACCGGACGTGGTGCTGGCCGGCTGCGGTGATGTCACCACACAGGAAGCACTGGCCGCCGTGCAGTTGTTGCGAGAGCATTTTCCGCAGCTAAAAATACGCTTTATCAACGTGGTGGACTTGTTCACGCTCACCTCTTCCAGCGAGCACCCACACGGGCTTTCAGACCGCGACTTCGACAGCCTGTTCACCACAGACAAGCCCGTTATCTTTAACTTCCACGGCTACCCGTGGCTCATTCACCGGCTTGCTTACAAGCGCAGCAATCACGCCAACTTGCATGTGCGCGGGTACAAGGAGAAGGGCAGCATCAACACGCCGATGGACTTGGCTATCAAGAATGAGATCGACCGTTTCAGCCTGGTCATTGATGTCATCAACCGGGTGCCAGGTTTGCTGGTGGCCGGCGCGCACGTGCGACAGAAAATGCGCGACCTGCAGCTGGATTGCCAGGCCTATGCCTATGAACACGGCATCGACACGCCTGAAATCAGCAACTGGCGCTGGGCAGGCGACTAATCCACACTGCCTTTACGGAGGGGAAGCCGAGCAGGGTGTGTGGCGTTGCGGTGTGGATTGGCCGTTGGCGAGGGGCACTAACGCCTCTTGGGCGGTGTCTTCTTCTTTTAACCGTATCGGCCCTGAATTGGCCGGGAACTTGCCCGCCATGCCCTGATAGAAGTCGCGAAAATACTGCATGTCGGCCACTACATCAGCGCTGACCATCAACGCGGGGCCAAAGCCGCCGCGTTTCTGCGAAAAATCCAGATACGACGGCACGATGGGCACGTTAGCCTCTCGGGCAATGTGATAAAAGCCCGACTTCCAATACTCGGTTCTGTCGCGCGTGCCTTCAGTCGGGACCATAAGCGCCAGGTTATCAACAGTGCCGAAAGTTTCCACCATCGATGCAACCAGGTTGCCGTTTTTATGCCGGTACACCGGCATGCCACCCATCTTGCGCATAAACCAACCCAGCGGCCACGCGAACAGGCTATGTTTGCCCATCCACGTCACCTTGATATCAAAGGCAGCGGCATACAGCAGCATAAACGGGAAATCCCAATTGGAGGTGTGCGGTGCAGCGATCAGCACGTAACGCGGCTCAGAGGGACGAGCGCCTTCCAAAGTCCAGCCTGCTAGTGAAAGCAGCCATCGGGCAATTTTTTGCTTCATTTTTGCGGGCACTTCCTGACGGTTAAAAGGCCTAAAGCCGGCGGATTTGTGCCACGGGGGGCTCAGCAGAAAAATTCGCGCCGCAAGTCTAGCAGATTGTTGCTGGTAAATGCTCGCGTCCGCGCTCGCAAACCCTAGCCACTACGTTATGCTGCACTCACCGTTAAAAGCCTCGTCGTTAACGACTGCATCGTTAAAAACGGCGCACAGGAGCCTCACCCGTGGATCAGAACCTGCTGTACATCATTGCCGCTGTGCTGGTCCTCGGCGTGGGTGCCCAGTGGCTGTCCTGGAGGCTGAGGCAACCTTCGATTCTCGCGCTGCTTGTTTTGGGCATTGTCGCGGGGCCTGTAACCGGGCTGCTGCGCCCCGACGAACAATTCGGTGATCTACTGTTCCCCATGGTGTCTCTCGGTGTGGCTCTGGTGCTGTTCGAAGGCGGCATGACGCTCAAATTCCCTGACCTCAAAGGCCACGGCAGGCTGGTCACCAACATGGTGAGCTGGGGCGCCCTGCTGAACTGGCTGTTGATGGCTGCTGGCTGCTGGCTGCTGGCTGGATTCTCGCTGCCCATTGCACTGCTGTTTGCGGCCTTGGTCGTGGTAACAGGCCCCACCGTGATCAACCCGCTACTGCGTACTATGCGGGCCAAGCCGGAAGTTAGCCAAGTGCTGCGCTGGGAAGGCATCTTGATCGACCCCGTGGGCGCGTTACTGGCGGTACTGGTATTCCAATACATTTTATCCGGCGCGGATTCCTGGGCAGTGTTTGCACAAAGTGTCGGCGTGGGGCTGGTCGCAGGCTTTGCCGGTGCTATCAGCCTGGGCACGGTGCTGCGCAAACACTGGGTGCCGGAATACCTGATTAACGTCGTAACCCTCGCCTGGGTGGTCATGATGTTTGCCGGCAGCGACTACGTTGCCCACGAGTCGGGGTTACTCACCGTCACGGTGATGGGCATCTGGCTGGGCAATATGAAAGACGCAGGTGTCAGCGAAATCCTGAGCTTCAAAGAAAGCCTGTCGGTGCTCATTATCTCGGTGCTATTTATTGTGCTGGGGGCTCGCGTCGACCCCATGGACATTGTCGCCACCGGCTGGAACGGCGTTATTGTTTTGCTGGTGGTGCTGCTGGCAAGGCCTGTGGTGGTGTGGGCCGCCGCTATCGGCGGCAACTACAACTGGCGTCAGAAAGCCTTACTGAGCTGGGTGGCGCCGCGTGGCATTGTGGCGGCTGCCGTATCCTCTCTGTTCGCTCTACGCTTGGACGACCTGGGTTACCCCGGTGGCTCCGAGCTCGTGGCGTATACTTTTTTGGTCATTATCGCGACCGTGGTACTGCAAAGCCTCACCGCCGGGAGAGCAACCCGGGTACTGGGCTTGGCCGAGGCGGAACCGAATGGTGTGTTGATCGTCGGAGCCAACGGCGTGGCGCGCGCCATTGGCCAGGCGTTGGTACGGCAGGGTTTTCGTGTAAAACTGTCAGACACCTCCTATGAGGAAATTCGCAGCGCACGCATGGCGGGGCTGGAGACGTACTACGGTGACCCCATCTCCGCGCACGCTGACCAATACCTGGAACTGGTGGGCATAGGCCGCCTGTTTGCCATGTCACGCGGGCACGCTGGAACACGCTGGCATGCCTGAAATATCGCGGCGAATTTGGCGCGAAACGGGTATTTAGCCTGCGCAACGCGGAAGAACGGGAAGTGAGCGACCGCGAACGGCCCGCCAACGAGTTTCGAGCACCACGGCTGTTTGGCGCCGATATCACTTACCAGAAGCTGGCCAGCTTGATAGGCCGCGGGGCAGAAATCAAGGCCATCAACCTGAACAAGGAGTTTGACCTGGCGGCCTATAAGGAGAAAAACGGCAGCGGGCTCATTCCCCTGTTCTCGCTAACACCCGACGGCAAACTGCGGGTGATCAACGAGGAAGCGCCGCTGGAGGACGCCATCGAGGGCAAGCTGCTGGCGCTGGTGTGGGCAACCCAAAACTAGCCCGCCGGTAGCTTCGCGTGCGCAGCACGCTTCTCATTGCGCTGCACTGCCGGTACAGTGAACGCCGGTATTAATTGGCGCTAGTGCTTACTGTAGTGCGCCCCAACAGGAGACAAACCAGATGGACATGCGCAATAAACATATCGCCATCACCGGCCCTACCGCGGGCATCGGCCGCAGCGCGGCACTCAGCCTGGCCAGCCAGGGCGCGATACTCACGCTGCTTTGCCGCAACCTGGAAAAAGGCGAAGAACTCAGCCGGGAAATTGTCGCCGCCGGTGGCACGGCGCCAAGCCTGGTGCACCTCGACATGGCCAGCCTGGCAAGCGTTCGGGAAGCGGCGCAGGCGTGCATCACAGCGGGCCGGCCCTTTGACGTTCTGCTGAATAATGCCGGCCTGATGAACACCAGCCGGCGCACCACTGTCGATGGCTATGAAGAAACGCTGGCGGTCAACCACTTTGCACCGTTCCTGCTCACCGGCCTGCTTTTGCCCGCCCTGCTGGAAGCACCACAGGCTCGTATTGTCAACGTGGCATCAGCGGCACACGCTTTTGTGCGCAGCATGAATTTCGACGACATGCAGGCGGAAAAAAACTTCCGTTCGTGGCGCGAATATGGCCGCTCGAAACTGGCCAACATTCTGTTCACACGCAGCCTGGCGCAACGTGTAGCGCAGCACCCCATTACGGTGAACTCGCTGCACCCGGGCGCCGTAGCCACGTCACTGGGCCAGCAAAACGAAGGGCTACTGAAAAACATCGCCCCCGTGTTCCTGAAACTGTTCTTCCGCTCACCCGACAAAGGTGCCGAGACTTCACTCTACCTATGCACCAGTGACGACGTCGCCGGCGTGAGCGGTGAATATTTCGCCGACTGCAAACAAACTCGGGCCAAGCCCTGGGGCCGAGATGACGCCGCCGCCGAGCAGCTATGGCGCTACACCGAGGAGTGTGTCGATTTTCACTACCCGGTATAGCACCCCTGCCTGAGAAAGCTACAGGCGGAACCGCGCACCCACCTCAAACGAACGCTCCGGGCCTACATAAATTCCCTGCCGCAGCCCGGTGATATAACGTTCGTCGCTGAGGTTTTTCACGGCACCGAAGAGGGTCAGGCTATCGCTGAAGGCGTACTGTGCCATAAAGTCGAACAGCGTATAGGAGGGCATTTTGCCACCCCAGATTCCGCCCGCGGCATCGCTGGGAATCTCAACCTGATTGCTGGGGTCGCCAAACTGCGAGCCGCGATAATGTGCGGTGAGCGTGGCACTCAGTTTGCCATCCGCATAGTTCAGTGCCAGGTTCGCCAGGTGCTCGGGGGCATAGGGCAAGCGATTGCCGGCAAATTCACCGCTGTCGAAATCGGACTCAGGTACCCAGGTGGCGTTGGCGTCGACGCTGAAGCCCGCCGCCAGCTCGTAGCCCACCATAAACTCCATGCCCTGGTGGACGGTAGCTCCCGCGTTTGACTGCGACAGGTTGGGGTCGCTGTTGCCCGTCACCACCTGATTGTCAAAGTCCATATAAAACGCGGCCACTTCGTAACTCAGCTTGCCCTGCAAGCCGCGCAGGCCCATCTCGTAGTTGTTTGAGCGTTCGCCATTGAGGTTCTGGTCGGTGAGGCCATCCAACGCAACGCCGTTGGAGGCCGGCGAGAAAGCGCGGTAGACACCGCCATACAGCTGAGCGGTGGTCGTAAGCTCGTAGGTGGCACCAATGCCGGGCAGCAGCTCAGTGTTGGAGGTTTTTGCCGACGCGTTGCTGTCAGTCAGAACGCGGCGCTTCTGTTCATAGGACTCGACACGCAAGCCCGGCGTTACCGCCAGCCGGCCCGAAAGCACCATGCGGTTTTGCACGTGTACGGCAACGCTGTCGGCGCTGTCCACAAGGTGGCGGTCGTTAATGCCCGTGCGATCAGCGTCCCGAGTTGCGCGTATGCGGGTATCGTCGGACTCTTCGCGCATTAGCCGCAGGCCAATCTCCGCTTCGTTTTCAAAGCCAAATAACTGATGGTCCAGCAGCAGGCGAGTGTCGAGGCCCAGCCGTTCAAAAGACCGGTTGTTGCCGGTCAGTGTGTCGGTATACACCCAGCGGCCGGCTTCAGTCGAAGCTTCGGTGTCGACGTTGTAGCGCCAGTAGTCGCGCGAGACATCGCTCCAGTACACCACCGTTTGCAACTTGGCCGCGTCATTCAAGCGCCAGGCGTGGTTGAGGTCGAAAGCTACGCGGTCGCTGAGGAAGTAGTCATCCGGGGCCGGGTTGTAGTTGCTACCGGCGTCATAATCACCCAGCAGCAAGCCACGGTAAGAGATATTGGCATCGTTTTCATACCAGGAAAATTTCACCCCCACTTCCTGATTATCACTCAACGCAATGCCGGACTTCACCAGGAGGTCGGTCATCTCGTAATCTTTATCCATAAAGCCGTCGCTTTCCGCACGGGTAAGCACCAGCCCGGCAAACGCATCACCGGAAGCGCTGCGGCCGCCCGCCTCTAGTGAAGCCTCACGGGTGTCAAAGGAACCAATGCGCGCTGACAGCAGTACACCGTCATCCGGCGTTTTCGTTTGATAGTTCACTACCCCACCAATCGTGGACGGGCCATAGCGTAAAGACGCCGAACCCTTCAACACTTCAATACGCTCAATGCGCTGAATACGCGGGTTGAAATAGCGCTCGTTGCCAATAAACAAACCCGGCGCGACTGGCACGCCATCTTCCAGAATCAGTGATTTGGACTCACTCGCCGACAGGCCCCGAATCCCGAGGTTAGACACAATTGCCGTTTCGTCTTCAGTCGCGGTGTTGATACCGGCAACCCGGCGCAGCGCATCATCCGTAGACAAGGGCTGAATCAGATCCAGTGCCTCGCGATCAATCAACACCACAGAGCCGGTTTGCCGCGACACCGCATTCTCGCTCTTGCCAATGACCTCAATCACCGGCATGGGGAAGTCACCGCCCTCTTGCGCAGCAAGGCTCGCGGGCAACAAAACAGCGGCAACAGCCAAGGCAAGCACCCGCTGCTGCGGGCGCGTGGACATCAACTTCATAGGGTACTCCGGAGTCAGGCCCAGGCGGTTTCCCGCGCAGGCGTGAGCTCATAAAAGAGGGAACTGGCAATACTTTCGGCGATCACTTCTTCAGCGCTATCCTTACAGGTACCGCAGCACATCCCTACATCCAAACGACTTTGGATGTCTTCGTAGCTCACTGCGCCCTGGCTGACTTCAGCGCGAATCTGGGTGTCGGTTACGCCCCGACAAAGACAAATGAACATGCACTTACCTCCTGAATGATCTCAGTTTATATGAATGCGAATCATTGTCAATTGCGTGTGGTATTAATTGTCAGTCTCAGGCAGATAATCGCCAGCGACACTTTTTTTGCTCCCAGGCACGAGTCAGGGCCGGCGTGAACCGGGCGAAACTAAACAGCTGGCTAGACGCCGCAATACGCGCGGTATACGTGGCCTCCACGTTCCAAGTTGACTACACTGATGCCAGGATCCACACAAGGAGAGCAGCGTGAAGGGTGACAAACAGGTCATCGCCTACCTCAATCAGGCGTTGAAGAACGAACTCACAGCCATCAATCAGTACTTCCTGCATGCACGTATGTTTGAAAACTGGGGGCTCAGCAAACTCAACGAAAAAGAGTATGAGGAGTCCATTGACGAGATGAAACACGCAGACCTACTGATCAAGCGGATTCTGTTTCTCGAAGGCCTGCCGAACCTGCAGGACCTGGGCAAATTGTTCATTGGCGAAAACGTCGCGGAAATACTGCAGTGCGATATGAAGCAGGAAGAGCTCGCTATTCCCATGCTGCGTGAGGCCGTGGCCTACTGCGAAACGGTATCGGATTTCGGCACACGGGACCTGTTTTCAGCCATCCTCAGTAGTGAAGAAGAGCATGTGGACTGGTTAGAAACCCAGCTCGACCTGATCGAGCGCGTTGGCATCCAGAACTATCAGCAATCCATGATCTGAATACACCAAACCCGCCCCCAGGCTTGCGGGGCGGGCTTTCACTTTAGCCAGCTACTGGGCAGGCAGCCTTAGCTACACCCGCCACTCAAACTGTTCATCCAGGTGCGCATCAAGTCAACTGCCTCGTCGTGAATAATGCTGCGGCCGATTTCTGGCATCCGCACATTCGACTCATTGGAGTTCATCCGAAAGACTGCAATCGAAGCGTTGGCATTGCCCGGCACCAAACCGTACTGCAACCCACCCGACCCGGCACCTGCGGCTACCGGCGGCTTACAGACACCGTAGGTTACGTCGACCTCACGCCAGAATTCCGTAAACATGCCTGAGTTGCTGGCGAACCCGCCTGGGCTGTGGCAATGCGCACAGTTGATGTCGAGATAGGCTTTCGCGCGGGACTCCAGCGGCTTCGACACATCCTCCCAGTCGGGCGCCGTGTTGATAGAAGCCAAATCATCCGGCAACCCAACAAGAACACCCTGCTGCGCCATGTAGGCGAGCTGGTTTTCCGTGACATCGCCATACTGCCGATCCCGGTTAAGGAACCGCGCCTTGGGGCCAATGGGCAGGTTGACGGTTTCCGAATTGACGCCACTGCCCGTTTCGGCGCGGGTAACGCCATGGCAGGTTTTACAGCTGTTGGCATCAGGAATCACATATTCGGTGCTGCGTGTGCTGCCATCGCTGTGCACCCATTCCAGGCTGCGGCGACCACCGGCTACCGTGAGGTCGGCACCGCTGCCGTCTTCGCGCCAGATGTAAGGCAGCGTGGCCCAACCGTCGCGGCGGTGAATCAGCAACCGCGTTTCAATAATCACCTCACCCGCCGACTCATTCAGGAAGTCGTTCGGCATGGTAAAGGTTTTGGAGATGATGGTGCCCACCGGGAAATCGAGCACATTTTGCGAGTTGTAGGCAGCCTGCAGCCCGTCGGGGACAAAGATGTGCCGGTACTTGCTCGCATAGTCGGTGAACAAGGCGCTGGTCAGCTCATAGCCGATGCCATCGTTGGCCGCAGTGCGCGGCTCCAGGGCATCCGCAAACAGGTTATAGCCGGCAAGCTCCCTGCAGCTGACCTCTGCCGCTCCAAAGTTGGGATCGACACCTTCAGGCGTGCACAGCTCGGCGATTTCCGCCTCTGTTGGGGGCCGCTCACCCTCGGCTATCTGCTCGGGAGTGTCGAGGGTCACAGCTGCCAAAGAGGCGTGTGCGCAGTCGAAAAAACCGGGGTCGATGCTGGGGCCACCGCCGCCAGGCTGAAACACCACACCGCGGCGCACGCTGTCTTTTTCGGCCACGCAGATACGGTCTGCATCGGCGAAGGCGCCTTCGGCTTCACCCAGCCCGTCGTAGACGATTTCAGGAAGGCCACCCAAACCACCAAACAAGCCCGCCACATCCGACGCCAGCGCTGCAGGGGCGTAGGCATTGTTATTGTAGAGGTTGTCGTGCACATGAATGCGCCGGGGATCCGGGTCGTAGGTGACGTCGTTGGTGGTTAAACCACTGATATCGTAACTGACGATAGCCACCGCCATCGACTGGTTGTTCTCAATACGGTTACCGAAGATCTCCACGTCGTCAAACGCCATGGCCAGAATACCGGTACCCGCAGGCACGACGCCGACAATGTTGCCCGGCGGCGCAAAATTCGGCTCGTTGTTGTTGCGAATGGTGTTGTCAAAGATGCGCGCCCGCGCACCATCAACCGACAGGTTCGGCAGGTCGAACACCAGAATACCGCCGGTGTTGTTCTCGGCAAGGTTGTCGTAGACATCGGAGTCAGTGGAGTTTTCGATTTCGATGCCGGCCACGTTTTGGGACACGGTGTTGCGGCGCACGATAATCTTGTCGGACTGGCCCACATAGATGCCGGCATCGCTGGCACCTATGACGATACTGTCTTCAATCAGCACGTTCTGGGTTTGTACAGGGTACAAGCCGTAGGCGCCGTTGGTTGCGCAAGCACCGCAGGTCCACTCTACCCGCACCGAACGCAGTGTCACACCGTTGGAAAATTTGAACTTGATGCCGTCCGAAGGTGCGTCAATGACGGCAAAATCCTCGAGCACCACGTTGTTGCTGGTGACCAGAATACTCTCACCGCCCGACACCTGGTTGCCGAAGTCGAGCAAGGTGTCACCCTCGCCCTGGCCACGTACCGTGACATTATCAACGTCCAGCGATAGCTGGGCATCCAACGCGTATTCTCCAGCGGGTAGCTCGATCGTCTGGCCGGGCTGAATGTTGATAAAGGCCTCAATAACTCGGCGCTGGAAATCATCACCTGGCTCAATAACCACGAGGTTAGGGTCAGGCACTTCTTCTGGCGTGACATCCGGTGGCGGAGGCACGGGGTTGCTGCTATTGGAACAGGCGGTGACAACGGCCAGGCTCAACAACAAAGCGGCAGGAACAAACGATCGGCTTAAAATGCTCATGGAACTCCCGGATTATTATGGTATATCGGGTGATCCCCATTTTTACCACAGGTCGAGCAAAAGACAAAACCGGTTTCCATGCCTTGCGCTTGGGAACACCCGCAAGCAGATGGGCAAACAAGCCCTGCGGAATCCGGTAATAGTAGCGCCCAAGGCCAGTAGCCGCGGCAGGTTCATCGGCAGTATCGTAGCGCCCGCGAGCGGGAATGGCCCGTGCGTAAGGCATCTTGGGAGCTCAAGCATGATGGCGTTGGGAGCTGTGTTGATCGGTTTGGTACTGCTGGGTTGGAGCGCAGATCGCTTTGTCACCGGCGCCGCCGCCACGGCCTGGCATTTTAACGTACCGCCTTTGCTGATCGGCATGGTGATCATTGGCTTTGGCACCTCCGCCCCGGAGATGGTGGTCTCGGCTATCGCCTCCAGCCAGGGCAACCCAGGCCTGGCGCTGGGCAACGCCTATGGCTCCAATATCACCAATATCGCACTTATTCTAGGCATCACCGCTTTGCTTGCTCCGCTGGCCGTCCACTCGCAAATTTTACGCAAAGAACTGCCTATCTTGCTTGCTGTCACCGCACTTGCAGCGTGGCAGGTGGCCGATGGCGTGGTCACCCGCAGTGATGCCTTGGCGTTGCTGGGGGTGTTCGCCGTGATTATGGGCTGGACCATTCGCCAAGGCATGCGCGGCGAACCAGACGCTTTGAGCGGCGACGTCAGTGCCGAGCGTGATAGCAGCGCGCATATGCCCCTGAAGCCTGCGCTGTTCTGGCTGCTATTTGGCCTGGTGCTACTGGTGGGAGCGTCACGCCTTCTGGTGTGGGGCGCGGTGCTGATTGCGGAAGGCCTGGGGGTGAGCGACCTGGTGATTGGGCTCACCGTGGTTGCCATTGGCACATCGTTACCGGAGCTTGCGTCTTCGGTGATTGCGGCGCGCAAGGGTGAGAACGATATCGCGTTGGGGAATGTGATTGGCTCCAACCTGTTCAACACCTTGGCCGTGGTTGGCATTGCCGGCGTCATTGCGCCGATCACTGCGCCTCCAGAAGTGCTGAGCCGGGATGTACTGAGCATGGCTGCGCTGGCCGCGCTGCTGTGCGTGATGGGCTACCGCCGCAGGGGCCCGGGCCGCATCAACCGTTGGGAGGCCGCATTCCTGCTGCTGTGCTTTGCGGGTTACACAAGCTGGGTGTTGCTTACCAGCGGCGGCTTATGACGGGCAGCTCATCAGGCATCCGTTCAGAGTCGCCAGCGTCTTGCCCGAGCTCTCCAAGGGCAATTCGCTCAGTAAGCTCCAGCTCCAGCATCTCTGCCGGCACGCCCTTCCCTGGCGGCGGTGGCCATAGACCCTCCCCCACCCGGCTGTTGGGCATAAATGGATGGGGAAACGAGACATCGATGAGGGCGGTATAGTAATCAATACACACCTGGGAATTTTTCTGCAATGAGCACTTGACGCGACCGCCGCCGACACGTTTAAACTAAAGGGGCAGAATTTCAATATCATAACTTAGCTGCATAATCCAACACGCCGTGTTGGCAAGGTACTCAGGCCCCCCTTTGGGGAGCCCATAATAACGATTACGGAGCCTTACCATGCTTAGAAACCTACGCACCCCTATTGCCGCCGCGTTAGTTGCCGCCACGACATTTCCTATTGTCTCCGTGGTCAATGCACAGAACCTAACGCTGGAAGAAGTGGTGGTCACCGCTCAGCGGCGTGAGACCCTACTCCAGGAAACACCGATTGCGGTCACGGCATTCAGCGCCGAAAAAATTGCCGATCTGGGTATCTTCGACATTACCGATATTGGCAGTTTCGCTCCCAACACCAACATCCAGAAGCAGCCCTCCTCAAACTCCAATATGTCGATTTATATCCGCGGCGTGGGCAGCGGTGAAACCTCGCTGATGGTGGACCCGAAGACCAGTTTCTACCTGGACGGTGTCTACATGAGCAAGACGGTAGGCTCGGTTTTCGATATCGCTGACCTGCAGTCGATTGAAGTACTGCGCGGCCCCCAGGGCACCCTGTTCGGTCGCAACAGCAGCGGCGGGGCAGTCAACGTCACCACCGTCAAACCCAGCGGTGAGCTGGGGGGCAAACTGGAGGCCAGCGTTGGCAACGACGGCTATTACCGCCTGGCCGGCTCTGTAGACCTGCCAAAAATGGCTGACATGCTGTCTGTGAAGCTCTCTGCGGCAAAGATGCAATACGATGGCTGGGCTACCAATGACTGGCCGGGAGACGAGAGCGAGAGCGACCTGGGCAGCGAGGATAATACGGCCTATCGGATAGCGCTGCGCCTTGAGCCCTCGGAAAACCTGGTAGTCGACTACAGCTTTGACCGCACCGACAACCGCGGCGTACCCACGCCATTCCAGATCACCAAGGTCAAGGACAGCATTTACAACGGCTTTACCGACACGCCTTTCCCCTACACCTCCCTGGGCGGCGAACTCTTTCAGCAAATGGCGGCCACCGTGGGTGACCCCACCAAGCGCCGTGAGAACTATACTCTGGAAGGTGTCAGCGACGAGTATCTGGAAGTGGACGGCCACAACTTGACCGTGTCCTGGGAACTGGAACCGTTCATGATCAAATACATCTACGCCAACCGGGATACAGAGTCCGGCTATGACTCCACGGATCTGGATGGCGGCGCCTACACCGCACGCGACCTGTTCTATGGCGGCGGGCAAACCATACCCACACAGGGCTTTGCCGCAGCTATCGATGAGGGCTGGATCAAACTGGAAACACACGAGCTGCAGCTCATCGGCGACGCCATGGATGACCGCCTGCAGTACACCGTCGGCCTCTATTACTACGAGGAGGACATTTACCAGGACAACCCGCAAACCTTTGCCCTGCCAATCCAGTTCCTGCTGGGAAGCCCGCTGGCGGGCGCTTTTACCGCCGCCGGCTTCTGTAACGACTTTGGCACCGGCCCGGTCTGCCAGGGCACCCAGCGCCTGCCCCTGCCCTTCCCCTCCCCGGGCGCTGATCCGAACTCCAACGGCTTTGTCGACTTCATTTACGGCCAGACTACCGAATCCAGCGCAGTCTACGGGCAGGCAACCTACTCGCTCACCGACGACCTCGAGATCACGGTCGGCTTGCGCTACACGGAGGACAAGCGTGACGGCTTCCTGTTCAATGAGAGCCTCGGCCACGTCAATTTTGATCGCAGCAAAAAATACGCCTCTCAATGGCGGCCAGGTGATGACGATCGTCTCTTCAACAGCGACAAGTGGGACGACCTCAGCTACCTGGTTACCTTTAACTACTCGGTGAATCCGGACATGAATGTCTACTTCACCCATTCCACCGGGTACAACGGCGGCGGCTTCAACTCTCGTGCCTCCACCGTCACCGCCTGGGACGAAGCCTACAACGAAGAGACGCTGGATTCGTATGAACTGGGCCTGAAGTCTGACTGGCTGGATCGGCGCCTGCGGGTTAACGCCGCGCTGTTCTACAACGGCTACCAGGACATGCAGATCGCGGTCTTCGAAGCGGGCACTGGCGGCGCCTCCAGCCGCATCACCAACGCAGGCGAATCCACTTACCAGGGCCTTGAACTGGAGATTGTCGCCCTGCTCAGCGAGAACATCACCCTCGACCTGACCTACGGGTATCTGGATGCCGAGTTCGACGAATACAACGCTCGCAACCCGGTCACCAACCAGATCGAGGACATTTCCAGCGTGACCACCGTCACTCGGGCCCCGGAAAATACCGGTGCAGTAGGCCTCCAATACAGCCTGCCCAACACCGGCGTTGGTGCCTTGAGCGCCAGGGTGGATGTCACCTATACCGACAGCATGACCTTCCACCCCTTCCAGAACCAGTTTGATACCGCAGACAGTCGCACGGTAGCGAACGCCCGTCTGACCCTGGATGAACTGTCCGTCGGCAACGGTGAAATGCGCCTGTCGGCCTGGGTCAAGAATCTGACCGACGAGGAATACCGTGAGTGGGGTATCGACTTCGGTACGCTGGGTTACGCTGGCGACACCTGGAATCAGCCGCGCACCTTCGGCTTCGACGTGATCTACCAGTTCTAACCGGGCGCCCGGCCAGGGGTGCCCGGCGAGGGGCGCCCCTGGCCAGGCGCCCAAAAGGGGTCAGGTCCATTTTCTATAATGGACCTGACCCCTTTTTTTGTGGCCGTTTTTTGTTGTTTATGACCTGAGCCTGACCGCACGCTCAGGCAGGTCCAGTGCCTGCAGTATCTTCATCCGCAGCTGAGCGCTGTAGTCCGGGTGGGCGGCCAAAAAATCTCTTACCGTTGCCACCGCCTCTGCTGTGTGGTGATTCTGCAGCGTTGCGTGCAGCCAGCCTGATGGGAAGAAGATATCGCCGGTAATCTGAATCTCCTGGAGCCATTCCAGGCTGGGCAGGATATAACGCACTGAGTGCGCTCTTCGGGAAGGATGATGCAGATAGCCCAGCGCATCGAGCACCCAGTTTTCTGTGCCTCTGTTGGCCTGGTCCGCCAGACTGGCAAAGAAGCGATCGCGCACCGCGGGGTCGGGCGCCAGGGCTGGCAACAGAAATTCAAGTCGGCGGCGGCTGTCCGGGTTCTCTGTCTGCGCCAGCTGCCCAGCAAGAATTGCATCCGCCTGGGTCGGCAATCGCACCGCCAGCCGCTCTGCAAGGCGAATGCGGTCATTTTCCGACAGCTGTAAAGCCGGCAGCGTCTCGTCACCGCGCCAGATCTCCAGTAGCCTTTGCAGAGAATCCGGCTGCACCGCCAGCAGGCTCAAGCTATCGAACAACAGCCGTGTACGCCCCGGATCATCGCTGGCGGCAATGCCCGCCCAAAGGACCGCCTCCAGCCGGGGCTGCAGCGCGTCACGTACTGCGTCGGTCAACAGGGATTGCTGCAGTCGGCCAAGCTGAGACAGGGCCGTGGTCAGCAGCAGCTGGTTGGGCTCCGCTGCCACAATGTCCAGCAAGGCGGCGGCGTAGTCCCCGGCGTTGATACCTGCTCCAGCGAGCACGCCCTCGTAGAGGTCCAGCAGCAGGCGGCCCCGGTCTGCCTGCGCCAGGTCCTGCCAGGCCTCGAGCTGCACCAGTTGGGCCGGCTGGGGGCCGTAAAAGAGCGCCGCGTCCGAGACCTGCAGGGCACGTTCAGGGAACCCGCTGCCATGCACCCAAACCTCGCTCCAGCCGGCCAAGTCCACCGCCGTCAGCGGATCCAGAATTGCGACCAATGCGGGCCAGGTAGCATTGCCGTAAGCGTAGCGGGCCAGATACTCCCGCATGCCTGCGCGGAACGGGTCTTCACCCAGTATCTGCTCCAACTGCCGCATCATGATCGGCGCCTTGTTGTAGATAACGGGCCCGTACAGCTGGCCGGCCTCGTTCAGGTTGTCGAGCTGTTGGCGGATAGGATTCGCGCCTTCCGAGCGGTCTACCGCGTAGGCGGCGGGATAGTGGCGCAGGAGAAAGTTAAGCTCATGGTCGATGTCGGGAAAGCCCGGATTTACCATCTTCGCCGCCATGAAGTTGGCGAATACTTCCTTGGTCCAGACATCGTTGAACCAGCGCATGGTCACCAGATTGCCAAACCACATATGGGCCACTTCGTGGGCAATCAGACTGGCGCGGCGCAGCAGCTCCTCGTCGGTGGGATCCTCGTCCAAGAGCAGCAACTCGGCCCGATACTGGATGGCGCCGACGTGCTCCATACCCCCGTACTGGAAAGCGGGAATGAGTGCAAAATCGAGTTTGGCGAAGGGGAAGGCGATGCCGGTATAGTCCTCCAGCCAGGCGACGGCATCCCGGTGCAGGGCAAAGATGGCATCCAGGTTGCGAGCGAGTTTGTCCTGATCCGTCTCCCGGTGCAGTAAGGTCATACTCCGCTCGCCCCAGGCCTGCTGCTCTGTCTGAAAGTCCCCGGCGACGAAGGAAAACAGGTAGGAACTGAAGGGTTCGGTAACGGCAAAGCGCTGCAGGCTTGTCTCGGCACCCGGCTCCGAAGCCAGCAGCTGGCCACCGCCAAGTGCCTGCCAGCCTGAAGGCAACGCCAGACTGAGCTCCCAGGTGGCCTTCAGATCGGGCTGGTCAAACAGCGGCAAGGCCGTGCGGGCCCGGTCCGGCACAAACAGAGTGTAGAGATAGTCCGGATTGCGATTGAGAGCACTGTCGGTAGCGGTAAACGCAATGGCCACCGTATTGGCCCCCTCGCGCAGCACGGCTGCCGGCAGTATTACGTGCTCGCGCTCCACTGCTGCTGCCAGCGGGCTGCCGTTCACCGCTACCGCCTGCAGCGACGCGGGCGGCGCGCGAAAGTCCAGCAGCAAGGGTGCATTGGCATCCGTCAGGGCGAAGCGGATCTCCACCTCACCGCGAATCGGCTGCGACTGCTCCGCAGGGATCGCGAAGTGCAGCCGGTAGTGCAGCTCTGAAAGCCGCGCGGCGCGCTGTTCCGCCAGGGCCAGTGACACCCCCGGTTCTACCGGCATCTCATCCACCTTACCGCAGGCCCCCAACAACGCCACCAGCAACACAATCCATACGCGCATCGACTATCCTCCCAGATACTACTATACGCCGCCTCGGCGGTTTCGCGAGCAGATGCGGACTCGCTGTTAACCGCCATTGTATTTACTGTTAACATCGCC
>ERZ887849.1046-NODE-1046-length-27567-cov-12.150589_pt1 | contig 27567 bp, 4 predicted proteins | sample MGYA00521267_ERZ887849 | MGnify/ENA primary metagenome ERZ887849 (study PRJEB32303, sample SAMEA104408601) | aquatic metagenome | biome: Brackish water; feature: Pelagic; material: water | place: Baltic Sea | collected 2014-06-06T16:11:00 | depth 2,863 m ... | reverse complement strand
ACTTTAACACTAGTAGATGATTGAGTAGGATTACTAATAGTATTTTCAACCTCACCACTTTGTTGTGTTGGTTTAGATTTTAAAGCAGGGCCTTCAACTTCCCGTTTCTCTACCGTATTCATATCTATATCAAATAGATAGTTCTTAAATCTATTCTTAGTATTTGATTTAACATCATTTTCTTTAAGGAATCTGTCATAAAACTGATCTAATACAGCATCTCCATTATTTTCTAATGCTTGTACAAAAGCATCTGACTCTATTTTTAAGATGTTTAAGAAATCAGTAAAGTCTACTAAATTTGTAAAGTTTAACTTTGTTTTATTTAAACCTGTTTGTAAAAACGCATACATGCTTAAAAATTTAAACATATCACTTATTCTTTGATTTTCAGTTGGATCATCAACTTTTGGAATACTAGGGTTAGCTAATTTTTTAAGATCCTCTGAGTATAGATTAGACTTGTCATTATCATAATCTTTTTCTGCTATAAACATGTTATAGATCTTATTGTCAAGATCTGTATCCATTTTAAGTTTACCTAATACAGGATATTGTTTTACAAGATCAGGATAGTTTTGTAATAATACTGATAATCTAACAGCAAATGAATCTTCTTTATCCTGGAATAAGTGTTTTAAGTTATATGCATTATCTAAAGCTTTTATAGCTAGAAGTTTTTCATAAGTATATCTAACAGCTTTTTCATTTGTCAGCTCTGGCATTGATTCTTTTACATCTCTAAGTTCTTCTTGAAAATATTTAGAATCGACAAATTCCTTACTCATAGGAGTAATAAATCTTAAATACTCTCTTTGACTTACAAATTTTAAATACTCATTAAACCCAGTTTTAGAGTCTGTCATAAACAAAGTAGAGTCTAAAGGATATAGTCCCCGATCTTCATAGCTATTTTCTACCTCATTATTTTTTGTCCAAGCATCTTCTTTAAATTCTTTTTCAAGCTGCTTCATATCCATATAAAGAACACCTTCTTTAACAAAAGCACCTCTCTTAAGTTCTTTAGCAAGTTTTGTTGGAATTTTAGTTTCAATATCAAGAGATGCCACACCATCTTGTGTACTATATTTTCTAATTGCGTTTTGCAATATAAAACTAATAAGGTCATTTCTAAAGATGTTACTAAACATCTCAACATTTTGCCCAGGGAATACACCATCTAAATCATTTCTAATTTGGTTTCTTTTACCAATTAAATAATCACTAATTACTTGATGAAATCTTATTTTAAATAAAGGTTTACTTACAGCTAATGCTAGAGGACCATTAAAGAATGATTTTAATATTGAGTCATTTTGCATAGCCTCTACTATTTCTAAAGGAACTCTTGAATCATAAAGTAGCTGCTCTAGATTTGCCTGAGTTTGCTCCACATCAGATAAAGTAGCTTTAGTACTTGTATCTGGATTAGAGCTCATCTTTAATGCTGTATAACCTCCAATTTGTTGTTCTAATTCTAAATAGTGTAAGAACATTACTTTAGCTTGGTCACTAGATTTTAATTTTTTTGTTAGTTCATTTTCAGCTTCTTTGACTAGTACACTTAATTGACCTGGTGTAGGTGATATCTTCCATTTATCATAAAAGTTATCTATAATAGCATTAAGATCTACTTGAGAATCTTCAATCAGGTCAAACATTTCAGATTCAGTAAAGTATTTTTTAGACTTACCTTCAAAATATTTTTCTAAAAGCTGCTGACCTTTAGCATATCTTTCCTCATTTTTAGATCTTTTTCCAAGTTCTGTTTTAGGGAAATACTTGGCAATGATTTCACTTGCAGCTGCATATTTAGCAAGACCCGGGCTTTTAGGTTTCTTACCTAATACTTCAGCATAAGTAGATTTAGCTAAACGTTGCTCTTGTACATATTCTAATACTAATGGGTTAGATACAAAATATATAGCTTCTTTAACAGGTACTCCTGCTTTAACCATATACAATAATGTTGGAGCAACTTCATAGTTACCTTGAATAAAGAAGATCCAAGCATCTTTCTCAACATCTACCCAACCATTCATCATTTGAGATATAACATCAGATATTTTATTAACACCATCAACATCATATATATCCGACATAGAGATAACTTCTTTTCCGTTTTTCTCCATCTTGTTATACCTCAGTCTCATATTACTTTTTCTAGGTAGCTTACTCTTACCTAGAAAATAAGTATCCGGCATATATGCGCCTAACGAGTTTAATATAACATGGAAAGTGTTTTCAACTGCACCTAGACCAAGAGTTCTCTTACCAACAATATTTGATTCATGCTTATATACATTATATAATGCTTCTAAAACTCTAGTAGGGCTAATTGTATTAGTTCCCTTAGTCATTTTAGTTGCTTTAGGATTGTATTTAGAAACATATTGCGCAAGATTGTCTGCAATGTCTTTTAATATAAATGTACCGTTAGGCATTACTAATGATACATAGTTGTCAGGAAGCTCTAATATATTTCTAATATCATCAATAAGTTCGTTTTCTAATGCAGCTTTCTGAAGTTTAACAGCATCATCAAATTCATCTGTACCACGAAGATCTTTAATTGCTTGTAAATCTTTATATCCTCTCTTAACAACTGCTCCATTTTCATCTAGTGTATTCATGAAGATTGTCAACTTATCAATATCAAAGTCACCCCCTGATTTAGCAACTATCTCTGCCGGAGGTACTATAATATTACCTGCTTGAGGAGGTAGAAATTCAAATACCTCAGCAAATTCCATAGAGTTAAGACCCTGAACAGGTATTCTAACACCTACTAATGTTACAGCTTTTCTATTAGCTTTATCATTAGCATCTAACCAAGCATCATCTTTGATTTTTTCATTTAGTCTTGCTAATGATTGATCCATATTTAGATCACCACTTTCATTATATACACCTACAGTCTCACCATTTTCATATTCTAGATTGAATAGATTGTAGTAAGTACCCTGCATAGCTATCATAACTTTAGCTGCTGCTGTGTACCCATCTGATTTCTTATGGTAATTTGGAAGCAAATAACTTGCTGAGGCCCATTTTTTAATCTCATCTTTAGTAGCTTTTCTTAAATCAGGTTTACTGAATTGATTAGCATACATTCCAGCTGAGACTTGAACCAACGGCTCTCCAGAAACCTTTTGCTTAATAACTCTTTTGTTAATCATAGAAAGTAGCAACTTCTCTATTTTAGCAGCCTCTGGGTGGAAAGATAGATCATTAACCAACTCTCCACTTTCATCAAATACATCAATAAACTCAATTAAATCGTCACTAAGAACATCTTCTCTTTCAAGGTTTGTTCTGATCATGTTTAATAGTTTACCTGTACTTGATTTGTCTTTTGCTTTATATTGTCCGGGTTTAACTTCTTCATAACCCATTTCTTCAAGAAGATCAAGCTTAAGTAGCTCAGTATATTCTTCTACATGATCTATGTAACGTTTAACTCTTGTATTATTTATCTCTGCATATTCAGTAGATTTAATAACCCCTCTTTCGTAAAGACCTTCAAGGATCAACTTTCTTAACTGAGTAGAAAATATAGACTTACCTTTATATTCAGAATTAACTTCAGTTTGATTTTTTAAGAATTCAGCATATACTGTATTTACTGTAAACTCAGCTTTATCGTTAAAAGTTCCATCTTCATTAAGTACTACATCTCCTGTACCAATATGAGATACTTTAGATCCTGATTCCATTAATACATAGTCTACCTGCTTCTCCATCATCTTTTGATGTAGATCAAATAAAGGTGTACCTTCTTTTGCTACTCCAGGTATAATAGGAGCAAGTGAGAACTTATGGAATGAGTTTACTGGTAGAATTGAAGATTCGATATTACCAAAGTACTGTAATTTATATGGAGGGAAAAATTGTACTACATCTTCTTGAGTAATATTTTGACCCATAGAAACTTTTCTATAAAGGACTTCTTGCTCATCACTCCAGTTACCCTCAGCTCTTTTTAAAATTCTATATGCTTCCATTGTGATCCAACCTTGACCATCAGCAATCTTCATATTTTTATATTCAGACACTGCTGTTTCAGCATATTTTTTAGCAAGAGTTTTATTTTTAGTTCTTTGATAAACACTTTCTTCAATAGCATCTTTAATCTCGTCATAATTAAGAGAATCCTCTACCATTTCTTTTATTATAGCTGTTTTCAGAGTACCATCGTAATTTCTTGTTTGATACCCCATTCTTTCAGCATAATAGTTTTTTAAAGAACTTAAATATACCTGAGCTCTAGCATCAGCACGGAATCCTTTACCTCCAGATGCAAGACCTGCATTTCTTTTATGGAATTCTTCTTTTGCATGGTTATACTGTACTAGATCACCGTATGCTAAAGCTACTGTTTCCATTTTATGTATAAAAGAGTTATAAGTATAAGCTTTCATTAAAGCTCTCTCAACTTCTTTATCAGTTAATTCCTCACTAGTAACTTTAACTCTATCAAATAAACCTTGATCAACATATTTAGATTCTTCTAGTCTAGCTACATTTTCATCTGTATCTAACCTAAAATATTCAGATATATCTTCTCGGATTTGATCTCTTAATTGAGGGTTTGCATCTAATGCATCAACAAGATTAAATTCATTTGTAATATCTTTAGAAGCTTCATCTAAAATATCATACAGCTCTTTTTGAGTTGTTTCAGTTAACATATCATCAAATGCTGTAAATGCTTGTCCTGCATATACTTCCTTACCTTTACCTTTAAGATTATCTTTTCTATTAACCTTTCTATTATAGCCAGCATAATCTTTAAACTTATCTATATGCTGCTGGAATCTTACAATTCTATTAGCTTCAGCAGCAAGATAACCTTCAATGATGTCATATGCTTTTATTTCTCCATCAGTATATTCTAAGAAAGACTCTACATCTACATAGAGCTTTTGAGATTGTTTACCGTTATAAGTTCTAATTTCACCATCTACAGATAGACCCATAGCTGTATTTTTAGAAGCATGTCTCATAAATTCTTCTACTCCACTTAATAACATTGTATGAAACTCTTGTAAGAATTTACTTGTTGCATCCATTGATGCTGTAGAAGTACCTTCATTTTTAGCTCCTTTACCAACAGTTTGAGTTCCTCCAACATTTTGCAGTGTTATTTTAACATCTGATATCTTATCCCCATATGTTGTTGACATAGGATCTAAATCAAAAATACTATTTAGAATTTTTGAGAACGGGCTAAATGTATTATTTGATTCATTTAACCATCTCATATGTTTAAATCTACCTGCCGGATCAGCTTCATCAGTTGTAAGTTGTTGCCAGTTTTCTGCAGCATTTATTGCATTGATTATTCTAGTGATAGTACTATCTACAATATGCTCCCAAACTCTATTTCCTTCTGGTGTTTGTACACTAAAGTTTGAATAACCATCTGAGAACATATTTTGTATCTCAGCTAAAGCTCTAATTCTACCCCTAACTTCTTCACTTTGACTCTCATTTTCTCTTAAAGAACTAGGTAAACCGTTAAGTAAATAATTTAAAGGATTTTGTTTAAACTTAAGAGCATCTGGAGAACTGCTTTTATTTACAAGTTTGACAATTTCATACATACGATCAACTCCCATAGTAACCCCAAACGGGTTTATCTTATTCTCCATCATTTCCTGAATAGAAGAACTAGATTGATCCATTACAATTCCCAACGCTTTTAAAAAGTCATTAGTCTTTTTATAATTAAATCTACCACTAACACCAAAGTCTTGTACAATCTTACTTGTATTAAGTAAGTTATTACCTAACTTATCTTTAGTTATATAAGGGTTAATTGTAGCATCTGCCGTAGTAAAATTAGATTTCCAATCTTGGATTACTTGATATACATCAAAATTAGCTCTAGCTACCCTTGCCTCATATGTTTTAATTATTTCTCCATCCTGTTTTTTCTGATCTCTATTTAAGTTCAATTGAACATAAGGAACCCGAGGTTTTTTAAAATCCTGCCAAAAACTAGTTTCCAGTTTAAATTCTTGAGAAGTATATTTACCTAGCTCATACTCTCTATTAAAGAACGGATTAGGTAACATCCTTTGTAATTGTTGCAGTTCCGGATAATTTTCTGAATTTTCAAACAGTCTTTTATAGATATCCATATCATCATATGAACCTTCTAGCATTTTAGCCAGTCTGCTCCACGTAATATTTACATCTTGTAAAATAGGAAGTCCAAATAAACCACGAGTTTTAACAACGTCTCCTTCTTGATTTCTAGTAACTTCGAAAATACTAGCTAATAGAAGCATAGTATCTTCAGTTGCTGATTTCTTCGCAGAGATGGTATTATCATCTTTTAATTTAAATAAGTTGCTTGAATCAAGATTTGTAGGATCTTCAATCTCAACATACTGATCACGTAAAACTTTAAATCTAGATTTTTGTGAATGATAAGCTACAACATTATCTTTTTCTTTTAAGTCAAACACTCCGGTAGGAGATCCAAAATTAGTTACTATCTTATCTAACAACTCATACTCTTGTACAAATTGAGGATCAGCTAGCAAATCTAAATCTTTTTCTAGTCTTTCAGCATAGAATATTCTTAACTTTTCAAATCTATCATAAACCTCTCTATAAAGTTCTTTCTTATTTTCTGGATCTTTTAACAAGATAGTTGCAGCAGATGTTGTATAAAAGTCTTGATTATATCTTTGGAAAATATTAGCCATTACTGAGTCAACAGCGTCACTAACTTGTTTAGATTCTTCTAGGGTAAAATTATCATTAATGGTCTTGCTTCTGTTTAGCTTAGTAAACATTACATTGTCCATTGAGGGAGTTAAGTTTGATAATAGTTCTGGTCTTTCTGAAGATCTGTAAAGTGTATCAAATAATTCTTTTACAGATTCTAAATCTTGAAGATTAGTAACAACTTGTTTTCTTCGAGCTTTAGCAAACATCCATTTTAATGCTTTGTAAATTGCATTAAATACTTTACCTATAAATCCTTTTACTTTTTTCTGACCCTTAGACTTAGCATATGATCTAAATTCTTCAGCAAGCTCTTCCTCTATATCAAAGAAAGACATGTCTTTATATTTCTCTAAAGTTTTAATCTCTTCATAGAGCTTTATCTTTTGATCTTTAGTTAGGAATAACTGGGAGAATCCGTGCCATGCTTCGTGATACACATCTATAGAAGTACCACCATCTGCTTCAAATAGAGTAATACCGTATCCTGACCATCTAGCAAATGCATCAGAGTTTACAATCTCAGTAATTCTTTCAAGAGTTAAGACACCTCCGTTATCTTTATTTAAAGGAGATTTAGCCCACCAAGTATCAGCAGCTTTTCTATCTGCTTTAGATGTGAATACTTTATCAAGATATGTTTGCCTAAGTTTAGTTCTATCTAATCCAGGCTTTCTAAACTTTGCAGAGTTAATCGATCCATTAATAATATCATCTACTAAAGTAATTTTAGTAGCCGGGTTAACTTCAACATCTTTTTCTTTAGCTGCAGTTTTTTCTTTAGCTGTAGCAGTCTTTCTAGTTCTTGTAGGTTTTTTACGCGCTCTTGATTTAGTAGTTTTTTTAGGAGATTCTTTATCAGTTTTTTTAGCTGGAGTTGCTTTTGGTTTTGTTTTAGGTCTACCTAATTCATACTTATCTTCGTAATCTAATAAACCTTCTGGAATTCCATAAGTTAAATAAGCATTTAAACCCTGCTCCATTGCAAGGGTTTCATCTTTATATTGAATTTTAATAAAAGATTTAATTGCTTCAAAGTAATTTTGACTACTAGTAGTAATAGTTTCACCTTCTATATTATAGTCAGTAAAAGTTTTGTTTCTATATTTATTGTTAAACTGAACATTAGCTGGCCAAAATCCTGCCGACCCTTCTTTTTGTCCTTTTTTAACAAACACAGGTCTAGCATTTAATAAATGATCTTTAATTATTTGCTTACCTTCTTCTGTAAAAAGAATATTGTCCTCAATAGCTTTTCCGTTAATCTCAACAGAGTAACTCTGTTTATTATTAACGTTAAAAACTCTAACTCTAATCTTATCTCTATTTGTATTAGAACCTTCTTCTAAAGCATTATTAATAAACACTTTAAAAAAAGTCTGTCTTTCGTTAGGAGTTAATTCTCTTCCTTTAAATTTAGCTGTAGTTGTAAGAACAGTTGCAATTTTTTCTGCAAGGTCTGCAGGAATATCACCCCTTTGTAAGTATACTAATTGATCAACACTACCGACACCAGGTTTATTTCTTTCTATAATTATAAATTGTTTACCTTTATCTTTACCTATTGTAATGGGAACGTAATCTTTTATATCCTCTTCTGTTAAACCAGCTTCTTCTAATGAAAGCGTTACAGTATTTTTAGCAGCTATTCCAAATGTACCATGAAGGATGGGTAAAATTATACTCATCTCTTCATTTGACTCTAACATTTTTCTCAGCTGATAAAGATCGTTTAATTCTTTTTCCTGAGTTTGAGTAATTTGTTTTAAAACTTGTTTGTATAAATCTTTACTTATTTTAACACCTTGCTCTTTCATTAATCCAACTTGTCTCTGAGCAAGTTTTGCCGGATCAACTAAATTATATAGTCTGTTTTGTTTGTTTGAAGGTCTATTAGATAGATATAGCTTACCATCAATTAAATTTGTTTTTCTTAAATATTGATAAACAATTCTACCATTTTCCTCATTAGTTAAGCTACCGTTTTCATCAAAGTATAAATAGTTTCCATACTCATCAGTAATAACTGCAGCAATACCTATATCATCAGGGTGTTTTTCTAAATATGCTCGATCCTTGGACGTAAGTAGTTCTAATGGAATATTAGAAGTTCTCTCAGCTTTTAATGCAATTGTAACATCTTCATACTGAACACTTTCACCAGCAGTTTTATTTTTAATATTATATGCTATTGCTTTAATTACATCTGAGAATAATCTTTTCTCAGCATCAATTCTGTTTCTTTCTTCTTCAGTGGCTTTTTCCGGGTTTACAGCAACAGCAACTTGAACAGTAGTTGTTAAAGCACTTGTTACTTTAGCTCCGCTATCTTCATTTGTTGACCATAATTCTTGGTCATCTAAATCAACTTCTTGATCTGGAGAAAAATCTCTACGTGTCTTATTAATTTCCTCAACCTCTCCCTTTATCTCAGCAGCTGATTTTTTTTTAGTTGCTACTACTTTACCTACTTCGGCTAGATCTTTAAATGATTTTCTCATTTTAGCCAAAGCATTAAAGTCAAAATCAGCATCAACTAAATAATCATTTACTTCTTCATCTTGAGTAACTAAATCAAAAACGTCAGGTATAGCCTGAGCATAATATAAAGCTTTAACCTCATCTTCAGAAACTTGTTTAACGACATTATACGTCTCTTTTATGGTTTGCTCTATGTCAAACTTAGGAAGTCTTTTGTCATTAATTCTATCTACTATTTCTCCATAAAGAACTTCATAAAGATCTAATACCTGTTCTTTATTTAAACTACATGCCATTTTAACAAAGTTTTGAGTTATCCCCTAGTTTATTCCATCTTGATTTAGCATCAGACTCTTTTGAATTCTTTTTAGCCTGATCTGTTGCAGCAGTATCATTAGTTAGATCTTTTACTACATTTTTAGATTCTTGACTACCTTGAACATCTAACGCATCTATTGTTGTTTCTGGAGTAGGTTGTGTTGCTTCTTCAGTTGTTTTTTCAAAGTTTTCCATAAATTCATTATCATTAAAAGTTTCTTCTTGTAAAGTTTGTAAGTGCTTTACCCGAATAGAGTTCTTATTAACTCTTACCACTTCTACTATCTCACCTGCCTGGTCTGTAAAGATAGGATTTTTACTTATAAGAAATTCACCCTTGCTGATACTATCTTTTGATACTATCGTTTTTAATTTAGTAAGTGTTTCATTATATGCTTTTTTCAGTTTTGAATAATCTTGACCATTCTGTATAGCCTCTAGTGCTAACTGCTCATAGATCTCAGTAATATTATCTATAGTAGCTTGCTCTATTTTAGCAATAGCAGCTGTGTCTTCAGTAAAAGTATCACTAAATCCTAGCTCATCTTTTTGTCTTGCTTGTTTGATGAGGTCTTCAAGTTCCTCTCTTGTAGCTGGTCTAGAAACTGTTTCTGTTGGTCCTCTCCTAACCCTTTCATCCGCAGATACAACAGCCCCGTCCTGTACTTGCTGTCCTTCTGTGAATCTTTTTTCAACTTGTTTGTAGTTATAGATTTTGCCATCTTTTGTTAATTTAATTAATTCTAAATCATTTGATAATTCATTTAACGCATGAATCTGGTTTGTTATATCATCAACTAGATCTCCTTTATTAAATACAGAGAATCCTAGATCATTTAGTTTTTGTACAGCATCTTCGATCCATAACTGGATATTCAATAGATCCTTAGAGTTTACAGATTTAACATCTCCTTCTATTAATCTATCTAATGCTTCCGGATATTGTTCAGACAATATTTCAGTAATAGCTTGAGATATGCTTGCAGAAAAAGAAAGTTGATCTATTAATTTTAAATCTCTAACTTCATCTAACCTGTTTGCATTCCTAGTTGTTCTCTGGAAGTTATTAGGTAATCTGTTTAATGCAAAGATATAATTGTTTGCATTATTACCATAGATATATACCTTTTGATTTGATTTAATTAAAGAGCTTCGTTTTCTTCTTAGACTATCTAATTCTAATTGTATTTTAGAGATTCTTGATATAATACTATTACGAGTATTTTCATCAACAGTTTCTGCTAAAGTAGATCTAAGATTTCCGATCTTATTAGTATTATTTCCAATCTGCTTATCAAGTTCACTAATCTCTTGACTATTAGACATATATGTCAATGCTGTAATTTGACCTGTCTTATCTCTTAAGACATCATATCTTACACCATTAATAGTTGCAATTGTTTCTTCTTTATTTGAGAATGCTGCATTTATAACTTCTCCATTAATTGTAGAAACTTGACCAACCGATTTAGTAGGAATTACTAAGCTAAGTCCCACCTGATCTAATCTTGTTTTACCATTGCTAATGTTAATACCAACTTTTTGAACAGGAAATACTTCAACCATACCTTTTTTAGAATCTACAGCTTTAGTAAGTTTAGCTATTTGATCTTCTATAGCTTTAATATTATCTTCATTTCCAAACTCACCTCTTTCAAATTCTAAATTAGCTTTTAAGGCATCTAATGTTAATTGTAAAACAGTTACATCATTATTCATAGTAACCTCAACACCAAAGTTACCATCTGCCATTCTAACTAACTTACCTGCACGTCCGTTATATATAACAGGTTTATTAAGATTATCTTCTAAAGTAGTTTTAGTAGGGTCAGATTCTTCAATTCCTGGTTTTGTTTTTCCTGTAGATTCAGTTTTAGTCCTAACCTTAACATTTGTAGGAGTTACTTTAGCTATTCCATGATTTTCAATTTCCGGTAAATATTCCAGATCTATTGTGTCTTGACCATCAGGAACAATCTCAGCTAAATCAATATCTTCTATATACCCTACTTTATTATCACTTAATGTTATACCAAAAGGCATAAGTTTAAGTTCAGGTGTTATCCCAGTATTATTATGAAACATGTACCCATATATAGACTGCTGAGCTCTAAAGTATGTAGACTTCTCATATTTGTTTTTATCTGGATTACCAAAGTTTTTCCACTTACCTTTCTTACCTGTTTTAATATCTACAATTGCTACACTACCATCTTCTTTTACAAGTATTAGATCGACCTCTCCTGTAACACCTTTACCATCTCTAAAAGATCTGTCAAATAGTTTAACATTTTCAGAAAGGATTGTGTAGCTACCGTCAACAATACCAAGTCTAAACTTAGTTACAATACCACCAGGACTTGTCATACTTACCGGAGCAAATAGCTTATCAAAAGCTTTTCTAGACATAACATCTGATATCTTAGTCATCCTACCTTTAATCTCTATTTCAGAATCATAATTAAACTCTGAGAATCCAGATTTAGTATTGGCATTTGGAGTTAAGAAAATTCTAATAAGATCATCGACAACATTTCCCGCATCAGCAGATTCTTTAAATGCATACTTTATTACTACATCTTTTAAACCTTCGTATGACCCATCTGTTTTTAAGACGTTTTCTATTGCTTGAAGTTTTTCTTCAAAATTAAATGCCTTCCAATTGTTAACAGCTCTTCTTCTAAAGTCTTCCATAAATAGTCTAACCCTATCTTCTGGAGCAACTTCTTCATTAAAGAATTGATTATATAAATTTTCTAAAGGAGAAGGTTTTGTTTCTCCCGTTTCTTCATCTACTGTTTCTTTAACTACAAAGTATTCAAATGGTTCTTTACCAAGCATTGCATTCTCAACTTCTTCTGCCACTTGTGTAGTTCTATCCGGCATTGGATCTTCAGGATTTCTATCCTTAAAGGTTCTTCCGATAACTTCTCCGTCTTCATTATATAGAATTTCTAGCTCATCTTGCTTATCAATAACATTGTCTACAATAATATTAATAGTTTCTTCTGCAATATTTCTAGGTCCAGCAGCTTCAACTCTAGCATTTAGATATCCATTTAAAGCTTCTATATCATCTTTAATATTTTGAATATCTTCTGGTTTAAGCTGAATCATCTTAGAAGAATCCTTAGGATTAGGATATTGACCATCCTCTAAAAACTTTTGTAATCTTCTAATTACACTTGACAAAGCATAAGTTGTAGTATCAGCACCAACTTTTAAAGTAGGTATAAATTTTAACACCGGAGGTTTAGATAATCTTTCAGCCTTATCTAAAGCTTTTTGCTTATTTCTTTCATTAAAGTCTTTAATAAGATTCGGTTGAGTTTCTAACCAATTACTTCTTAGCTTTTCATATTGTATAGGATCGTTGTTTTTAAGCTCAAGTGATTCTTGTAAAGTATCTACTAAATACTCATCAAACAATTTAGTAATTTCACTTTGATACTCTTGATCAAAATCCTCAAATTTTGTTTGTGTTGAGTATTGAGTTGGGGTATTTAAATCTACACCAGATCTTTTAAACTCAGCTTTTAAGTCTTCTATTAGTTTATCATATTTAGTATTGATAGCATCAATAGCTTCTTGAAGCTGAAGGTATTCAGGAGTATTTTCAACATCTATTTGAATACCAGCCTCTTTTTTCTCTAACTCAATTTCTATTTCATTAAGTCTTTCTTTAACAAACTCACTATAAATTTGAGACTTTAAAGCAGCTTCTATATTTTCACTAGGGTCTTCTGAATTAAACCTAGGGATTAAATCCACAATTATTTTGTTTAATTCAACATCTCTAGCATACTTATCAGTTTGATTTGAGAACCACTCTTGATCACTTATACCTAATTTAGCTAATGAGTTTTCAGCAATAGCTGCTGCTGTGGCTATTACAGTATTATGATCTTCTGACTGAAGTGTTTCAAGAGCTTTTGTTAAAAGTTTTTTCTCACTTTCTAATGCAGCTCTCTCTTCTTGACTAAGTTCGTTAACATCAACACGTTGTGCTTCTTGTGTTTTATATTCTTCTAGAGTCATTCCATATTTCTCTAGGAACTTCTGATCAAACTTTTTTCTTTCCTCTCCAATAAGACGAGCTCTCTCATCTTCTAACTCTTGAATCTTTTTATCAAGAACTTCTTTAGGACTAAGTTTTTCTCCGGCAGGTTTTTGCTCATCAAGCATTGCCGCCTTTTGAAATATGTCAATATATTCTTGGTATAAAAGTGATCCTTTATCGATGATTCTATTATTAGTTACATCAATAAATGATTCAGGTAAGTTATTTGGATTTTCTAACCATTTTGCAAAGTCTTCTAGATCTACATAAATACCTCTATCAGCAAGAGCATTTAGTAGAGAGTTCTTTTCTATTGCAGAAATTTCTTGATTTACAATCTCTTTTACAATCTCTTCTTTATTGTTGTAGAGATCTTTCATGAACTGGAAGTTCTTAACAACATGTTCATAAAAACCATTAGGACTTGCTAAAAGATTTACATATTCATTTAGTCTTGCGTTTTCATTTCTTAAAACAAAAGTATCTAATAGGTTATCAAATAGACCATCCATACCCCCTAGAGTTTCTATTTGATTTTCTATTTCTAATCTTTTCTCATTACTTGGTGATAACCCTATTAATAAAGACTTAAATGCATCTTTAAAGTCTAAGAATTTATTAGTCTCACCCTCCTCTATTTGATTAATTAACTGTTGTATAGCTTTAAGTTCTGCAGCTTCATCTGTAATTTCAGAATCCTGCTCTTTAATAACTTTAGTAATAAGCTTTAAACGTTCTTTATCTAAGAATGCATCTACTACATCTTCTAAGCCTTGATTATATCTAGTTAGTAACTCTAAACGTTCTCTTTTTCTAGCAACTTCAGCTGTAGCTTCTTCAGTTGTTACAGTTTCTAATGACTCAATTTCAGTCTTTAACATTTCTATTTCCCTCATCAACTTACCCGGATCAGTAAGTGCAGTTACATCAACTAAAGGTACTTCTGCAAGAGCTGTTATTTTAGAAATGTTATTATAAAGCTTTTTAATTGTTTCAGTATTTTTATCAAATGAAGCATGGAAAAATACTGCATTATTTACTGCTAGATCAAATGCATTGTTATATACTTCTGCAATTCTATATTCTTCTGTATCTTTTTCAAAATCATCTAAGTTAAGACGAAACTGTTGCATTTCCTTCTTAACGAAATTATGTCTATTGGATATTTGTCTAGCATTTTTTAATGCATCATCAAACTTCTTTAGTGCTTCTTCACCTTGACCAGGCTTCAAATTCCAAGCCTCTTCTATATCTTGAGGAGAAGCTTGTCTATAATTTTCATAATGTTTTAAGAACATATCAAAGGTTCCCCTTTGTAATGAAGACATAAGAGCTGTGTAAAATGTAGCAAACTCAGCATCTGCTATTTCTTTATTAGTATGTTCTTCTGGATTATCTATTACTTTAGAGGATAAAGCCTGTTGAGCATAACTGTTAATTCTTGGATCAAAGAAATAATTAGAATTCTTATATAGAGTATTCATTTCTTTGACAATATCATCAGCTAAGCTTTCCCGATTCTTTATATAATCTTGATACTTTTCAGTATTATTAAAGTAATCGTTATAACCAATTGTTGCATAGTTTTTAATCTTACCTGGAGCTTGTAATATTGAACCCATTAAAAATCCGGATAAGAATACTTCTAAACCTTGAGCACTCCATTGTTTAGCAATAGCATCTCCAACTAACCCTGAGGCATATCTAAAATTTCTAGCATCTGAATTTTTAAAAGTTTCTACATAGTAATTTTGAGTTGCTTCTTGTAGGATATCTTGAGAAACCTCCTGAACACCTTCCATTACATTAGCTTTAAAGTAATTAAGACCCATTCTACCATAAGTAGCAGGTTTACCTAATGATTTTAAAGCATTGACTATATTTACTCTTTGTTTAATAAACTGCCCCTCTAAAGATTTTTTACCAGGTTCAAATAATACTTGATACTCTTTACCTACGTTAGTAATAACTTTACCTGATGTAAATCTAGGAACTCCTCGTAAGAAACTAGCTCTAGTTATTGAAGGGAATACTAGCTTATTTGTATAATAAATTAGAGCAGTGTTATTTAAAGTGTTCCACCAAGAAGCTTTTGATGCTTGTCTCATCATAGCTTCTTGTTGTTCTAATGTAGGTGTCTTACCTTTATTTGCAGGATCTTTTAAAAAGTCATTATATAATCTATCATACGTCTCATATCTTGTAAACCCTCCTTCTAGTTTACCTTCTGATAAAGCTAAGTTCATAGCCATAATATCATGCCATAATGCACCGGCTGTAGCAGAAGATCTAGCTAAATTATCTAAATTATTAGTATTAGATAATGCCATTGCTCTAGTAGTATTCTCTAAAGGGTTTATAAAGTTTACAAGGTTTTTACCAGCAGCAGTCCAATATTTTTTAGCCTCACTTATATTACTATATTTAGCCAGATCATCAAATAACTTAGTTGTACCTTTTGCTAAGTTTGCAAATCCTTTAGGTAAGTTAGCTAATTTACGTAAAGAGGATGTTGCACCAGCAGCAGCTCCTGCAGGTCCCCCAAACAACCCTCCAATCATAAATCCTTCTATAGCACCTTCAGTAAGAATACCCATAGAATAAGATGCTGAGTTTAAAAGGTTTACTGTAAATCCTCCTAAACCTCCTTTAGTAGACTGCCCTATAGCATTGTAATATTGGTAGTCTCTTGCACTTTGCTCATCAGCATAGAACAAACCTTTACCTTCCATTATACTTTTGTAAGACTTAATTGGATCCATTACACCTTTACTAAACATTGGCCATAATGAATGTGTAGCCCATCTTTTAATGTCATCACCAAAAGTAGTATTATGATTAAACAAACTTTCATTATCAATTAATGGATGGAAACCTACTTTATTAAAAGTGTCTTGACCATAAGCTTTATATCTTTCTCTAAAGGTCCCTTTTGGAGATGCGTCATATGCATAAGGTTCTGCATATTGACTTCTATCTGATTCTCCATAATCATAACCTAACTGCAGTTGTTGAGCTATAGCTTCAAAATGAGCCGGATTAACTTGGGACTTTACATCAGATGGAGTTACATTTGGTGATACACCAGATGTATTATCCTTAATTAAGTATGTAGGATTTACAAAATTATCTTGCCAATTAACTTTAGGAGCTAACTGTTGATCAACACTTGCTGGGTTTAAAAAATCACTTTGTGCAAGAAACTCATCAAAACTAGGTGTTTGATTAGTTGGGTTATTGTTTGTTTCGTCTGCCATCTTACTCGTTATAATTCCAGTTAGGTTTGTTTACACTAGCTCCAAAATTTTTCTCTGCATTTTCTATTTTAACTGCATCTCCGGATTTATGTATTTGTCTAAACATTGCAAAGTTATAAGCATTTACTTCATTAATCTTCTCATAAAACTGTTTCTCTTTTTCACCAATTAATCTACCTTGAGTTTTATCAACAGGCCAGTAAATATCTTTTGCCATACGATCACCATTTTCATCCATCCCGTATACTTGACCAGCAATAAGATAACTTCCTTCACCAGGTACTCTTTTTATATTATAATAACCACCTCCTAAAGGATCTTTATACTCAACATCTTTATTTCTCAATATGATTTCTATTGGTGTAGGTATTGACTTACTATATAAAGGATTAGCTTCCCAATAATCTGTAGGTGCTATAAATGTTATCCCGTTTTGATAAATATTATCTACATAACTTTTAATGACATTATCATCACCATTTAACTTTTCAGAAATAACTTCTTCAATAATAGATCGTGGAGCTCTTAACGTCATTGAACCAAGTCTACCATCTTCCATGGCCACATCTGAAGAGCTTATAAAGAAATTACCAAGTTTATCACTATCTGGACCATTAATTTCAAGAGCTAATCTATTTACAATTGCTAGTGCTTCATCTTGATTTATGCCTGTATCAGCGTCAGGATCTGATGGTAATATGTTACCTTCAGTTGTAATTCTATATTGAGCTTTATTGTTGTTCCAATTAATACCATTAATAATATCAAACATGTTTACAGCTGATTGGTTACCAGGATCCATTCTAACTCCAGATGCAACTTTTATATCCATGGTTTCAGAAGCAAGTCCGTATTGATCTCTTGCTCCACCAAAGTTTGTCATATTAATAAAGTAAGGTGTTAACCCTCCTTTATCTGGATGTAAAACTGTAAGCTCTTCAAAAGAGTTATCAAAAACATCTTTAGTCCAAGAAGCTGTAGCTTGAACATCTTCCCTATCATCTCTGAAGGCATATGTCATTGGTATTAAATAATTTAACCAACTTGCTTTTGAAGCAGTATTAGTTTTCTTACCAATTCTAAAACCAAGAATATTACTGATTTCACCATCTAACTCAGCAGCTATTTCATTAAACTCTGAATTATGACCATTACCATCAATAGTGTATCTATACATCATTCTATCTACAGCTTGATCAATCTTATCTTCATCATACTTAACATTAGGATTGTTTTTAACTGCAGCTTGAGTTACGTATTCTAAATCTGATTTAAGCTTAGTTCTAATTTTACGATAATTCTCATTATCAATCTCAGCAAAAGCTCTCATAGATCTTTCTAATTGTTGCATATCACTTCTAGAGTTAAGAGAAAGATATGTATCAGCAAAATCGTCTCCTGTATGTTTAGTTGCCCAACTATTCATTACAGAATTAGTGGCAAAGATTTGCCCATTCTTAGAAGTTTTTCTGATAAACGTTTTTGGATCATTGTTATATTGTTCAAAAATAGCACTCCAAACTTTTTTAATATCTGGAAGATGGTTTTTACTACCTTCTTTTAATATTTTAGCAGCTAATGGATCAGTTGATCTAAAAGTCTTAACTAAAGTTGCTAACTCATATGCAGAAAACTTATTAGTAGATACTCCATTCTGAATAGTTTTCATTAAATCCCCTACAGGTTTTGTAGCAAACTGGTCTGCCTGATCATTTTCAAACATAGTTTGCAACTCTTCAAATGTGTATTTTCCACTAGTACTTTGACCAGGATCTCCTGGACTACGTCTAATTAAATTAAACCCATTATTTTGAGCATTCCAATCAATTTCTCCAGTCTTAGGATCTATATCAATATAACCGCTATTAAGAAGATTTTTAATCTTCATTTCTTTTAACTTATTTGTAGCAATTTTATCTATTTCCTTATCTCTTGCTTCAGTTTTTAATCTATCTCTTTGTAAAGCCTGTTGATGTCTCAAATATTGTAAACCTACTGGGTTAGCTTTATATTCTATAGATGAAGTAGCATCTGCATAAAACGCGGCAGCAGCATAAATATCTTGTTCAGCTGCAATGCTAGCATAGCCTGCATCAACCTTTAATCTAGCTAATTCAATATCTCCTATATCACCATCATCTTGATAACCTTGTGAAACAGCAGTTGACTGATTATCATTTACTTGATTATTTAATTTTTCAACATTATTGGCAACAGCAGAATTTACTTGAAATAATTCTTCAAGAGACTTTGCATAATTATTTTGATGAGGATTTACATTTCCATTTTTAATTTGCTCTTCTAATTGACCTTGTAGATTCTGAGTATTATTTAATTTATCTTGAGCTTCTGCATTCCTTTTCTTAGCATACTGCTTGATATATGACAGCTTGTTTCTTATATAGTCTTTTTCTGATTCAAGTTTGCTTCCTCCAAATCTTTCTGCATTTTGATAAGCATAGCCCATTCTTTCTACAAATGCTTGCTCTCTATACATATCTTGTATATCAGGTCTATTAGCATATTCAGCTGCAAAGATATTTTGAAGAGATGGTAGAATCAATTCACCATTTTTTTTCTTTACCAAATATAACCCTGACTGATCCGGGATAGTTTGATACTTATCTAAATTATACTTCTTAGTTAGGTCTAGATATTCTGTAAGAGTATTTACAAATGGTGTATACTGAGTACTTCCTATGTTTAAAGTTTCATCTAATGTGGCATCCTTAAACATTTGACGTCTTAATTCTAGACCTTGTATGCCTGTTGACCACCATTGTTTTCTTTGTTCTTCATCTTGAGATGTCTTTAGAGCATTAGAGCTATTGTAAGTATTAGTCCAGTTTTTGGTCCAGGCCATATCTTTCATAAGATATTTATCCTCATAAAAAGGTCTAAATACTTGCATAGCTTGATTTACATTTTGCTCTAGTGATAAGTCTAAGCCTGAAACTCTTTTAAGATTAAAATCAATTTGCTTAAGCAAACCATCTTTTTTCTGAATATTCTGATCATGAGTTAATTCTGCACCATAAAGTTGACCATATAAATTATTTAACTGTTTCCAGTTTGTATCATATTGAGTTTGCTTTGTTTGTAGCAGATTCCCATAAAAATTTAAATCAGGCTGAAACGGCTGATAATCTGGTATATAATCTGTTACTCCCTGTAAATACGTTGCCATAATTTATCTTTGTGTAAATCTATTAAAATTTTATAAGTTTAGTAAACTTCTTAAGTTTACATATCATCATCAAACCATGGATTATAATAAACATATCCTGACTTAGGTTTTACAGCCCCTCCATATTTACTATATTGATTACCATACATAGTTCCAACCATATTTGGATCAGCAGCCATTGTTTGTGACGACTTACCTTGTTGACTTAACATTCTTTGAGCACATGCAGAAGGATTATTATCACCGTTATTTTTACACCACTCAAATGCTTCTTGGAAAGTCATACCTCCTGAAGTTGGAGTTGGTTTTCTATAGTTAGGTGTATGATGCATCTGACCACCCACAGAAGGATCTACAGCATAATCCGGATACATTTGATTTAACGCATCTGTTTGCCATCTATTTGTAATAGCATTAGTATAATAATTTCTTAAGTTATTTCTCATTGCTAACTTAGCATTATCAAACTGTTGATTAGCAACTGTATTCTGATCATATAGTCTTTGAGATGTTGCTTGTTTAAGCATACTCTCTTTATTTCTAATATCAGTTGCCTTAAGTTCAAATTCATTTGCTATGTTAACATTAGCATTATTATACTTAGATAATACATCTGCCGCATTTTTAGCAGCTTGTCCTTGAATACCAGATGATCTTGAAGACAATGCTTGAGGTCCGGCAAACTGTGCCATACCTTGTGTTTGTATATTTGCTTGCTCTGCATTAGCTGCCAACTCTCTAGTAGGATCTAAGAATGTTGGTCTTGGTGTTTCTAAATCTACACCTGGTGCCCACGGCATATACTTTTTAAGACCCATTAAATCTCCAAATGCACCTGTAGTTTTAATAGTATCTTGTAACCACCAAGGAGCATATCCACCAGGAACATTTACATTCTGCTCTTCTTCACATGGTGGACAATTACCACTAGCATCTGGAGTTAACATTACTGTACTACCATCAGAATAAGTACATGGACATTTTTTCTGATCTATCGGAGGATTACAAGTACAGTTACCGTTAGCATCTTTATATGGTGAATAATTAGCAGCTGTTTCATCTTCACACTGACAATCTAATTCATTTATAGGAATGTCTGTAAAGTCAACAGTATGATGTCCTTGTATCTGACCTTGAGAAGTATTATTATAGTAAGCGTCAATAGGAGATATATTCATCTCCCCCATACCAGTTTCATCACTAAATCCTACTTGAACACCATATGGCTGAAACCCTGCCATTTTTGTAATACCTAATAATCCAAGTTGAGTTTCTTCATCATAATTATCAGGATTAGCTTCAATGTCTTTCATTAATTGATTTGCTGCTATAAATCCTGCTTGTTGAAGATAAGCTTCTCTATTCATATCAGTTTGACCAGCTCCCCAATCCATAGGAATACCCATATCAGTAGATATAGCTTTGAGGCTAGTCATTCCAGAATTTTTAATCTTATCATACATTTGCTGAATTTCAGCATCACTCATATTTGGATCTTGCTGTTTAATAAGATCTTTAAATCCTAGTTTATCACCCTTTTTGTCACCTGTAGAGTTAAAGTCACGAAGATTACCATCAGCATCTTTATACATCCAAGAACCAAACATAGGTAACCCCAACTTATCTTTATAAGTAGTAGTTTTAAGGTTTCTTTCTTGCATTCTAAGATACTGCTCAACTATCTGATCATCAGTCAATGCATTTGGGTCACTAGGGTCTATACCAAACCTATCTCTGTATTTTTTAGAATACTTAGGTGGAAGTGGATTACCAGCAGCATCATATCTAGTTTTACCTTTGTAGTTTTCCTGATCTTGTAAAACAGTTCTTACTCGATTTGCAAATGCTGCTTTAGCTTTTGGATCATTAAATGTTTGAGCCATTGCTTCATATGTGGCAGCAGCAACTTGATTGTTATTCCATTCAGGTAAGTCTGATCCTGTATATGTTTTATGTAAACCAGCAGAAACTCTTTGTTCATAAGTTTTACCATCAGCTCGTGTTACATATATTTTTTCACCGGTACGTCTAGATTTTAAATAAGCTTTTCTTAATGCTAGATTTAATTCTTCTGGTGTAGCATAATCAGATTCTTTAATAGTAATTCCATTTCCTGCCATTGGTAAACCACCATCTTGGTAACTAGTAGGATTAGCTTCTACGTTCATGCCATACTCAGCTTCTGGAATATCATAAAAGGGCATATCAGACCCACCTCCCATATTTAAACCATACATAGCCATAGGAGCTTGCATCATTTGCTCTTGTGTCATTGGTGGTTGCTGAGGAGAAATTACACTTTCAACTAAAGCAATAACTTCTTCCTGCGGCATACCCAATTGAATGAACATTTGAGCTATAGTTTGAGGATCTATTTCATTAGCTAATAAAGATTCTATAATCTGCTCAGGTGGATTACCCTGCTCTAATGCAGCTTGAACCTCACTCATGATTTGCATCATCATTTGTTGTTGAGGATCTTGCTGTTGCATTGCCATCTGATCTGGAGAAGGTTGTTCCATTCCATATTGAGCTTTATATCCACCATAACCCATCATACCCTGTTGAGGTGGTGCAGGTTGCATTAGTTGAGGAGGTTGTTGCTGCATAGGCTCAGCTACAGGATTTCCCTGATTCATACCCATAGCTTGTTCTACCATATTTTCATTAGAACCTTGCTCTTGTGACTGATTTAGTTTATCAAGCTGATCATTTAATACAGTCAATTCCTGATTTGGTAAAATCTGTTCCTCAGTAATACCTTTCATTTCCATACAAGGAATTGCTACTGCAGGGATACCTTGAGGAAAACCTTTCATTGATTCTTGCTTTAGTGCAAGACATCCGAGTTTAATTACATATTTTTTAATCATTATCTCAGCTGTCTTTCTATCTATTGCATCTGAGTTGGGATCTTCTAGAATTACTCTATACTTATTAATATCATACTGCTTAGCTAGCTCAGCAGGAGTATAGGATTTTTTACCACAAGCTTTACCGAACATTTGTAGGATTTCACAATCTTTAATCCTCATTGTCCTTGTGTCACTATAAATAAAAGTATCTTCTGGTAGATTTAAAGGAACTCCACCTTGAGCATGTCTTGGTCCTTTAATTATCTGAGCTTCCGGAAAGTTGTCTCCATTAATATCACCATATACAATTTCTCCTCCTTCAGCCTCTACATTAGATTCTTCTCTAGGATCAGCTGTAATGTATCTACTCTCTCTAAGTTTTGGTTGACCCATATTAGAGTTATAGTCTGCACCACCAGCTGTTGCAGGATCATTATACAAAGAACCATCTACCTGGTAACCAGTTTTAGCCTTTGCCTGTTTTTTGATTTTTACTTTTATCATTGGTTATAAATATTCAATTTGACCTCCAGCTGCTAAGTATTGTTCTATTTCTTCAGGTGTCATATAAACTACTTCATCTTCTTCATAATGTTTATGATCTGAGTTACGCATGTTTAAACCATTAAACATTTTATGAGTACCACCTTGTTCCATATATCCTCCGTATTGACCATAAGTAGCCCTACTAGATCTATCTTGACCTTCTTGATCATATCTAAACATACCTGCCATACTACCAAAGTCTGTCCAATCCCCCCTATCTTTAGATGTCTTATTAGCATAATTATTAAAAACATCAGTAGTATCCATAAGCTGATTTCTATTTGTTTTATTCATTTGACCCCTTTGAATTGCACCTAGAATACCCGTTCCTATAGCATTTCCTGATTGTAACATAGCTTCAGTATCTACTGGTTTCCAAGATTTATTATCTACTGCTACAAATTCATTAGTCTGCTGTCCCTGTTTTTCAGCATCTTCTTGAATTTGTTCAACAGTTTGATTATTAGCATACTGACCAGTTCCTGTCATAGACATTCCTTGAAAAGGAGTTCCTTGAAACATTGGATTGTTAAAAATCTGCTCACTCTTTGGAGCAAATGGATTAGAGTAACCTTGATTTTGCTGATCTGCACCAAAGTCGTCTTCCATGGTAAAACCTTTTCTTGCCATTGGCATCATTCCACCAAATTCAAAATCTTGTTTCCTTCTATATTTTCTAATTCTTTGAGCTTGTTCTCTATCAGCCTGTCTCATATCACGGTTATACTGTCTCTGATCTTGTCTAGCTTCTCTTAGTCTACCTCTATCTTCTTTAGCATAAAGTTTGTCAAGTTGTTTTTGTGATTTTGTACCGGGTACAGCTTCATTTCCTTGAGTATAGAAATCAGCTTCATATTTATATGGATCGTCTCCTCTATCACCATACCAGTAATCTTCTCCATATTGATCACCTAGATATTTCTGATATCTGTTATCTTTTCTAGATTCACCATAATCTTGAACTTCATCTTGAACATTTCTAAACATATCTTTAGCATCTGTAAACATATCTTTAGCAGCCCTTCTAATATCTTTTTTACCACCTCTTCCACTACCACGAGTATCAAGACCTTCTCTGAATGCATTTAAGTCAGTCATATTAAAGTTACCAGTACCAGGTACTTGGTAAATATCTAACCATTTTTTAGGCTTACCTCTCCAATTACTTTTATACACATCTGTAGCTACAGGGTTTCCTAATATATTAGTTACATATGGGTTTCGACCTGGATAAACTCTTTGATTAAATACGTTTGCTGGAAATAATGTACGAAATAAACCACCTGAAGTTGTAGGACCTTTAACAGGATTGTATGATACAGAAGCTCTTGGTACACACATGTTGTATTGAGCATTCCAGTAAGATCCTGGAGGACATTGTCCTTGTGAACCTTGATTCTGCTGCATATAAGGTGAGTCACTTGCAAATCCTAAATCAGTAAAAGATAAATCTGGATTATCATTTAAAGCTTCATACCACATTTCAGCCTCTTCTTCAGTTACCATTTTAGTATTTCCAGCTTTATCAGATATTTGAATTCCTTCTTGAGCCATAGGTATATCATATGGTTCATAGTAGTTTGTTTCCATACCACCTGAAATAAATTTAGTCAAAGGATTTTCGGCACCCATATCTACATAACCTCCTGTATTTATATTCATCCCCCATTTGGCTTCTATTGGAGCTTCTTCAGCTAAGTTTTCTTTATAACCATTAGCCATTAATTTCTCCATAATTTGAGGATGGTTCTTAGCTTTATCATACAACTCAGCTGAGATAGCTTTATTAGAATTTGTTTTTAAGTTTTCTAAAAACCCTGATTTCATTTTTTCAATATCTTTAGTTGCAGTATCTTGCCTATCACCTTTACCAACTTCATTAGACCCTCCTTCTTCAAAGATAGAGACAAGTCTTTTAACAAACTTCTTTTTACTTACATTTCCACCTTTCTTTTTATTACCAGGATCCGGATCTTCACCTATTTCGTAAGGTACATATGGATTATTTTGATTTAAATAGTAATTATAATCTGTAGGTTCTATACCTTGATCAATTAAAAACTGCATAGTATCAGCATCAATTTCTTCTACAGGTGCTGTAGGTACAACCTCTACTGCACTTGGATCAAGAACTCTACTCTCACCTACGTCAGTTCCACATGGGCATTTACCAAACCCATCTAATTCCATATAATTTGGGGCAGTAGGATCTATACACTGACAAGGATTCATGAAAGCATCCCATGCATTATACCCAACATAAGTACCAAGAGCTAATCCAAGAATACCTTTACGACCCAGTCTGGGATGATAGTTAGTAGCGTTGTTTATATCCTGAGCATAATTAGATTCACCTAAAGGATAAGTTGCTTGTGAAGCCGGATTAGTATACTGGTAAGTAGGTATGTTAGCTTGATTTATATTTTTAGCTCTAGTTCTTATTGGATTATATCCAAACATTGATGGCATCCAAGCCCCTGTTGCGTATTGTTCTAAACCTCTATAAAGTTTTCCTCCAAGACCAAGATCTTTAAAAGCAGTTGGCGGAAGCCCTGTAAGATCAGTTCTATTAAACATTGTGTTAAATGCACTTGAAGAATCCAATTGTTGTTGGTCAAATACAGGATTCTTAAAATCTCTAATATACGAATCACCAACTGTTTTAGAAAACGAAGGAATAAAAGGTCTTTTTACTTGAAAAGCTGTAAATTCATTTTCTATTAAAGGCTTTCCGGCATTATCAAAAACTTGTAATTCACCAGTATCATTAGTACCGTAATAAAACCTATTTCTAAATGTAGTTTCTTTAGCTCCTGTTGGAACAAAACCATGAGCAGTTCTTTCTCCTGGTTTAAATTTATGGGATATTTCAAAGAAAGTATTTCCTGCATCATCCATTCCTGTATTAATTCTAGCATTTGCTGGATATACGCCTCCAATTGAACCATATAAACTAGTAGCTTGAGATCCTTGGTAATTATTTAACTCTGATAATTCAAAACTTGACCTACCGTCTGTAGCTTCATTTATAATAGCAGCTATATCTTCTTTAGCTAACTCTAATCTATCAACCAAAAAACTTCCATCATCCCATCCTTCTGATCTTCTAGTAAATATACCTGCCGCAGGTTCCTCACCCATTAAAACCTTAGGTAATTCATATGCGTTTTGTGTGAATGATGTGTTTAACTGAGGTTGAAACTTAGAGCCAATCCAAGGTAGTTTAGTCATTCCATACCCCAATCCAGTTGTAAGTGGTGCAACTAAAGCTCTGTTTATACCACTCAAATTTTGCATAGGTTGGATTTTATTAACCCAATTATACCCTGTTTTTATAGGTGCTGGTAGATTAAACCCTAGCCTAGCCTTAGGTAACTTTGGAACTGACCCTCCTTTTTTAGCTAGCCAATTTTGATTAGACCATCCTGTAGACCCATAATCTCCTATGTAAGAATTAATATCTGGAAAGACAGGGTTATTTTGAATACCTGGTGTTATAGCCATTAAATCTTCAATAGAGAATGGCTTTTGTGCGGGTAAGTTTCCTGGAGTACCATACTGATTTAAAACTTGCTGTTCTTCAGTCATCCCTCCATCTTGATAATATCCACCAAAAGATTGTCCTTGTTGATCTTCTTCCATACCTGACATTGCATATTGATCAATATAAGATCTATCATCATCACCTTGATCATAATATCCAAAATCAGACATAGCAAGTTCTTCTTGTTCTTGATCTTCAGCTGACATCTGATCTTGGTTTACTTGTTGTTGCTGAGTTTCTTCTTCAGGATTAGCTGGAGGATTTAATGCATCATCATTTCTATATCCTTCTTCAGTAAGTTTAGCAATGACAGCTTGCATAATCATTAATGCAGTTTGTTCATCAACTCCATATCTATTAGTCAAATCTAGAAAGACAACATCATCAGGTGTATCCAATTTTAAATCTGTATATGCAATATCATATATCTTATTTAAAACACTTTGAGCTGAATTGGGATCAGTCACGTTCATACCCAAGTTAGCTTTTTGTAAAAACTGTTTTGTCTTATTTTTATATCCTGGAGTTTCTCCCGGCTTTGCTTTTCTTATTCTTACTGATTTTTTCATAAGATATTA
>ERZ887849.1040-NODE-1040-length-27617-cov-66.011719_pt1 | contig 27617 bp, 25 predicted proteins | sample MGYA00521267_ERZ887849 | MGnify/ENA primary metagenome ERZ887849 (study PRJEB32303, sample SAMEA104408601) | aquatic metagenome | biome: Brackish water; feature: Pelagic; material: water | place: Baltic Sea | collected 2014-06-06T16:11:00 | depth 2,863 m ... | reverse complement strand
AAAATTATAAATAGTAATAAAAATAAAATTATTAAACAAAATAAAATTGATATTAAGAATGCTAAAAAAAAGAAGATTAAATCAAACTTAATAGAAAGATCTATTTTAGATGAATCTAGAATTAACTCTATAATCAAATCTATAAAAGAAGTTATTAAACTTAAAGATCCTTGTGGCAAAATAATAAGTACCTCCAAAAGAAAAAATGGACTTCATATCCAAAAAATAACTATGCCAATTGGTGTTATTGGAGTCATTTATGAGGCAAGACCAAATGTAACTGCAGATATTTCAATCTTATGCTTTAAATCAGGTAATACAGCTATTTTAAGAGGTGGCTCTGAAGCTTTTTACTCTAATACTATTTTGTCAAATTTATTTAGAGAGGTTTTAAAAAAAAATAAAATAAACCCAAATTGTATTCAACTTATTAATAAAACTGACAGAACTTACGTGGATTATTTATTGTCCAATATGAAATCGTATATTGATGTTATTGTGCCAAGGGGTGGAAAAAATTTAGTAGCAAAGGTATTAAAATTTTCGACAGTTCCTGTTATTGGTCACCTTGAAGGTCTTTGTCATTTATACATCGATCAAGATGCAAATTTAGAGATGGCAAAAAAAATAACTTTAAACGCAAAAATGCGTAGAACTAGCATTTGTGGAGCTACAGAAACATTGTTGATTCATAAAAAAATAGTTAAAACACATCTTTTGCCAATACTAAATTTATTACATAAAAATAAATGTAAAATTATTGGAGATAAGATAGTAAAAAAATATTTTAAATTAGCCACAGCTGCTAAGGAGAATGATTGGAAAACAGAATATCTAGATTCAATTATCTCAGTAAAAATAGTAAATAATATTGATGAGGCAATTGCACATATAAAAAAATATGGAACAAACCATACTGAGTCTATTGTAACTAACAATCAACAGTCCGCTAAACAGTTTTTAAATCAGGTAACTAGCGCTATTGTAATGCACAATACATCCACACAATTTGCTGATGGTTATGAATTTGGACTTGGTGCAGAAGTAGGAATTTCTACCAATAAAATGCATCCTAGAGGACCGGTGGGACTAGAACAGCTCACAACATATAAGTATATTGTGAAAAGCAAAGGTGCAATTAGACCTTGAAAATTATAAACAAGCATAAAATTGGATTGTTGGGAGGAACATTTGATCCTCCTCACAAAGGACACTTACATATATCTCGTGCAGCTATCAATATTTTAAAACTTCATAACCTATACTGGAGTATTGCAAATCAAAATCCTTTAAAACAGTTAAAGCCAAAACTAACCATCAATCAAAGGATGCTACTTGCAAAAAAAATTATAAAAAAAAATAAAAAAATTTTAGTTTTAAAAAAAAATAAATCTCAAAAATTGAATTACAGTATTAATGAAATAAATTTCATAAAAGAAATAGAAAAAAATTCAGTCTTATTTTTTATCATTGGAGCAGATAACTTAGTTCATTTTCATAAATGGAAAAATTACAAAACAATTTTAAAAAAGTGTATAATTATAGTAATGCATCGGCCAGGTTATAAAATAAAAGCTTTACAATCTAAATTAGCCAAACAACACAAAAAATTAAAAATAAATTTAACACAACTAAAAGAAAATAATTATACTGAGAATAAGTGGATTTATTTAAATATTAGAGGAATTAATCTATCTTCTTCAATGATAAGAAATAGTTTATAGATTAAAATAGATAATGGATAATAATCAAAATACAGAACTATTAATACAAATAAAAAAAATTTTAGACGATAACAAAGCAACCAATATTACCACCATTGACCTGAAAGATAAAAGCTCTATAGCTGACTATATGGTTGTGGCGAGCGGAACCTCATCAAGACATATTCAAGCAGTATCAGAAATTTTATTACAACAATTAAAACAATCAGGATTAAAACATTGCACAATAGAAGGAAAAGAAAGTGATGATTGGAAATTAATCGATGCCATTGAAGTGGTTGTGCATATTTTTCATCCTGAAAAAAGATCTTTATATAATTTAGAAAAAATGTGGGAAAACGTACTTCCTAAGCAAAATATAAACGCTTAATGAAAGTATGGGTTATTTGTGAAGGAAGGATAAACAAAAATCCTGAAAAGGAGTTGTGCAATCTATACTCGGAAAGAATTAACTCAATCAAAAACAGCGGGATTAGTTTTTTTGAAATAAAACAAGCTTCAAAAAAAGAAATTAATAATATTTTAAGTAAAAAAAATCCTCAAACAACATTCATTGTTTTAGATGAAAAAGGAAAAATGTATTCAAGTATAAATTTTGCAAAAAAAATTCAGTCCTATTTAAAAGAAAATATTAAAAATTTATATCTTTTTATAGGAAGACCAGAAGGTATTTCATTTAATTTTCAAGATGTTGAAACTATTTCTTTAAGTAATTTTACTTTTTCTCATTCTTTAACTAGAGTAATTTTATGTGAACAATTTTACAGATGTGCTACAATACTTACAAATCATCCGTACCACAAAGATTAAAACTATTATGAAATATTTTTTAAAATTAATTATAGTATATTTTTTTTTCTCATCTTCCACTTTGGCCCAAACAAGTCATCCTCTTTATGAAAAATTAGATTTGTTTAGCGATGTGCTTGAAACAATAAAAAAAGAGTACGTAACAGAAGTTGACCAAAGCGAGGTGATAGATTCTGCTATTAATGGAATGCTACAATCTCTAGACCCCTTTTCTGCTTACATGAGTCCTGAAAGTTTTAAAAATATGAATATTGAAACCAAAGGAGAATTTGGTGGTTTAGGAATAGAAATTACAATGGAGAGTGGATTTGTAAAAGTAATTACACCTATCGAAGGCACTCCAGCAGATAAGGCTGGCATGAAGGCAGGAGACTACATAATTCAAATTAATGGCAAGCAAGTTAAAGGGTTAAATTTAATGGAGGCAGTAAATTTAATGCGAGGAAAAATTGGGACATCTATTAATTTAACAGTAAGAAGGGTTGATGTTGAAGAGGACTTAAAATTTACAATTACAAGGGATAAAATTAAAGTTCGAGAAGTATCCTCAGCAATAAAAGAAAATGTTGGCTACATTAGACTAAGAGCTTTTAATGAACAAAGCGGTGACCAGCTAATAAATAAAATTAAAGATCTTAATAAAAAAAATAAAAATTTAACTGGTTATATTTTAGATCTAAGAAATAACCCTGGAGGCTTGCTTTCTCAAGCTGTTAAAATTACCGACGTATTTTTAGATAGCGGTGAAATTGTATCGACTCGTGGAAGAGATAAAAATGATATTCGTATTTATACTGCTCGCAAGGGAGACCTTATCAATGAAAAGCCATTGATAGTCTTAATAAATAAAGGGTCTGCTTCAGCTTCAGAAATAGTGTCTGGAGCACTTAAAGATAATAAAAGAGCAATTTTACTTGGAGAAAAAACGTTTGGAAAAGGTTCAGTGCAAACTATTATGCCTTTAAAAAATAAAGGCGCATTAAGACTTACAACTGCTAAATATTATTTACCATCGGGAACATCGATTTCGGAAGTGGGTGTTGATCCAGATATTACCGTCAAAGAAAAAAAAGAAAATTTTAAGATTGGAGACGGAATGAATGATAACCAGCTGGAATATGCTTTAAATCTTTTTAGAGGGTAATTAATTTAAATGACAGATAAAAAAAAATTACCCTATCGTAAGGGTGTTGGAATAATGCTTATTAATAAACAAAAAAAAGTTTTTGTTGGTAAAAGAATTGATAATGCAGAAGCATGGCAAATGCCACAAGGTGGAATTGATAAGGGTGAAAATGTTATTAATGCGATGAAGAGGGAATTAAAGGAAGAAACAGGAATATCGTCTATAAAAATAATCAAACAATCTGCTTTCGAACATATCTATGATCTACCTAAAAATTTAATAGGCAAATTATGGAAGGGCAAATATGGAGGTCAAAATCAGACTTGGTTTTTAGTTCAATTCACAGGAGATGAAAAAGAAATTAACCTAAATCAAAAACATCCGGAATTTAAAGAGTGGAGATGGATAGAGGCAAAAAAACTTCCCGAACTTATTGTTCCTTTTAAAAGAGGACTTTATGAGAAACTTATTCTTGAATTTAAAGAATTTATTTAGAACTAGATAACAACTCAACTTCCTCTTGAAATTTATTAGCTAAAAATATTTCATTGTCAGTCAAATCTTGTTTACTATTTTTTTCTTTTGCTTTAATTTTTAGATATTCAATATCCTTGGCACTAATACTTTCTAAATCATAAATTTCAGAAGCTAAAATAGTTAGCAAGTTATTATTAAACTCTAAAACACCATCTGAAATAAAATAAGATATCTGCTTTCCAGAACTTTCTATAAAAATTTTTCCAGATTTTAAAAATGTAATAATAGGAATATGATTGGGCAAAATACCCATGTCACCTTCTATCCCAGGTACTGTAACACTCTCGATTCCCTTATCTGAAAAAATTTTTTTTTCAGGAGTTACAATATCTAACTGTATAGTCTCGCTCATTTAAGCAGCAGCTTCTTTTGCCATTTTTTCTGCTTTTTCTATAGCTTCCTCAATTGTGCCAACCATATAAAATGCAGCTTCAGGTAAATGATCGTATTCACCTTTGCAAATAGCAGCAAAACCTTTTATCGTAGATTCTAAATCCACTAGTTTTCCTGGAGAACCAGTAAATACCTCAGCAACGAAGAAAGGTTGAGATAAAAATCTTTGGATTTTTCTAGCTCTTGCAACAATTAATTTATCTTCTTCTGATAGTTCATCCATTCCTAAGATTGCAATAATATCTTGTAAAGATTTATAAGTTTGCAATATTTCCTGAACTTCTCGGGCAACTCGATAATGCTCTTCACCAACAATTCTAGGATCTAGAATTCTTGAAGTTGAGTCCAATGGATCAACGGCAGGATAGATACCTAGCTCAGCAATTTGTCTCGATAAAACTGTTGTAGCATCTAAGTGCGCAAATGAAGTCGCTGGTGCAGGATCTGTTAAGTCATCCGCAGGTACATAAATTGCCTGCACTGAAGTGATAGATCCTTTATTTGTTGTGGTAATTCTTTCTTGTAAATTTCCCATGTCTGTAGCTAAAGTAGGTTGATAACCTACCGCTGAAGGAATCCTTCCAAGTAATGCGGACACCTCTGATCCGGCTTGCGTAAATCTAAAAATATTATCTACGAAAAACAACACGTCTTGACCTTCTTTATCTCTAAAATACTCAGCCACTGTCAAACCTGATAATGCTACCCTTGCTCTTGCTCCAGGAGGTTCATTCATTTGACCGTACACTAAAGCTGCTTTAGATCCAGGACCATCTATTTTGATAACTCCAGAATCGATCATTTCATGATACAAATCATTTCCTTCTCGAGTTCTTTCACCTACTCCAGCAAAAACTGAATATCCACCGTGGGCTTTAGCAACGTTATTAATTAATTCCATAATTAAAACTGTTTTTCCTACTCCTGCTCCACCAAATAAACCAATTTTACCACCTCTTGCATATGGAGCTAACAAATCAACAACCTTAATACCTGTTACTAGAACTTCTGTTTCAGTAGACTGATCAACAAAAGCAGGTGCGGATCTATGAATTGGCCAATTTTCTTTGTTACCAATTTCTCCTCTTTCATCGATAGGCTCACCAATAACATTAATAATCCTTCCTAAAGTTTCTGGTCCAACTGGAACTTTAATCGCAGAACCAGTATCTGTAACTTTATCGCCTCTCTTCAATCCTTCTGTTGTATCCATAGCAATAGTTCGAACTGTATTTTCTCCTAAATGCTGAGCAACTTCTAAAACAAGTCTAGTTCCACCATTATCACATTCTAGTGCCGTTAAAATTTCTGGTAAGTTTTCTTCAAATTTAACATCAACTACCGCACCAATTACTTGAGTAATTGTTCCAAATTTATTTTTCATTTTTTTGCTTTCTCCTTAATTTTCTACAAAGATTCAGCACCAGATATGATTTCTATTAGTTCTTTAGTAATCACCGCTTGTCTGCTTCTGTTGTAATTTATAGTTAATTTATTGATTAATTCCCCTGCATTTCTTGTCGCGTTATCCATTGCTGACATTCTTGATCCTTGTTCACTAGCTGCATTTTCTAAAAATGCTTTGAATATTTGAGTAGAAATATTTTTTGGCAATAAATTCTCTAAAATTTCTTCCTCTTCAGGCTCATACTCATATGAAGCTTTATCTTGTTCGTTGCCAATAGTTTCTTCATTGGATTGTATAGGAATAATTTGTTGAGCTTGTGGCTCTTGTGAAATTACACTTTTAAATTTATTGTAGAAAATAGTACAAATATCAAACTGTTCGTTATTAAACATTTCTATTATTTTAGATGTAACTTGATCAGACTCGTTAATCGTTATTTGTTTTAAATCTTTAAAACTAATTTTATCAATAATGTATTTTCCATATACTCTTTTTAACTGATCATTTCCCTTGCTGCCTATGGTAATAATTTTTAATTCTTTTCCAGCTTTAATAATTTCATTAAAAAAAGTTCTAGCTTTACGACAAATATTTGTATTAAATCCGCCACACAAACCTCTATCAGCTGTCATTACTACACATAAATGAATTTTGTCTTTTCCATTTCCAACTAAAAGCTTTGGTGCAGAATTAATATCAGTAATAGAATTTTTTAAATTTGAAATAATGCTATTCATTTTATCAGAATATGGTCTTCCTTTTTCTGCCCTTTCTTGTGCTTTTCTTAATTTAGCAGCTGCAACCATTTTCATAGCTTTAGTGATCTTTTGCGTAGACTTAACACTCTTAATTCTATTTCTAAGATCTTTTAAAGTAGCCATTATTTTTGAAATTTATTTTTAAAATTCTCAATAAAAGTTCTAAGGTTTTGTTCGTTTTCTTCATCTAATTTTCCAGATGAGCTAATTTTTTGCAAAATTTCTGGTGCGCTAGATTTTATTTCACTTAAAAGCTGACTTTCAAAATCTTTAATTTTATTAATATCAAGATTATCTAAATAACCTTTCACACCACAAAAAATAGAAACAACTTGCTCTTCAACTTTTAGAGGAGAATATTGTCCTTGTTTTAAAAGCTCTGTAAGTTTAGCACCTCTATTTAATAACTGCTGAGTAGAGGCATCTAAATCTGAACCAAATTGTGCAAATGCAGCCATCTCTCGATACTGAGCTAACTCTAATTTAATAGATCCAGCTACTTGTTTCATTGCTTTGATTTGCGCTGCAGATCCAACCCTTGAAACCGAAATACCAACGTTAACAGCAGGTCTAATACCTTTAAAGAATAGTTCGGTTTCTAAAAATATTTGTCCATCTGTAATGGATATTACGTTTGTTGGAATATAAGCTGAAACGTCACTTGCTTGTGTTTCGATAATTGGTAATGCTGTTAATGATCCACCGCCATTAGCATCGTTTAGTTTACATGCTCTTTCTAATAAACGACTATGTAGATAAAAAACATCTCCAGGAAAGGCTTCACGTCCTGGCGGTCTTCTTAATAATAAAGACATCTGTCTATAAGCAACAGCTTGTTTTGATAAATCGTCATAAACAATTAAGCCATGCATTCCGTTATCTCTGAAATACTCACCCATTGTACATCCAATGTAAGGAGCTAAAAATTGCAAAGGAGCAGGATCTGAAGCAGTAGCCGCAACTACAATTGTATAATCCATTGCACCAGAATCTTCTAAAGTTTTAACAATTTGAGCAACGGTTGATCTTTTTTGACCAATTGCAACGTAAATACAATAAAGCTTCTTAGATTCGTCATCAGACTTATTAATTTCTTTTTGATTAATAATGGTATCAATTGCGATAGCTGTTTTACCTGTTTGTCTGTCTCCAATAATAAGTTCTCGCTGACCTCTACCTATTGGTATTAAACTATCAATTGCTTTTAAGCCAGTTTGCATTGGTTCATGAACCGATTTTCTAGGAATAATTCCAGGAGCTTTAACTTCTACCCTTTTTCTTTCTGAGTTTGGATCAATTGGACCCTTGCCATCAATGGGATTTCCCAATCCATCAACTACTCTTCCTAATAAAGATTTTCCTACAGCAACATCAACAATACTGCCTGTTCTTTTAACCACATCTCCTTCTTTAATTTTAGAGTCATCACCAAAAATAACGACACCCACGTTGTCATTTTCTAAGTTAAGCGCCATTCCTTTGGTGCCATCAGAAAACTCGACCATTTCTCCAGCCTGAACATTATCTAGACCATAAATCCTTGAAATTCCGTCACCGACAGATAAGACCTGGCCAACTTCAGATACTTCTGATTCCGTACCAAAATTTGCTATTTGTTCTTTAATAACTTGCGTAACTTCTGATGGGTTTATTTTCATTTTATCTCCTAAATATTATTTAAAATCTTGTTAAATTTACTTTTTGCTGAATTATCAATCATTTTACTGCCAACTTTTAAAATTGAACCAGTAATTAAACTTTCGTCAATTATAAAATTAAGCTTAATATCTTTTTTATAAATATTCGAAAGATCTTTTTTTATCTCTTCTTTTTTTTCATCAGAAATCTCATTAGCCATAATTAATTCAGCAATGATCTCTCCTTTATTAATAGATAAAATTGAAAAAAAATCTTTTACAATTCTTTCTAAAAAGAAAAATCTTCCTTTTTCATTTATCAACTTTAAAAAATTAGTAAAAAAAATATTAAAATTAAGTTTTTGAGATAAATTTTCAATAATCTTTAATCTTGCAGTTTTTTTTACTGTTGGATTGGTAACAAATTTTTTAAAGTCTTGAGAATTTTTAAAACAATCATTAATCTTTATAAAATCATTTTCAACTTCATTTAAAATTCCCTTTTCTTGTGAGAATTGAAAAATAGACTTTGCATATCTACCTGTTGTGTCTGAGAATGAATTTGACTGGTTTTCCAAGATAATCCTTTATTGCGTGGCTGTAGGTAGCATAATGAAAAGTGCTGATCAAGTGTGATATTTTGGTAAATCAGCCTTTTTAAAGGAAATTAATAGGGTCAACATCAACCTCTAGTTTAATATTTGCTTCTATTTTATTTTTATTAATCCATTTCTTTAAAAACTCTTGTGGGGATAATTTTACATCATATTTAATAAGCAATCTCATTCGAAATTTATTTCTAATACGAAAAATTGGAGCAGTTACCGGTCCATAAATACGAATACCATCCTGAATGATAAAAGAATTTTTTAAATTTCTACAAACCTTGTCCACTTCAAAACGATTTGCTCCAGAAACAATAATAGAAATAAGCTTAGAAAAAGGTGGTAAATTTGCATTTTTTCTAAAATCTAGTTCCTCTTTGTAAAATTCATTAACGTCAGCTTTGGATAATGAGCGTAAAATTTTATTTTTAGGATCATTAGTTTGTAAATAAACAATTGAATCATTACTTTCTCGACCAGCTCTTCCTGATAGCTGTTGCAATAACTGAAAATTTTTTTCTGATGCCCTAATATCACTACCTAAAAAATTAGTATCTGAGTTTATAACAACAATGCAATTTAAGTTTGGAAAATGAAATCCTTTAGAAATTAATTGAGTTCCGACTAAAATTGGAATGTCCCCCTTTTCAATTGCATTAATAATATTATTAGATTTACTGTTGCTATGCATTACGTCTGAAGAAAAAATTTGAATTTTTTTTTCAGGAAAAATATCCTTCACTTCTTCAAATATTTTTTCAACCCCAAGACCATAAAAACTGAATTTGCAATCTTTATCATCCTTGCATTTTCGTTTTAGAGACATTTGAAAATCACAATAGTGACAGAGGGCTTGATTATTTTCTTGATGATAGACAAGTCCAATAGAACAATTTGGACAGATTAATCTTTGATTACATTGATAACAAATAATATAGGTTGAATAACCTCTTCGATTTAAAAAAAATAATATTTGATTTTTCTTTTCAAGCAAACCTCTTAATTCTGGAATAATACTTTGCGATACAAACTTTCCTTTTAAGGGCGGGGAAGATATTAGGTTAATAATTTTTGTTTTTGCCAATTGCACATTTTTATATCTTTCTGAAAGTGGGATATATTGATATTTACTTTTTTTAGCATTGTAAAAACTTTCTATAGATGGTGTTGCCGAAATTAAAAAAATTGGTATTTTTTCAATTGATGCTTTGAGTATCGACATATCTCTAGCATTATAAATAACTCCCTCGTCTTGTTTATAAGATGAGTCATGCTCTTCATCGATAATGATTAGTTTTAAATTTTGAAATGGAAGAAATATCGAAGACCTTGCTCCAATTACAAGAGGAATTTTATTTTGAATGATGCCATTCCAGATTAGTTTCTTATCTTTATCTTTTATACCTGAGTGCCAGGTGGCAGGTTCATGACCTATAAATTCTTTAAATCGATCAGAAATTTGCTTAGTTAATGCAATTTCTGGCAGCAAAACTAGGACTTGAAAACCTTTTGTTATAGCTTCTTTAATATAATGAAAATAAACCAAAGTTTTCCCAGATCCAGTAATTCCATGTAGCAAAGTAGTGGAGTATTCATTAAATGAGAGGTACTTGTTTATATTTTTAATAGACTGCTGCTGAATTTTATTTAATTTTTTATTATTAAAACTTTTAATGATGAATTGTTCAAAATTAAATTTTTTATCGAAACTTTCTAAACCCTTGCTATACAAAAATAGCTTCAGTGTCATTCCCAGACTGGTTAAATTGTAGTGAGAAAATTTTTTAATAAAATTTATATTAGAAATAGATATGGCTGGTATATTTAATATTGAAACAATTTTCTTAATTTTAATATTAGATGGGACTTTTGGATTACAGTCCCAAACAATACCCATTAATTTTTTATTTCTAAATGGAACAACTACATAATCTCCTTTTTTCAATTTAGTTTGCAGGTCACTCTCATAAGTAAATGGATGATTAAATTTTAAAGGTAATAAAATATCTAATTTCATATATAAAAATTGATTTATATATTTTTAAAGAATAAGTTACCATTATGAAAATATTTTTAGACTCCTCAGATATTCAAGAGATAAAACCTTTAAATAAAAGTAATTTAATCGATGGTGTTACAACAAACCCCTCTTTATTAGCAAAACAAAGTGGAAATTTTAAAACAATTTTAAAAGCAATTGCATCAGAAGTTAAAGGTCCTATTAGTGCAGAAGTTACAGCAACCAAATTTGATAAAATGATTATAGAAGCAAATATTTTGAGAAAAATTGCAAAAAATATTATTATTAAAATACCTCTTACAGATGATGGGCTTCTTGCTTGCAACTATCTTGCTAAAAAGAAAATTAAAACTAATGTAACGCTTTGTTTTTCTCCAAGTCAGGCAATCTTAGCTGCCAAAGCGGGTGCAACCTATGTATCTCCATTTATGGGAAGATTAGATGATATTGGAGAGAGCGGAATAGAACTTATTAGAAATATAAAAACAATTTATCAAAATTACAATTTTAAAACTCAAATTTTAGCAGCATCTATTAGATCTGCAGAACATGTTACAGAAGTCGCAAAAATTGGAGCAGATGTAGTAACATTACCTCCAAAAATATTTAAACAACTTATTAAGCATGAGTTAACTGATCAGGGTTTAGAAATGTTTTTATCTGATTGGAAAAAAAGCGGAAAACAAATTAGTTAAAAATGTATAGCTCTTTTATCAACTGCTAACGCTGCCTCTCTGACAGCTTCAGTTAGAGTTGGATGCGCATGACAAGTTCTAGCGATATCTTCGGCACTTGCTCCAAATTCCATAGCTAAAACAACTTCTGCAATCATGGTTCCAACATCAGGACCAATCATATGAACACCTAGAACTTTGTCTGTAACTTTATCAGCTAAAATTTTAATAAATCCATCAGCATCATTATTAATCTTTGCCCTAGAATTTGCCATGAATGGAAATTTACCAACATTGTATTCGATGCCTGCTTTTTTTAGTTCTTCCTCTGTTTTTCCAACGGCAGCAACTTCTGGTGCCGTGTAAACTACGCCAGGTATAGTATCATAATTAATATGTCCAAATTTTCCTGAAATAAATTCTGCAACTGCCATTCCTTCATCTTCAGCTTTGTGGGCTAACATTGGACCCTCAATTACATCGCCAATTGCATAAATATTTCCAACACTTGTTTTTAGTTTTTTATCCACTGAAATTCTTCCCTTAGGATCTGTTTTAATTCCAACAGCTTCTAAGTTTAAGCCATCGGTGTTTGGTTTTCTTCCAACAGACATGAGGACAATATCACTTTCCATTTCTACTGTTTTTCCACCAGTTTCAACAGTAACAATCGCACCATTTGAGTGTTTTTTTACATCCAAAACCTTGCTAGATAAGTGGAACTTCATTCCTTGTTTTTTTAAAATTTTTAAAAAATTGTCACAAATTTCTCTATCCATTCCTGGAGTAATATGATCCATATATTCTATCACTTCTACTTCCGCTCCTAATCTTAACCAAACAGAACCCATTTCTAAGCCAATTACTCCGCCTCCGATGATGATCATTTTTTTAGGAACTTGCTTCAAAGATAATGCTCCAGTGGACGATACAATAATTTCTTCATCAACTTTGATATTAGGTAAAGAGAGTACTGACGAACCTGTTGCAATGACAATATTTTTTGCTTTTATTTCTTTTGTAGATCCGTTGGATTCTTTAACTGTAATCGTATTATTATCTTTAAAGCTACCATGACCTTTTAAATATGAAACTTTGTTTTTTTTAAATAAAAATTCTATTCCTTTTGTTAATCCCTCTACTGACTTTGCTTTATGATCCATCATCTTTGCAAGATCTAATGAAAGTGTTCCGGTATTAATTCCAATATGCTTAAATTCATTTTGTGCTTTGCTATACATTTCTGAAGCATGCAATAAAGATTTCGATGGTATACATCCTACATTTAAGCATGTTCCACCAAGAGCTCCTCTAGATTCAATGCATGCTGTTTTATTTCCTAATTGAGCGGCTCTAATGGCACAAACGTAGCCACCGGGACCTCCACCTATTACTACTACATCAAATTCTTCCATAATTTATAAATTTAAAAATAATCTTCTTGGATCTTCTAAAATTTCTTTAACTCTTACTAAGAACGAAACTGCCTCTTTGCCATCAATCAGTCTGTGATCATAAGATAAGGCCAAATACATTATTGGTCTAATTTCAATTTTTCCATTTATGACTACTGCCCTTTGGACAATGTTATGCATTCCTAACACTCCAGACTGTGGAGGATTAATAATGGGGGTAGACAACATAGAGCCATATATTCCACCATTTGTAATGGTAAAGGTTCCACCTTGTAACTCATCAATTGTAAGTTGATTATTTTTAGCTTTGTTACCTAAATTAATAATTTCTTTTTCTATTTCTGCAAAACTCAGCTCATCGGCATTTGTTAAAACTGGAACAACTAGTCCTTTATCTGTTCCTACAGCTACACCAATATTATAATAATTTTTGTATACAATATCCTCACCTTGAATTTCTGCATTCACAGATGGGTATGTCTGTAATGCATTCACACAAGCTTTTACAAAAAATGACATGAAACCCAGTTTGGTTCCATATCTTTTTTCAAATTCCTCTTTGTTATCTTTTCTAATTTGAATAATCATTGACATATCGACTTCGTTAAAAGTCGTTAACATTGCTGCATTATTTTGAGCTTCTTTAAGTCTTTTTGCTATTGTGGATCGGAGACGAGTCATTTTAACTCTTTCTTCTTCACCTTTTTCTATTTTTTTCTTATTTGGCGAAGGACTAAAGCCCATCAATCCAACCAAATCTCCTTTTAAAATTCTTCCATCTTTACCCGTGCCTTCAATAGAGGAAATGTCAATTTTCTTTTCTTCTACAATTCTTTTTACCGCAGGTGATAACTCATCTTTTTTACTAGCTGCTTTAATTGGTTGAGCTTCAGTTTTTACAGAAGGTACATTGTCAGCTTCAACTTTTTTTGGACTACTTCCTGCTTTTGCCGATGTATCTACTTGTCCAAGTTCTCCGCCTACTTTTACAGTAGAACCTTCCTTTGCAATAATTGAACTAATAACTCCAGACTTAGGAGCGGTTACTTCAACACTTACTTTGTCAGTTTCTAATTCAACAATTGCTTCATCCATTTGAACTGGATCTCCAACTTTTTTTAACCACTTAGCAACTGTTGCTTCAGTTAAAGATTCACCTAATGTTGGAACAATAATTTTATCAGCCATTTATATAGTTAAAGCTTTTGTAACAATTTCTTGTTGTTGAGCAACATGTTTTTTTAAATATCCTGTTGCAGTAGAAGCAGATGGTTTACGACCAACGTACTTAACTGTTTTTGTTTTTGCATTTATATAATCTAGTGTCCAATTTATATATCTTTCAACTGTATTCCAACAACCCATATTTTGTGGCTCCTCTTGGCACCAAATATATTGATCAGCATTTACAAATCTTTTTATATGTTTAGCTAATGTTTTTGCTGGGAAAGGATATAGCTGTTCAATTCTAACAAGTTGAACTCTATTGTCTTTAACTTTTTGTCTTTCCTCTAGTAAATCAAAATAAACCTTACCTGAACAAAGTACCACTCTTTTAATTTCTTTATCAGGAGCTAATTTAATAAGTTTATATTCTGGAAACTCAGCATGATCTGGCAACACTCGATGAAATGAATTATGTTTAGAAAAATCTTCAATTTCTGAAACACACTTTTTATGCCTTAGTAAGGACTTAGGAGTAAATATTATTAGTGGTTTTCTAAAAGTTCTATGAATCTGTCTTCTTAATGCATGAAAATAATTTGCCGGGGTTGTACAATTAACTACTTGCATATTTTCTTGGGCACATGCTTGTAAATATCTTTCAATTCTTGCAGATGAGTGCTCAGGTCCTTGTCCTTCATAACCGTGGGGGAGCAACATCACTAAACCGCTAGCTCTAGTCCATTTTTTTTCTCCTGAGCTAATAAATTGATCAAAAATAACTTGGGCGCCATTTGCAAAATCACCAAATTGAGCTTCCCAAGCAACTAACGTATCAGGTTCTACTAAAGAATATCCATATTCAAATCCTAAAACTCCCATTTCTGATAGCAAACTATCTATAATTTCTAATTTAGCTTGTTTTTTACTTATATTTTTTAATGGAAAAAATTTTTCTCCTGTTTCTTGATCAGTCAATCCAGCGTGTCTTTGACTGAAAGTTCCTCTTACTGAATCTTGACCTACTAGTCTTACAGGATAACCCTCATCTAACAATGTTCCAAAAGCTAAACTTTCTGCAGTAGTCCAATCAAATCCTTTTCCTGTTTCAAACATTTTTTTCTTAGCTTCAAAAATTCTTTTTATTGTAGGATGTGCATTAAAATTATCTGGTATTTCACATAATTTTTTTCCCACTTTTTTTATTTCTTTGAGATCAACTCCTGTAATACCCCGTCTATCTGATCCCACTTCAGTGGTAAATTTAGACCATGTTCCAGTAAACCAGTCTTGTTCATTTGAAATATAATTTTTGGATAGTTCAAAATCTTGATCTAATTTCTTCTTATAGTCAGATTTTTGTTTTTCAATTTCTTCTCTTGAAAATAATCCCTCTTTAATTAATTGTTGTGAATATAGAGCTAAGGTTGTTGGATGATCTTTAATTTTTTTATACATGAGCGGCTGTGTAAATGATGGCTCATCTCCTTCATTGTGGCCAAATCTTCTGTAACAAAAGATATCAATTACAACATCGCGACCAAATGTTTGCCTATACTCAGTTGCTATTTTAGCAACATAAACAACTGCTTCAGCGTCATCGCCATTAACGTGAAAAATTGGAGCCTGAACCATTTTTGCTACCTCTGATGGGTATGGTGAAGATCTTGCAAAAGTTGGAGTTGTTGTAAAACCAATTTGATTATTAACAATTATATGAATAGTGCCACCAATATTATGTCCTGGAACACCGGACATAGCAAAACATTCAGCTACAACTCCTTGACCAGCAAAAGCTGCATCACCATGTAACAAAATTGGTATTACTTTTTTCCTTTCTTTATCTTTGTGAAAAAATTGCTTTCCTCTAGTTTGTCCTAAAACTACAGGGTTCACAGCTTCTAAATGAGATGGATTAGCGGTTAAACTCACATGTATTTTATTTCCATCAAATTCACGGTCTGCTGAAGCTCCTAAGTGATATTTAACATCTCCTGATACTCCTCCACTTGCAGGCCCTGGTTCCCCAGAAAATTCTTTAAACATTTTTTTTAAAGGTTTTTGAAGAACATTAGTTAGAATATTTAATCTACCTCTGTGTGGCATTCCAATTTTTACTTCTAATGCGCCTAATGCACCACCACGCTTAATAATTTGTTCCATTGCAGGAATTAATGACTCGCAACCGTCTAGACCAAATCTCTTTGTTCCAACAAATTTAGTATGTAAATATTTTTCAAAACCTTCTGACTCTAACAAACGATTCAGAATAGCTTTCTTACCCTCTACGGTGAAAGAAATATATCTATCTTCACCTTCTATTCGATGTTGTATCCAGCTTTTTTCATCTGGATCTGTCATGTGCATATACTCCACTCCTACTTTTGAACAGTAGGTTCTCAATAGAATAGCTAAAATTTCATTTACAGTTGCATATTTAAGTCCCAATACATCATCTAAAAAAATTTTTCTGTCTCTGTCTTTTGCAGAAAAACCATAGGTTTCAGGATTAAGTTCAGGATGGCTTTCGCTCTTTGTTAAACCAAGTGGATCTAAATCTGCAATTAAATGACCTCTAATTCGATAGGCCCTAATCATCATGATCGCTCTAACAGAATCTTTTGTGGCAACTTCAGCGCTAACACTATCAAATTGCTTATCTTCAACAATTTTATTTTTTAACTCTAATACATTTATTTCAGGAAGCAGTTTTTCATAATGATCGAGATCTCCATTTTGATTATTTTTTAAATTAGTTGGCTTCCAAGAAGCACCTGAAGCCTCTTTTTCTATAAGCTGTTTACTTTCTGATAAGCCAGAAAAAAACTCTCTCCAACTTTCTTGAATGGAGTTTGGATCCTTGGCATATTTATCATAAAGTTCTTCTATGTAAGAAGAATTGCTGCCCTCTAAAAAGGAAGTAGTTTGGAAAATTTTATTTTTTGAAGAAGACATTTTTACTTCTATAAATATATATTAACCTTGTAATTTAGTCTTTAATGTTTTTCCTATTTCTGCTGGTGAGTCTGTAACTGTAATACCGCAAGACTTCATTTTTTCAATTTTATCCATCGCGCCACCTTTTCCTCCAGCTATAATTGCGCCAGCGTGACCCATTCTTCTTCCTGGAGGTGCTGTAAGACCTGCAATAAAGCCAATAACTGGCTTTGTAGTTTTTGAATCTTTTATAAACTGAGCAGCTTCTTCCTCGGCTGTTCCTCCAATTTCTCCGATCATGATGATTGATTGTGTCTCATCATCTTTTAAAAATAAATCTAAACAATCAATAAAATTAGTTCCGTTAATAGGATCTCCGCCTATGCCAATACAAGTTGATTGGCCAAGTCCAATTTCTGAAGTTTGCGCAACAGCTTCATAGGTTAATGTCCCTGATCTTGAAACAATTCCCACGGACCCTTTTTTATGAATGTGACCTGGCATAATTCCAATTTTACATTCATCTGGTGTTATAATTCCTGGACAATTTGGACCAATTAGTCTTGATTTAGATCCTTTTAATTTTTCTTTAACTTTAATCATATCTAAAATTGGAATTCCCTCTGTAATACATACAATTAAAGGTATTTCACTTTCTATCGCTTCTATAATTGCAGCGGCAGCAAATTTTGCAGGAACATAAATCATTGTAGCATCAGCTTGTGTTTTATTAACTGCTTCAGCAACTGTATTAAAAACTGGTTTACCCAAATGTGTTTGTCCTCCTTTTTTAGGAGTTACTCCACCTACTAAATTAGTTCCATATGCTATAGCTTGTTCAGAGTGAAAAGTACCATGTGCTCCCGTGAATCCCTGGCAAATCACTTTTGTATTTTTATTAACTAGAACTGACATTATTTAATTGCCTCAACTATTTTTTTTGCAGCCTCTGCTAAATTATTAGCTGGAATAATCTTCAAGCCAGATGTTTCTAATAATTTTTTTCCTTCCTCGAATTTTGTTCCTGCAAGTCTAACAACTAATGGCACAGATAAGTTGGTTGCTTTGGCTGCTTCAATTACACCTTCTGCAATCACATCACACCTCATAATCCCACCAAAAATATTAATTAATATTCCTTTTACATTTTTATCCGACAAAATTATTTTAAATGCTGCTGATACTTTTTCTTTAGAGGCGCCTCCACCAACATCTAAAAAATTTGCAGGTTCTGAACCATATAACTTAATAATATCCATGGTAGCCATCGCAAGACCCGCCCCATTGACCATACACCCAATTGCTCCATCTAATTTAATATATGCAAGATCAAATTTACTTGCTTCAATTTCCATTGGATCTTCTTCATTCAAGTCCCTTAATTCTACAACATCTGGATGTCTATAAAGAGCATTGTCATCAAAATTCATTTTTGCATCCAAGCAGAGAACCTGATTATTTTTAGTTAAAATTAATGGATTGATTTCAATAAGATTTGCGTCTGTATTTATTAATGCATCATAAAGAGATTGAACTAATTTATGAGCTTGTTCTTTTGCTTCATCTGGCAAATGATAAGGGCTTAATACTTTTTCAATATCTTCTTTGATTAAACCATCAAGACTAACTCTAGTAGTTATAATTTTTTCAGGTGTTTTGCTTGCAACTTCTTCGATATCCATTCCGCCTTCAGCACTAGAAATAAAAGCAATTTTAGAGCTTGCTCTATCTACTAAGCATGACAAATAAAATTCTTTTTCAATTTCAGATGCCTCCTCAATATAAAGTCTCTTTACTTCTCTTCCTTGTGGTCCAGTTTGATGGGTGACAAGAACCTTTCCCAGTAAAACTTTGGCTTCTTCTTTTAGTTTTTCAATACTATCAACAACTTTAACTCCACCTGCCTTACCTCTTCCACCAGCATGAATTTGTGCTTTTAACACTATTTTGCTTGTTTTGATTTTTTTTACCTTTTCATCGATTTCATCCAGAGCAAAAATTGGTTCTCCTACTGGGACGGGGGCTCCAAATTTTTTAAGTAAATTTTTTGCTTGGTGCTCGTGAATGTTCATTTATGAAAGACTTGGATCAATTTTTTTAGCTGCTTCAAAAAGATCTTTTACTGCAGCCAAAGAAATATCAAAATATTTTCTTTCCTCTGTATCTAATTCTAGTATTTCTACTTTTTCAATTCCATTTGACCCAATAATAACTGGAACACCCAAGTATAAATCTTTAACACCATACTCTCCATCTAAGTACGCAGCACATGGTAATTTTTTCTTTTGATCTTTTAAATAAGATTCTGCCATCTCCACACCTGATGCTGCTGGAGCATAAAAAGCGGATCCTTTTTCTAAATATTTCACTATTTCTGCTCCGCCATTTCTTGTTCGGTCGATAATTTCATTCAATCTTTCTTGTGAAATTTTTCCTTCTTTTACATAATCCATTAAAGCTTTACCGCTAACTTTCGTTCTATTTGGCATTGGAACCATAGTATCGCCGTGACCACCCAGTACAAAAGTATCAATATCTTTAATAGGAACTTGTAATTCTTGGGATAAAAAATGCTTGAATCTTGAAGAGTCCAAGACACCTGCCATACCTACCACTTTATTTTTTGGTAAGCCTGAGTATTTTTGTAAAGCCATAACAATTACGTCTAAAGGATTTGTAATACAAATCACAAAAGCATTTGGAGAAGTATTTTTAATTCCTTCCGCAACTTGTTTAATAATTTTTAAATTAATTCCCAATAAATCATCTCTAGTCATGCCTGGCTTTCTTGGAACACCAGCAGTAATAATTATGACATCAGAATTTTTTGTATCCTCGTAATTATTGGTTCCAATTAAATTTACATTGGCACCGTCAATAGCTAATGATTGAGAAATATCTAGCGCTTTACCTTTTGCAATTCCTTCAGCAACATCAAATAAGACAACGTCTGCTAGTTCTTTGGTCGCGATTAAATGAGCTAAAGTTCCCCCTATTTGACCAGCTCCGATTAGTGAAATTTTTTTTCTCATTGAAAGCGCTACAAATAAAGGATTATCTAGATGCAATCAATAAAATTCTTTTTAAATATTATACTAAAAATGAACTAATTTATTGAGTTTGGTTTAATTGACCCTCAACAAGTTTTCCACAAATTCCCATATCTATTGCAATATAAGATCCTTTAAAATGTGATTTATTTTTTTTCCAATTATCTTTGCCCGAATTTATATATTTTTCAAACAAGTCATCTCTAACTTTTTCAACTTTTTCTTGCGCCTCTTCTAGTTTCATTTTTTTATCTATTACCAAAAGTTCGGTAGATTTAAATAAAAGCTGATTAGAAGTATCAATAAATTTTTTTGAAGTTAAAACATCTGATTTCATTAATATGGCAGATGCATATGCATATACTGCGCTACATCTATTTAATAAATAAACCTGAGTTTCAGACTCATCAATATTTTTTTTTTTTAAATATTCCACTATTGGCTCTTGAGCTAAAGATAAAGATTTATATGAAATAAAAAAAACAAAAAGTATAAATATTTTTATAAAAAATTTTTTCATGTCATTACTTACCATATGCAATTGTTGGTAACCAGGTTACAATTTTGGGGTTGTTAAAAATAATTATTACAGCAATAAGCTGTAAAATAACAAAAGGAATTATTCCTCTATAAATATTTTTAATAGTAATTCCCTTCGGGGCAACACCTTTCATATAAAAAAGAGCAAAACCAACTGGAGGTGTAATAAAAGAAGTTTGCAAAACTACAGCAAACATTATTAAGAACCAAACTAAATCAACTCCTAAATTTTGCATCACAGGTGCCAAGAATGGTAAAATAATTAAAGTTATTTCTATCCAGTCTAAAAAAAAACCTAATAAAAAAGCAATAAATAAAACTAAAATAACAACTCCTTCAGGACCATATTTCAAACCAGTTAATGCACCTTCAATTAATTCATCCCCACCAAGTCCACGCAAAATTAAAGCAAAAGCTGTTGCTCCAACAAAAAGTGCAAAAATATAAGAAGTGGTTTGCGTAGTTTTTTTAACAACTTCTTTCAAATCTCCAAAAGATAATTTTCTTCTAATGAGCGCTAATAACGAAGCTCCAAGAGCACCAACACCTGAAGCTTCTGTTGGGGTTGCAATTCCCATAAATATACTTCCAAGCACTGCTATAATTAAAAGTGAAGGTGGTATAATAGATTTAAATACTGAAAATATAATTTCAAATGTAACTGGTTTTGCGTTTTTAGGTGCCGGTGCAACATTCGGCTTTGCCCAAGCATAAGCCAATATAAAAACTGTGTACAATAAACCTAATAATAAACCAGGGAATACGGCACCCATAAATAAATCTCCGACCGATACTCTTACCTGGTCTCCCATAATTACAAGCATAATACTTGGGGGAATTAAAATACCTAAGGTTCCAGTTGCGCAAACAACTCCACAAGCAAGATCTCGGTTATAATTATTTTTAATCATTAGAGGTACGCCAAGAATTGTAAGTAATACAACTGCTGCTCCGATTATTCCTGTAGATGCCGCTAACAAAACTCCAATAAAAACAACGGCAATAGCTAAACCACCTCTAACTCTACCAAAAAGCCTAGATAAGTCTTTCATTAAATCTTCGGCAATTCCTGATTTATCAAGCATCACTCCCATAAAAACAAACATTGGCAAAGCAACTAAAACCCAGTTCTCCATAACTCCGTAAAGTCTATAAACGACCATCGAAGCAAAACCCCAATCAATACCAAAAAAAGTATCAAGATAAGTATCTGATAAAATAGCTATTAAAGTAAAGAGAACAGACAATCCTCCCATTAACCACGCAATAGGAAACCCGCTAAAAATAAAAAGAATAAAACTAAAAAATAGTGCTATGGCTAAAAAATTTTCTATAATTAAGTTCATTTTTTTTCATTTTGCAGAATAGTACCCACAACCTTAATTAGCCTTGAAAAACCAGCTGCCATTAAAAGGAAAAAACTAAAGCCTAAAAAACCTTTTACTAGCCACCTAGCTGGCAACCCATTTGCTGAATTAGATCTTTCATTGCTCACCCAGGATAACTCGAAAAAAGGAATAGCATAATAAAAAACTAAAATAATAAATGGTAAAAATAAAAGTAAAATACCAAAAAATTCAAACCACAATTTTTTTTTAAAACTAAATTTATCACTTAAAGCATCTACTCTAACATGAGAGTCTACAACGTAGGTGGATGACAATCCAACTAACCAACCAATAGCATAAAGATGCCATTGCAATTCTTCTAGTTCTATCATGCCACTTTTAAAAACATATCTTAGTACTACATTTCCAATAATGACTGCTATCAAAACAATCCAAATCCAATCAAAAAAACTTCCTATGAACAAAATAAAATTATCAATTTTTTTTGTAATAGAAAAATTTTTTAGTTTTATGGAATTTTGATTAGAAATTATATCTTGATTAAAAATATTTTTAGACATGAGAGCATTATAAGTTAATAAGCAGTCGGCACAACCCGACTGCTTATAATAATTAAACTTTTAGATCTTAAAATTAAAATCTAAAAGAATCTGGTAGATAACCCCACTTTTGCCAGACATCGTAATCTGCCATAAATGCTTTTTGTGATTCATAAACTCTTTTAAAATCAGCATCTTTGGCAGACTGTTCTTTCATGACTCTATCTGTAACTTTTTTTAATTCAGTTAAGATACTGTCGGATAGTCTAGCTGCTGTTACACCTTTTGATGGAAAGCTTTTAATTTGCTTTCCTTGAAGCGCTTCACCAGTAGTGATTGCTCTCATAGTTGCAGCTGTACAAGCCATTTCAAACAATGCTCTATCAGATGCTGGCATTTGTTTCCAAGAATCTAGATTGATCATGAAATGAGTTGAAGTTGAAACTTGGTGCCACCCTGGAAACAAATTGTACTTAGCAACTTTATGAAATCCAAGCACCTCATCAATAGCAGGCATTGAATATTCTGTTGCATCCAATGTACCTTTTTCTAATGCAGCAAAAATTTCTCCTCCGGCCATCAAAGTTGCAGAGGCTCCGATTTCATTAAGCACCATTCCACCCAAACCTGAAAATCTAATTTTTAATCCTTTTAGATCTGCCAAGCTCTTGATGGGTTTTCTGTACCATCCAGCAGTTTCAGGTCCAATCGTACTACACAATAAAACTTGAACATTTATCTTATTGTATATTTCATTTGCAAGTTTTGAACCTTCTCCTTCAAACCACCATGAAGCATATTCCCATGGCTCCATACCAAAAGGAACCGCAGCAAATAAAACTGCCGCAGGTATTTTTCCTTGGTCATAAGCCATATAATTATAAGCAGCCTTCAAGGTACCTTTGGTTATTGATGGAGTAATTTGTAGAGGCGGTAAAATTTTACCTGGCTCATAAACTTTCAATTGGATTCTTCCATCCGTCGCAGCATCTAAAGTTTCCGACAATCGTTTAACCGGATCTCCTAATGCGGGCCATCCTGTATTAAAAGTAGACTGTACTTTCCATCTAATTTTTGGGTTCTCAGCATTAGCATATTCACCAACTGTAAAAGAAAGTGTCAAAGCAAAAGCAAAAAGAAAACCAAAAATAGAATTGTTTATTTTTTTCATTTTTCCCCCTTGTTTTATTTATTTAATAGAGCTGATAATTTGATTATTGAAAACATTTAGCAACTCTCTCCTAAAGGTTCCCATGCTTTCCTATAAAGAATAATCATCTCCTCTACAGAAGGCACTCTTGGATTGAGATTGGGAGCACCGGAAATTTCAGCATCTTTAGCCATATTTTCTAGCTCCCTCTCAAATTCTTTTTGATTTGTTCCAAATGTCTTTATGGACGGAACATCAAAATCTTTATTCATTTTATAAAGACCGTTGATTAATTTCTTACAAGCAATTTCATCATTATCATCTTTCAAACAAAAACTTCCAACTCTACTACATTCTGCATATTTATTTTGAGCTGATAAAATAGAAAATTCAGTTATTGTCGGTAAAAGCATTGCATTACTAAGACCATGGGGTATTTTAAAATTACTTCCAAGAGGCCTGCTCATGGCATGCACCAAACAAATTGAGGCATTGGTAAATGCCAATCCTCCTAATGTTGCTGCTAACATCAGCTCTTCTCTAGCTTTAATATCTTTAGGATCCTTATCAACTTTATAGATATTGTTTGTAACAAGCCTTATTGTATCAAGCGCCATTCGATCTGAGAAAGGCGTTGCTTTTTTGCTTACATAAGCTTCAATTGCATGTGTTAGTGTATCCATGGCATTATCAATAGTAAGTCTTCTGGGTTTTGACATGGTAAGCTCGTAATCAACTATAGCTGCCTGTGGAACAAATCCTTCGCCTCTGCATGAAATTTTTTCTTTATTTCTACTATCAATAATTACTGCATGATGAGTAACTTCCGAGCCAGTTCCTGCCGTTGTTGGGATCGCAATAATTGGCAAGCCTTGCTTATCAAAAGTTCCAGGTGGTTTGTAATCTTGAATATTTTTACTAAACTTGGCCATTGCCGATATTGCTTTCGCGGTGTCAATTGGGCTACCGCCACCAAAACCAATTACACAATCACTATTGTTTTTGTGAACTAATTCCACTCCTTTTAAGACAACAGTGTCTGTAGGATCTGGCAACGTTTCATCAAATACTGAAATGACGAGGTTTGTTGAACTTAATATCGTTTTAATTTTATCAATATAGCCTAGGGCAACCATTTGCTTATCAGTAACTATTAAAGGAGATTTTATATTTCCTATGCTAGAAATAATATTTGGTAGTTCAGATAAGCTTCCTTTTCCAATTTGTAGAAACCTTGGAATGCAAACCCTTACATTGTCTCTTCTCATTAACATTGCCCCCTATATGTAATTAAGAAATATAAATTGGATTAAATATGATAATCCTATAACTGTCAATTAATGATAAAAATTTTCTCATTTAAGCAAATAATGTCTTGCCAACTTTATTTTACTTAGATATTTTACAATTATAGTATTAAACAGGGGGAATAATGAGAAAAATAAGTCACTTTATTGACGGAAAAATTTATACAAACTCTAAATTAGAAACATCACCAGTTTTTAATCCTGCAACTGGAGAACAAATTGCAGAAGTTGAACTAGCCGATATTGAAACAACAAAGTTAGCTATAAATAGCTCAGTAAAAGCTCAGGTGACGTGGTCTAAAACTACCCCAATCGCAAGATCAAGAATTTTATCTAAATATAAAGATTTACTAATTAAAAATCATGAGAATTTAGCAAAAGCAGTTTCGCAAGAACATGGAAAAACAATTCCAGATGCAAAAGGGTCTGTGCAAAGGGGTATCGAAGTCGTAGAATTTGCCATAGGAATCCCAGAATTATTAAAAGGTGATCACTCTGCAAATGTTGGAACTAATGTTGACTCTTTTAATATGAGACAACCAATTGGTGTTTGTGCTGGTATAACTCCGTTTAATTTTCCTGCAATGGTTCCAATGTGGATGTATCCAGTTGCAATTGCTTGTGGAAATACTTTTGTTTTAAAACCATCTGAAAAAGATCCTACTTGCCCAATTATGTTAGCTGAACTTGCAATAGAAGCGGGTTTCCCAAAAGGAGTTTTAAATGTTGTAAATGGAAATAAAGTTTCTGTTGATGCCCTGCTTGAAGATCAAAATGTTAAAGCAATAAGTTTTGTTGGCTCATCACCAGTTGCAGAATACATTTATCATACCGGTACAAAAAATAATAAAAGAGTACAAGCTTTAGGTGGAGCGAAAAATCATATGATAGTTATGCCGGATGCTGACATAGCAAAAACAACTGATGCAATCATTGGATCAGCATTTGGATCAGCTGGCGAACGATGTATGGCTATTTCTGTAGCCGTATGTGTTGGAAAAGAAACTTCTGAAAAATTAAAAGAAAATTTATTGAAGGAAACTGCAAAGTTAAAAGTGGGACCTTATACAGATGAAAATAGTGATTATGGCCCATTAAATACAAAAGCTCATTATGAAAAAGTTTTGAATTATATTTCTATTGGAGAAAAGGAAGGCGCAAAGTTAATAATGGATGGAAGAAAAATTAAATTACAGGGATATGAAAATGGATACTTCTTAGGTCCTTGTATTTTTGATGATGTAAAACCCAATATGGCTATTTACAAAGAAGAAATATTCGGGCCAGTTCTTAGCATAGTAAATGTTGAAAAATATAACGAAGCACTAAAATTAGTTGATGATCATGAATTAGGAAATGGCGCTGCTATTTTTACTAAAAGTGGAAATATTGCGAAACACTTTACTGAAAATGCTCAAGCAGGAATGGTAGGGGTTAATGTGCCAATACCAGTACCTGTTGCTTATCATAGTTTTGGCGGTTGGAAAAAATCTCTATATGGTGATCATGCAATGCATGGTCCTGAGGGAGTTAGATTTTATACAAAATTAAAAACTGCTACCATAACTTGGGTCGAAGACAATGCGGGTCCAGAATTTACACTTCCAGTTTTATCATAAAGTTTAAAATTTAATTTATTAAGTTTTATGAGTGAAAAAACGTCAGGTAGGACATCTCCAAAAAGAATTTTGGATATACTTGATTTAGTAATTTCTGATCCAAAAAACTATGATGCCAAAAAAATATCATTAGAATTAAAAATTCCTCTGGCAACTGTGTATCGACACCTAGATACACTATGTGAAGAAAAATTTTTAATCTTTGCTCAACATTCTACATACATACCAGGACCAAAAATAAGAGAAATAATTTTAAAAAGTGTAACTTACGAACCAGAAGTAACATTACGTAGATCATTTTTAAGACAATTAACTAATGAGATACAAGAAACAGTAAGCTTGTCTATGCCATTAGGAACTAAATTGATTTATTTTGATAGAATTGAGTATAATTGGCCAATGCAATTAAACCTTGATGCTGGTGATCAACTTCCTTTACACGCATCAGCTTCGGGAAAATTATATTTGGCAAATATGGATAAAAAATCAGCTCTAAAAATTTTTGAAAATATAAAAAAAAATAAAAATACAAAAAATACAATTACTGATGTTGTTCAATTTGAAGAAGAAATAAAAAAAATAAAAAATTCTGGTCATGCATTTGATGATGAAGAATGGTTTGCGGGTATGGTTGGAGTTTCAATTCCTATAAAAAATAAAAAAAATGAATTATGTTTTTGTTTATCTACTCATACTGCAAAAAGCAGAAAAAATTTAGCGGATTTAAAAAAAATAATTCCTTCAATGAAAAGAGTTGCTTTGAGCCTAGAAGATGTACTTTTAAAAAATTAGCTAGCTTGTTACTAACATCCTTTTAATCGACCCAATTGCTTTTGCAGGATTTAGTCCTTTTGG
>ERZ887849.1037-NODE-1037-length-27635-cov-8.974764_pt1 | contig 27635 bp, 22 predicted proteins | sample MGYA00521267_ERZ887849 | MGnify/ENA primary metagenome ERZ887849 (study PRJEB32303, sample SAMEA104408601) | aquatic metagenome | biome: Brackish water; feature: Pelagic; material: water | place: Baltic Sea | collected 2014-06-06T16:11:00 | depth 2,863 m ... | reverse complement strand
TGGTCCTGAATATTGACGAGTGCAGTAAGAACGACGGAATACATTAAAGGCATGACATAGAAAAGCCCGCTGGAATAATCTTCGGCGGAGTAGGCAAAATAGGGGCCGTACACAACGGGTATTAATGCCACAAAGAAGGTCCCAAACATTTTCAGCATCACTGGCGTACGGTATTGATGGATATGTTTTATGGATTCAAAAGCCAGAATCATTTCACTCAGGTAGCTGCTGACCCTGGAGATTTCGGTCGGAGCCATATTTTGCTGGCGCATGTCGCTGCGAATAAAGTGGGACAGGTCTGAGAATGACTGACAAACCGGAATTTGGTTGGTTTCAATCGCGCTCTGGTCTTCGACGAGCATCTTTCCAGCCTGTTCAACAGCGCTTCAAGGTGGTTGCGCAGCGCTTCCAGAGTACCGGGAGGGTGATGGTCGATCCAGTCCCGGAGCGCGAAATACAAAGCGCGCCCGTTGCCTTTGAGCGTCGCATAGTCCTTGAGCGCTTTCTCTCTGCGTTCGTAAGCACTGTTGATTGAAAAGGCGAGGGGGAAGACCACTGCGGTCAGGAGAAAGGTGGTGGAGAAATTTGCGGTCAGACCAAAGTGCCTGCATGCCCATGTCGATGCGACAGCAAGAACGGCAATAATTGCAGTGCGCAAGTTGATTATGAGCAGAAGCTTGTGCATTCGATTGCCCTCTGCGCGTGCGGTTTTCTCGACACCGAGCTGGAAAAGCGAACGAAATTACAGACTCAAGGTGACGTTTTTATGTAGTTTTCGTGACAGTCTGGCGGAAACTTCGTGAACTTCGCCCTGGGTCACAGTTTACTAATGCCAACAGGCCGCTGACCGGTTAGACTAAAGTCTAGGTCTTGGCAAGGATATAGGTCTCTATGAAAGCGAATTTCTCAGCGGCGCGGTGCCTTGTTATCCCTGCGGTCTGGATTTTACTACAGACATTCAGCACAGCGGCAAGTGCGGACAGGCTAGACTACGTGCGCCCCCAGATACTGCCGCCTCCGCCCAACAACGCCATCACAGCGGAGAGAGTCGAGCTGGGAAAGGTGCTCTTTTTCGATCCCAGGCTATCAGGGTCTAACTGGATTAGCTGCGCGACCTGCCACAATCCCGGGATAGGGTGGGCAGATGGTTTGCCAACCGGTATCGGTAATGGCATGGAAAGCTTGGCGCGCTCTACGCCCACAGTGCTCAATACTGCCTACAACAAGTTCCAGTTTTGGGATGGGCGTGCGCGGACCCTGGAAGAGCAGGCCCTTGCGCCGATCGTCAACGCGGGCGAAATGCACCAAGATATTGGCATGCTGGTTGAAGAGCTGGCTGCCATTGCGGGCTATGTAGGGCTGTTTGAGGGTGCGTACCCGGCGGAAGGTATCAACGAGTCCACCATTTCCCGCGCGATTGCGGCGTATGAGCGAACCCTGATTACGACCGATGCACCATTTGATCTCTGGGTTGCAGGCGATGAGGCTGCGATCGACGATGCGGCCAAGCGGGGCTTCGAGCTGTTTGAAGGCAAGGCGCGCTGTACCGCGTGCCATCAGGGTTTCAATTTCCAGGATGATGGTTTCCACAACATTGGGCTGATAAGCAAAGGGCCGCCTGACCCGGGCCGCTACCTGGTGCGCCCGATAGCCGCCGTGATGGGGGCCTTCAAGACGCCAACATTGCGGGAGCTGGCGCGAACTGCGCCTTACATGCACGATGGGTCTTATGCGACCTTGCGCGCAGTGCTGGAACACTACAATCGCGGCGGTGATGTTCTTGAGGGCCTTTCACCTGAAATGCGTCCCTTGTATCTGACTGCTGACGAGATCGACGATCTGCTGGCATTTCTTGATACCCTCAACAGCATAGATCCACTGACCGAAACAATACCCATTCTTCCTCAATAGGCAACCTGGAGCCATGCGTATGTCGTTTAACTGTAAATATTCACCGATCTTTGGTCTGGTGTTCGGTATGTCCGCTTTTGCGCAAGACTATGTTGTCGATCAGATCGACAAGTCGTTTGTGGTTGATGGCGCTCCGGTCGAATCGATTAGAGTGAAGCAGGGGGAGTCTGTGAGTTTTCGTAATGGCGACCCGTTCTTCCACAACATATTTTCCCTGTCAGACATTCAGATCTTTGATTTGGGCTCGTATCCTAATGGTGAGGCTCGGTCTGTTACCTTTGATGAGCCAGGTACGGTTGAGGTGGAGTGCGCGATTCACCCCGATATGTACATGACGGTTGAGGTTGAGTGAGGTGAACGCTGGCATCTTGTGCCGAAGTCTTTGCTATCAGGCTGTTCTGGCTGCTCTTTTTGTTTTTTTGCTGGTGAATTCTGCCTCAGCCAGGCCTGATCAGGCCAGTAAACCCTTCATCCGCGGAGCAATTGTTTATAAGGCTTATTGCGTAGTTTGTCACGGGGAGATGGGGGATGGTATCGCCAGGGCTACCAAGTTGTATTCAGTAGACCAGCTGCGGATCAAGAGTGGTCTGTCCGACCTAGATCTCCAAAAGATTATTCGCTTGGGAGGCGCCGCAGTTGGGCGCTCTCCCTATATGCCTCCATGGGATGATGAGCTTTCAGAGGAGCAAACTAACGACGTTGTGGCTTATTTATCGGTCGTAGGTAAGCAAGAGGCGCGAGGCAAAGCAGTCTACCAGACCAACTGCATTCTGTGTCACGGGGCGGACCATGACGGCAAAGGTCGCGCAGCGGTGCTTTATGATCCCAAACCGTCGAATCTGTTGGCTTCCGATAAACCCCACGCTTACAAAGTCAGCATTATCACTATGGGGAGCGAAGCAATGGGCCGCTCCTCAGTCATGCCTCCTTGGGGCTTGCAGCTCTCGGAGAGGGAAATCGAAGATGTGGCGTACTACCTGGAAACCATACAGGTGCAACGATGAACCACAAAAAACGCGCGCAATCGGTTTACAGCCGCCACTCGCGTTGTCTGCCGGATGAAATTAGAGAATCACATGCAGCCTGAAAAGTTTTTTATCCGATTGCGCGGCATGTTGAAGTTGCCGCGTTTGAAGTTTGGGTTACGCGCCAAGGCGGCGGTATTCTCGGCAATGTTTATTTTGGGGACCGTGCTAACGGGCGTGGTTGGGTCCATGGCGCTGTTTCAACAGAATAAATCGCTACAGATAGCCTTGACCGAGTCGCAACTTCGTGCCGAGCAGGCTGCTGATACTCGTGCGTTTCTTATTGAGATGATGAGGGCGAAGGCGCAGTTGATTGCCGAGTCTGACCCACCACGCATCCGTCAAGCGGCCAAAAATGCGATCCGCGCGCTGTCTCTGATGGATGAAAACGTGCAGAATCTCGAGGCTGTTCTGGTCGGTAACGTCAAAGTGGAGCAGCTTAGTGCATTGCTTGCAGAGGCACGGCCTGCACTCCTGCAGGTCATAGGCAAGGCGCGCAAAAATGACGATATTGCTGCTCTCGAGTACACAAGGTCAATGGCGGACTCGCTTAATATGATCGATCAGCTCTCGCTTGAAATCGTAGCGGGTGAGCGGGAAAATCTTATCAGGACCTTCGCTTTAGAAATTGACGCGTCGGTCGCTCGTATTTGGCGGCTCGCCTTGGGTGTCTCGTTGTTTGCTGCTATCGCTATAGTAATCAGTCAGCTGGCTGCGCGCACTATCGTGACCCCTATTCGCACTGCTGCCGATGTCGCTGAGCGAATTGCCGCGGGTGACTTGACCTTCGAAGTGAAGAGCGGAAGTTCCGACGAGCTAGGGCGATTGTTAGGATCCATTGCAAAAATGGTTGATCGACTCAGAGGTTTGATTGGAAGAGTAAAGGACTCGGGCACGCAGTTGTCTTCTACCGCTGTCGAGATCATGGAGTCGGCTAGTCAGCAAGAGACAGTCAGCGACAGTCTCGGTGCAACCGGCGGTGAAATTGCCGCAGCGGTGAACCAGATTGCAGGCACTTCTGCAGCGCTGCTGGACACTATGGAGCAGGTTGCTTCATCAATTGATGAAACTGCGTCCGTTGCGGATCGCGGCCGCGGCGGTTTGATTGAGATGGAAAAAGCCATGCAGGCCCTGGCCTCGGCAACGCAGTCCATCTCCTCCAAGCTTGCGCAAATTTCCGATCGGGCGGCCAACATAGGTATGGTGGTTACAACCATCACCAAGGTTGCAGACCAGACTAACCTGCTGTCTCTCAACGCGGCAATCGAAGCGGAGAAGGCGGGGGATGTAGGTCTCGGATTCGCGGTCGTTGCCCGGGAGATTCGTCGTCTGGCCGACCAGACCGCAGTGGCTACTCTGGATATCGAGCAAATTATCTCTGAGATGAGGCAGTCAGTGTCTAGCGGCGTTGAGGAAATGGCCCGTTTCGATGAGCAAGTCAGAGGTGGCGTCGGCAAAACCTCGCAGATAAGCGAAGAGCTCGGCGATATCATCCGAGGTGTAGAGGAGATCAAGCCGCGGTTCGAAACTGTTTACGACGGTATGCAGGCCCAGGTTGTTGGGGCTGGCCAGATCAGCAAGGCCGTAGTCGAACTGCGCGGCATCACCGAAGCTTCAAAGATTTCTTCGGATACTCTAAAGGCAATATCAGCACAGTTGCGTTCAGCAGTCGACTCCCTGAATACCGGGATTCAACAGTTCAACGTGAGCTCTGGTAACTAGCGACTGCACCATAATGTAAAGAACCGTATTTTTCGCACCCTGTATGAATCGCGGCAAAGTCTCAAGGCCGTGTCTCTAGCGATGTAAGGAGCTCATAGCAAGTGACCAATTTGTTCCCACGGCACCGTTGGCTCGCGTTGATTACGCTGTGTTGCCTCGTCCCTCTGTTGTCCTCCTGTGAGCAAGCCACTCGCCCGACGATCAAGAACTTCAAGGAAGCGGAGTTCGCCAGGTTTGGCTTGGTAACGGGCACGGTCACGGCACAGATTGCCCGGGAAAGATTTCCCGAGGCGTCTTTTAATGAGTTTTCTGATACGTTTGATGTGCTCGGCGCGATGAAGGCAGGCCATGTAGATGCCATGTTGACTGACCTCAACTCTGCCTTCCTTGCTGCCGGCAAGAACGACTATCTGGAGGTCATTGAAGAGCCGATCCGCAAGGAGCGCACGTGTATCGCTGTGCGCAAGGGCAACACTGAACTCCGAGACGCAGTCAACACGGTCATTGCCGATGTCAAGGCGGATGGCACGCTTGCCGATATGGGCGCTCGCTGGTTGAAGCGTGAGCCCGGCCCTTACCTGCGGCGCGAAGTGAAACAGCCGCAGGGGGGGCAGCCCTTGCGGGTAGGCGTGAACGCGACCCGCGAGCCCGTCATTTTCGTCGACGAAAACCAGGAAATCAGTGGCCACGATGCCGAAATGGCGCGAGAGATTGGCGCTCGCCTCAATCGTCCTGTCGAATTTCTCGATATGCGCTGGGATGCACTGATACCCGCCCTGCAGTCCGGCAAGCTGGATTTGATTGTGAGCGGAATGAGCTATACAGCCGAGAGGGCTGAGCGCGTCGACTTCACCGACGATTATTACCAAACTCCGCTGGTTATGATGGTTCGTCGTGAGGCCGGCCAGACTCAGGCAGCGGATTTCGGCCCTCTCCTGAGATCCAATGACGATCTTCTGCAATCCAGAATCGGTGTTGTTCAGGGCTCCGCTCACGATACCTTCGTTCAGCGTAATTTACCCGACGCCCAGCTCTTGCAGTTTATATCGACCAGCGATCTTATTGTTGCGGTAGAGACTAACAAGGTTGATGCCGCAATGATGGACGAAGACGTGCTCAACGTTATCGTGGCTGAGCGGCCCCTGCTGCAGAAGTTCGGCGAATCTCATTTCACCGCGCAGGTGGGTGCGGGCTTCAACAAGCGCAATGATGCCCTTCGCGAGCAGTTCAACACCTTTCTGGAGACTATCAGGCGCGATGGCACCTACGATGACATGGTGCGGCGCTGGACGCAGGAAGCTGCCACGGTCATGCCGGATATTCCCATCGACCCAGCCGCACCGGTCCTGAAAATTGGCAACTCGATCGGCGGTTTGCCCCAGGTGGCTCTGGTTGACAGTGAGCTTGTGGGCTTCGATGTAGAGATGGCAGTGCGTTTTGCGCAGTCCGCCGGTATGCGCCCGGACTGGCGCAGCGTGGAGTGGGGGGCGCTCTTGCCTGCCCTGGCTGCAGGCAAGACTGATGTGATTATTTCATCAATGTACATTACCGAAGAGCGCAAGGAGCGTATTCAGTTTTCGGACCCGTACTCTACCGTAGGCAACTACTTTTTCGTCATGAAGGACCGGGTTACGGAAAATGTCGAGGAACAGCTGAATTCCGCCCCCGTCGGGTTTATTGAGAGCGTCAAGAGCAGTTTTTACAGCAATCTCATTCTGGAAGATCGTTACCTGCTGCTGCTGGACGGCCTGAAGATCACCGTTATCCTCTCGATATTCTCCTGTTTGTTTGGCACCGCTTTGGGTGCCGGGGTTTGCGCCATGCGGATGTCCTCTTTGGCGGTGCTCCGAATTCCTGCGCGAATCTATATCTCCATTATGCGTGGCATCCCGGTGCTGGTGCTGTTGATGCTCATTTTTTATGTTCTTTTTGCATCCGTTGAGATCAATCCCGTTCTGGTGGCGATTATTGCGTTCGGGCTGCACTTTGCTGCCTATGTGGCTGAAATTTTTCGCACCGGTGTTGAGAGCATTGATGACGGTCAAACGGAGGCCGGTGTGTCTCTGGGCTTCACGCGGCTGGCAACGTTCATCTACATCGTGTTGCCACAGACCATTCAGCGCATACTGCCCGTTTACAAGGGAGAGTTTATCTCCATGGTCAAGATGACATCGATTGTGGGTTACGTGGCGGTGCAGGATCTTACCAAGGCCAGTGACATCATCCGTGCCCGTACCTTTGACGCATTCTTTCCACTAATCATGGTGGCCATTCTCTACTTCCTGATTGCATGGGTGATGTTGCAGGTGCTTGAGTATATTGAGCGGCGCACCGATCCTATTGTTCGTCGTCAGCGTAGGGCTCGCGCATGATCCGCATTGACAATCTTGGCAAGCGCTTTGGTGAGCTGGAAGTGTTAAAGGGTGTGTCTACCACCATCAGCAAGGGTGAGGTGATATCGATTATTGGGCCTTCTGGCTGCGGTAAAAGCACTTTGCTGCGCTGTCTCAACTTATTGGAACAGCCAACAGCCGGCAGGATATTCGTGGATGATGTTGAGCTTACGCAATCATCCGACGTGCCAGCATTGCGCCAACGCATGAACATGGTGTTTCAAAACTTCAATTTGTTTGCACATTTCACGGTGCTTGAAAATCTGACATTGGGGCCGGTTAAACTGCTTAAAAAGTCCCCGGCGGAGGCAGAGGAACGCGCCAGGGCGCTCTTGCACATGGTTGGGCTGGCCGACAGGGCCGATCATCTTCCGCATGAACTGTCAGGTGGGCAGAAGCAGCGAGTTGCCATCGCTCGCTGCCTGGCGATGGACCCGGAAGTGATGCTCCTTGATGAGCCGACGTCCGCACTGGATCCCACCATGGTTAGCGAAGTGCTGGCAGTTATTCGCAACCTGGCCAAGCGTGGGCTAACCATGCTGATTGTGACCCACGAAATGGATTTTGCCCGCGACGTGTCAAGCCGGGTTTTCTACATGGATGAGGGTCGTATTTACGAGGAAGGTCCGCCGGGTCAGATTTTCGATCATCCGCAGCGGGACAGAACCAAGGCCTTCATCCATCGAATCCGCACTTTTCAGGCGGTGATAGATTCTCCCAATGTGGATATTTTTGCTCTGCACGCCGATATAGGCCGCTTCTGTGACAAGCACTTGCTGCCCCCGAAGGCCAAACATAACGCCGAGCTTCTGGTAGAGGAGCTGATTCAGATCCTGATGCCCGACCTTATGGCAGGCAAAGCTCTGGGCTTGACTATCGACTATAGTGAGTCCAAGCGGCAGCTTATACTGTCGCTGGAGCTGCCTCCTGGTGTTGGCAACCCGCTTGTTGCAGAGGACGAATTTGCGGAGCTCAGTTTGAGATTGATTAATAACCTCGCGGATTCCACGGGGTGCGAAACCCTTGATTCAGGGGCTTTGAAGATCGAAATACGGATCAAACAGGCGTAAATACCGAATTTAGAGACGAAAAAATTAACCAGCTCATGGGACGGAATCAATGGAAATAACGGTAGAGCTTCGTGGAGATACAAAAATACTGCGGCCAGCGGGAAGGCTGGATTTTGAGTCTTCGAAAGTGTTTCAGGCCCGTGTGCTGGACGAGGTGAGTGGTAGTGCTGGCCTTTGCGTGGTGGATGCAACAGAGCTGAGCTACGTCTCAAGCGCCGGTTTGAGGGCTTTTCTGGTGGCAGCGCGGGAGGCTGGAAGAGCAGGGGGCTCGTTTTCCGTCTGCTGTCTTCAGCCCCTGGTGGCAGAGGTGTTTGAGCTGAGCGGATTCAAGCAGATCATTCCGTTCCATGACGATCTGGAAGCTGCACTCAATCACGGGTAAGCGACATTGACAGCAGAAACGCTTCAACTTAAAGCGCACCCGGACTCGCTGTCGGCGTTAAATCAGTTTGTTTCGGGTTTTTGTGAGTCTCATCACATTGGCACGGAGGTAATGTACGAACTGCAGCTGGTTCTGGAGGAACTGATTGTCAATGTCTACATGCACGGGGGTGCGAGTGTCGATGGCGAGCTCACGGCGGCGGTTTCGCTTGGGTGTGAAGGGTCCCGTTTGCAGATGACGGTGACCGACAACGGCAGGCAGTTCGACCCGCTGGCTCGATGTGCGCCCTCAACAGACCTCGGGCTTGATGAGCGGCCGGTAGGGGGGCTGGGTATCATGCTGGTCAGAGAGATGATGGATGACATGCACTATCAGTACGTTGACGGGACCAACCAACTTAGCATGAGCAAATCGCTTGAGCGATAGCTCACTCACGACAGAGCAGGGATAGAAAACGTGAACTTACGGACAAAATTCCTTTTGGCGGCCGGTGCACCGATGCTGGTGACAACCATTGCCGTGTCCGCTTTTCTCCTCTACGTCATGTATGAGGCACGTATTCGCGATATTGAACTGTATTTCGACGAAGTTGTTGCCAACGCGGCCCAGCAAATTGACAGCGCCAACCGTCAGGCCACTGACGCTGCTCAGATATTGGCTATCGCTCAGGAGCGCGGCATGTTTGGCGATCGTGAAGAGTCGCTGGCACTAATAGACGGGATTATTGAACATTTCCCACACTTTACCGGCGTGTATGTTGGCTACGAACCGAATGCGGACGGCCAGGATCTGCAGGTGGCCCAGGCGGAAACCAGGCAAGCGGGCAGCGACGCCGAAGGGCGTTTTATACCCTATGTTTTCCGGGCGTTGGAAGACAGTGGCAGAATCAAACTGACAGAACTCGCGGACATGGAGAGCAGCTTTTATTATCAGGGGCTAAAAAACCGCCAACTGGGCCTGGATGAGTCTGCCGGGGTCAAGATTGCCGGCGGTATTAGCCGGCTGTATGAGCCGCCGTCGCGCGCGCAAATGAAGGCTGCCAAATACCTTGTCACAGAGCCCTACCTTTATGAGGGCAAATTTCTGGTTGAGCAGACATCTCCCATCGTTATTGCAGGTGAATTCAAGGGCGTAGCAGGTGTCGATCGCGCATTAAACGATATTGATGGCTTTCTCGACGAATTGCGTACTTTTACTACCGAGTCTTTTTTACTGGTGAGCGCAAGGGGCCGCGTGATCAGTTCCACGAAGCATCCTGAGCTTCGAGGCGCACTGATCGAAGATACGCCCTATGCGGCATTGCTCGAAGGCGTCTACCTCGCCCCGGCAGATTCGCGGCTGTTTACGGCCGCAGACCCTTACAACTCGCAGGACAATTACTATGTCTCCAAGCACATACCCACGGGCGACTGGTTACTGGTGACCTCGGTTGAAAGGGCAGAAATACTCGCACCGCTTTGGGCAACCCTCACTCAGGTTGTCGCCATAATAGGCATCGGCGCCGTACTTGCCCTATTGGTATCCATTTGGGCTGTGTCAATCCCCATCAAGCGGATTGTAGCTGCCGCCAGAACATCGGCGCTGATTGCGGAAGGCGATCTGACTCAGCAACTTGATTCGGGGCGCAAGGATGAAGTTGGCGTTCTGCTCGGAGCCATGGGTGCCATGGTCAGCTCCCTGAGCTCAATGATCACCAAGGTCAAGGGATTTTCCGTTCAGCTCAATTCTGTCTCCAACGAAGTCAAGTCAGCTGCCACGCGGCAACACACGATCAGCCAGGACTTCGCTGCCTCGACCAACGAGATTGCGGCCTCTATAACGGAGATCAACGCCACTTCCCAGGAGCTGCTGGCGACCATGCAGGAGGTGTCCGAGGCCACGGCGTCTACTGCAGACGTCGCCAACTCAGGTCGCGATGATCTGGTTAAAATGGAACAGACAATGAACGCGCTTTCAGAGGCAACCCAGCTGATTTCGTCCAAGCTTGAGGTCATAGCCGAGCGTGCCAACAATATCGGTGCGGTGGTGACCACCATCTCCAAAATAGCCGATCAAACAAATCTGCTGTCACTCAATGCCTCAATCGAAGCCGAGAAGGCGGGTGAGCAGGGGTTGGGCTTTTCTGTTGTGGCGAGGGAAATCAGGAGGCTTGCAGACCAGACTGCGATAGCCACCCTGGATATCGAAACCATCGTTAGGGACATGCAGAGTTCGGTGACGAGCGGCGTAATGGAAATGGATCGCTTTGGCGAGCGTGTTAGAGGCGGTGTTCGCGAGGCCATGGGGCTTGGGGAGCAGCTCAGTTCCATCATCGAAAGTGTTGAGACGCTGGAGCCCCGTTTTGCATCCGCGCATTCTGGAATGCAGGCACAGGTGACCGGAGCCTCGCAGATCAATCAGGCAATGCTGCAACTGCGCGACATTGCCGGTTCGGCGTGGGATTCGTCACATGTACTTTCGGGTTCATCGGAGCAGCTATTGGAGGCTATTGAAGCCTTGCGCTCGGAAGTTATTCGATTCAAGACCGTTTGAGCGGCAGAGGCTGATGCTACTCATCACTTTTACCGTGGCTGGTGATAGCTACGCGATAGAGGCCAAAATGGTGGAGAAGGTTCTCCCGCCAGTGACCTTGCGCAGAATACCGGGGGCCGATGACGCTGTTGCGGGCATTCTTGACTATATGGGCAAGGCATTGCCGGTGGTCGATCTTGCCGCGCTATACACGGGCAAGGCCTGCTTGCGTAAACTGAGCTCGCGTATTCTGATTGTAAAGTACAGAAAACCTGCAGCGAGTCATCTGCTTGGACTTCTGGTGGCAGAAGCGACTGACACGATGAACGTGGACTCCGCTAGCCTGCAGAGCGCCAACGTGGCGTCCAAGCCTGGTATGGGGCTGGGCGCGGTGTTGGTGCACAACGGGCGCTGGGTGCAGTTGGTGCAACCGGAAAATCTGTTCCCGGAATCTCTCGACTCGGCACTGTTTCCCGGGGCATCCGCGTGAGTCTGGTTAACACTGCGGTGCAACACCTTTTGAGCCAGATCGGCGCCAATCACGCTTTTCTCAGCGAGCCGCAGCTCGATTTTGCTCTGCGCAAACGCATGTCGCTGCTTGATCTTACTGACCAAGACAACTATTCAAAGCGCCTTGTAGAGGATAGCGGGGAAGCGCAGCAGCTGCTCGATGAGCTGCTGGTCAGGGAAAGCTGCTTTTTTCGCGATGTGAAACCTTTTGATCTTATCGCCGGCACGGCTGTGAGCGCTTCTGCACCTCTGCGTGTCCTTAGTGCGCCATCGGCAAACGGTGAAGAGCCGTACTCCGTTGCAATAACCCTGCTGGAAGCAGGTGTGCAGGCTGAACACATCTGTGTAGAAGCACTGGATATCAGTGCTGCTGGCATCAGGGATTCGCAGGCTGGCAGATACTCGGAAAGCCGGATGCGCCATGTCAGCCCGCAGTTGCGGCAGCGGTATTTTGAGCGGCATCCCGAAGGAAGCTACTCCATCAAGTCTCTGGTCAAGGACTGTGTACACTTTGTCCATGGCAATGCGCTGGATATTGCCGAGTATTATCCTGAAGGTCACTTTCACATCATCCTGTGTCGAAATTTGATGATTTACCTGACGCAGGAATCACGACAGCGATTGTTGCAGGCGCTGCGGAGGGTCTCCATGCCTGGCGCCTTACTGATTGTTGGTCACGCAGAGGCAGGGTTTTTACTGGCTGAGGGTGAGCATGGCCATGGTGACTCCGGGAACTTTGCCTTCCTGGTCAATGACCCTAAGCGACAGGGGCGCATTGCAGCTACAAGCCCTGGCCGGAGGAAAAATACCACTGAACCGACGGGCAAGCGGACTGGGCGAAGGCCAGGGTTCATCGCTAAGCAAGCTGGGCCTCCTCGCCGCATAGCGGACAAAACCCACAGGGCTGATCTGGCTGAGTTACCCCAGGTTCCAGCGCTGGAGATGGTTACGGTTTTGGCGGATTCGGGTCGTTACGAAGAAGCCAGGCAGCAGCTGCTAGGTCTGCTTGAGCGCGAGCCCGATTCAGCCAGGGCGTATTCGCTGCTTGCGTTTGTAATGAATGCGACGGGGGATCGTGAAGCGGCGATTGGGTGTTTTGAAAAAGCTATCTACCTCGATGACTCAGACAGGCAAAGTATTGAACAGCTGTCACTTCTTTACAGCGCCGCAGGCAACCGTCAGGGTATGGCAACGATGCAGCGGAAATTGACCAAGCTTCGGGTGGCTCGCGATGACCAATGACACTGAAGCACTGCGCTCTTCCGGGGAGTGCAGAAACGTTGTTGGAATCTGGGGCGACCGCAGCTGTCCGGAATTGCGCAGTCTGGATCATTGCTATAACTGTCCAGTGTATACAGCGCTTGGGCGACGCGTGCTGGATCGCGAAGTGTCAGAGGTCTTTCAGGATTCAATCAACTGGAGCGAGTACGCTCTGGCTGATGCGCCGGTCATGCAAACAAAGTCGCTATTGGTGTTCAGGCTGGGAGCGGACTGGTTTTGTCTTTCGACTGAGCGGGTGCGTGAGATAGTGCCTCCATCCGCCGTCCATCCCGTTCCGCACAGGCTGAAGAAAGGCTTTCAGGGCCTGGTGAATGTTCGCGGCGAGGTGCATCCCTGTGTAGACCTCAGGGTGCTGCTCGGCTGCGGTCCTGCGGCAAAGGACAAAGGGATCCCGAGGATGATCCTGATTCTCGACCAGGGCGCCTGTTATGCCTTTCTGGCAGATGAAGTCGACAACCTGCTTGCTGTTGATCTGGACAGCATTTCAAGCCCACCAGTATCGGTGGAAAAGGCGGTGCCCTGTTATACCTCGGGGATGGTTCGCTGGGCCGGGAAAGATCTGGCCATTCTGGACGAGGATTTGTTGATGTACTCATTGAGTGATCTTTGCCAATGAGTGATTCGGAGGATTTTGCAGATGACGCGATGCTGGAGCTGTTTCGCGAGGAGGCAGAGACCCAGCTTGGTCAGCTGTCTGAGGGTCTGGTTGCTATAGAGTCAACGGCTGATCCTGCGCCCGTGCTGGAGCAGCTGATGCGAGCAGCACACTCGATGAAAGGCGCTGCCCGAATCATGGGGATAGACCCGATAGTCAAGTTGACTCACGTCGCTGAGGACATCTTTGTTGCAGCCCAGCGCGGCGAGCTCGTGCTTGCCCCTGCAGCGGTGGACGTGCTGCTTGAAATGACGGATTTCATCAAAGCCTTCTCCGAAGGCGGGGCCGCCCTCGACGAACAGGGAGCGCTGGTCAGTGAACTTCTTGTGCGGCTCGATGCCGTCCGGCTCGGGGAATTGGGCGCTGGCAAGGCGAAACCGGCGCTTGAGCCGCAGCCACCGGCTGCTGCGACTGATGAGCGCCCGCTGGTGCAGGGGCTACCCAGTGACGAACCGGTAGCCGAGGCCGCTCCCGCTCCTGCGGCGCCGCCTGAGCCGGTCAAGCCTGCCCCCGCCGAGGGTCGCTCCATTCGGATTACCGCTGAGGCTCTTGAGCGCTTTGCCGGGTTGGCCGGTGAAGCCATGGTAGAGTCGAGTCGCGTTGAGAGCATGACAGACGACCTGTCGTCATTACGCATAACGCAGCGTGAGCTGCAAAAAACCTTGAATTCCATTCGTGCCATTGTTGCTTCCGGTAAGGATGTCTTGAAGCTTGCCGCTCTTGCGCCCATCGCAGTGCAGCAACTTGAAGCCTGCAAGCGATCCGTTGCTGAACACGAGGAGCGGCTGGATCTCTTTTCACGACGTTTCGTCTCATTGTCCAACCGGCTTTCCCGTGAAGTGGTGGCCGGTCGCATGCTGCCGTTTGCCAGTATTCTGCGCGGTTATCCACGGCTGGTGCGGGATCTGTCGCGGGATCTCGGCAAACGCTGCCGGCTGATACTGCGCGGCGAGGCGACAATGATCGACCGGGAAGTGCTTGATCGGCTGGATAGCGCGCTCAACCACATTGTGCGCAACGCCCTCGATCACGGCATAGAGGCACCCGAGCAGCGTGCGAGCGCTGGCAAGGCGGAGGAGGCTCAGCTGCTGATCGAAGCGTATCATCAGGCGGGCCGCCTGCGCGTTGTTGTGAGCGACGATGGTGGCGGTGTCGACGTTGAAAAGGTCAGGCGCGGTATTATCGCCCGCGGTCTGGAGCAAGAAGCCAGGGTGCTGGAGCTGAGCCAGGAGGAGGTATTTGAATTCCTGTTTTTGCCAGGTTTTTCCACAGCCCCAAAGGTGACCGAAATATCGGGTCGCGGTGTCGGGCTGGATTCGGTTCGCAGCATGGTGCAGGAGGCGGGCGGTAGTATAGTTTTGAGCAGTGAGCGGGGGCGAGGAACACGCTTCGATCTCGAGCTGCCTTTGACGCGCTCTGTAGTCAGAGTGCTCTCACTGTCTATTGGTGGCCACATCTATGCTGTTCAGGTGGCGCAGATCGAGTATGCCGCCGAGGTTTTACGGTCCGAGGTCAGCACCATAGAAGGCCGCGCCTACTTTGAGCGTGATGGCAACCGCGTTGCCCTGATACCTGCAACGGAAATACTCGAACTGGAAGAATGCGAACAGGATCAACCCTGGTTGGCTGTGGTCGTTTTTCGAGAGGGCGAACGGCACTATGGTCTGCTGGTTGATAAACTGCTTGACGAGCAGAAGCTTCTTGTTAGGCCGCTGGACCGGCGCCTGGGTGACGTGCCGGATGTGGCTGCCGTCTCGACCAATGAGGAGGGCGATATTGTGCTCATCCTCGATGCCGATGAGCTTCGGCGGTCCATGGATACTCTTATCAGCAGTGGTCGCATGCGTAGCCGGCGTATCACCGATCAGGAGAGCATCCGTTCCGTCAAGCGCTTGCTGGTAGTGGATGATTCCCTGACCGTTCGGGAGGCCGAGCGGCAGATGCTTGAAAACGCAGGTTATGAAGTTGATGTGGCTGTAGACGGCCTTGAAGCCTGGAGTGCCGTGCGTCTTTCAGCTTACGATCTCGTCATCACCGATGTCGATATGCCTCGAATGACCGGCATTGAACTGGTCAGGCGCATACGCAGCGAAGGTCCTAGGCAGGATGTGCCAATTATCATTGTTTCTTACAAAGACCGGGAAGAGGACCGGATGCGCGGGCTGGAGGTGGGAGCGAATCATTACGTGACCAAAGGCGGATTTTCCGATACCGAGCTTATAGAGGCCGTTCATGACTTGATTGGCGAGGCGGGGCGATAGAACCGGCATGGCCATTCGAATAGGCATAGTCAACGATGTAATGCTCGCCAGTCGCGTATTAAGACGGGTGTTGCAGAATCAGCCGGACTTTGAGGTTGTCTGGGACGCAGCGGACGGCGTGGAAGCGGTACAAAAGTGCGTGGAAGACCGCCCGGACATTGTGCTCATGGATCTCGTCATGCCGAACATGAACGGCGTGGAAGCCACCCGGCGGATCATGATAGATGCGCCCTGCGCCGTGCTTGTTGTGACGTCAACCATAGGCGGGCATTTGAATCTGGTCTATGAGGCGATGGGTTACGGCGCCCTCGATGTGACGACTACGCCAGTGGTTGGCGACAGCCGTGTTTCTGATGATGGCGAGGCCCTGCGCCAAAAAATCAGAAGCCTCGTGACGCGGCCGTCCGAACGGGGTGCCAGGGTCAGCCCGGCGGTAGCGACTGGTGCCGAGGTGCAATCATCGGCCCTGGTGGCACCGCGCCTGGTGCTGCTGGGGGCTTCAACCGGTGGTCCAGCCGCAATCCACCAAATTCTTCGTTTGCTGCCCCGTGATTTTAACGCCGCGGTTGTCGTAGCCCAGCATATCGACCCCGAGTTCGTAAACGGGCTGGGCGACTGGCTGGCGTCCGCGTCCAGGCTGCCGATACAGCTGACCGGGGGTGAGACCATCCTCCAGGCCGGCCAGGTCTACCTCCTGGACTCCAGACACCATGCGCAGCTGGTTGGGGCGGACCGTCTGTCTGCGACAGATCAGGCAGGCGGCTCCTATTATTGCCCGTCGATAGATCTTCTTTTCAGCAGTGCGGCCGAGGTGGCTCGCCGAGGTAGCGTCGGGGTACTGCTAACCGGAATGGGGCGTGACGGCGCTCAGGGTTTGCTGCGCATGCGGCAGGCTGGTTTGTCCACTATTAGCCAGTCAGAGGACAGCTGCGTTGTTTACGGCATGCCCCGTGCCGCCGAAGCTATCCAGGCCTCGGCGATGACCGCGAATCCCGATGCTATCGGTGATTATTTGATTCAATACATACAGTGAGTAGCGAAAATGAAAGACATGTCCATCCTTGAGCCTGATGAGACTTCCCGCGGAGTTCGCGTTTTGCTGGTTGACGATCAACGCATGGTTGGGGAGGCTGTGCGGAGAATGGTGCAGGGGGAGGACTGGATAGAATTCAAATACTGTCAGAATCCGGAGGAAGCTGTCGCCGTCGCCGAGGATTTTCGGCCCACTGTGATCCTGCAGGACCTGGTGATGCCGGGTATAGACGGACTGTCGCTGGTTGAAATCTACAAGACCAACGACATCCTCAAACACGTCCCGGCAATTGTGCTTTCCAGTCAGGAGGATCCTGTCATCAAAGCAGAGTCTTTCGCTCGTGGCGCCAACGATTACTTGGTCAAACTGCCTGACAGAATCGAACTGGTAGCCAGAATACGCCACCATTCCGAGGGGTACATTCACTTACTCGAACGTAACGCCGCCTTTCATGCGCTTGCTGAAAGCCAGCGCATCCTTGCCGCTGAACTAGCCGAGGCCGCGGACTATGTCCGCTCCCTGCTTCCTGCGCCATTGGACGGCAAGGTCAATATACGCTGGGATTTCGAATCTTGCTCCTCTGTCGGCGGTGATTCCTTCGGGTACCGCTGGATTGATGACGACAATCTTATCATCTATGTTCTGGATGTCTGCGGCCACGGCGTTGGCGCAGCTTTGTTGTCTGTGTCTGTCATGAATGCGCTGTCAGGCAATACGCTGGGAGAAGCCGATTTCAGACACCCAGGTGAAGTGTTGAGGCGGCTCAACGAAGTTTTCGAGATGGAGCGTCACAACAACATGTACTTTACGATGTGGTTTGGTGTGTACAACCGTCAGTCTCAGCAGCTCAGGTTTGCCAGTGGAGGGCACCCACCGGCGCTGCTTTTCAAGGATGGCCAGACGGATCCTGTGCGTTTGGTGACACCGGCTCTCCCGATTGGCACCATGCCCGGCTTGGTGTTCAAGGAGGGCGAGGTTCACATTGACGCCAGTGACCGTTTGTACGTCTACAGCGATGGCGTGTACGAAATTCGCTATGAAGATGGTCATGAAATGACGCTGGACGAATTTATCCCCTTGCTGAGCAAGCCCCTCGATACAGGGGTTGATGGACTCATGAGCATCAGGGAAACCGTCGCCAAGATACAGAATTCAGAAATTTTTGAAGATGATTTCTCTTTGGTAGAGATCAGATTCCCGGTGTGTCTTTGAAAAAAGGCACTTAATTTAATGTGGTTTCATGACAAGCAGGGCTATGGAAGTGGGAAATAATATTCAATCGCGTCAGCAGGACGGCATTCTTGTGTGTTCGCTCAGTGGTCGGCTGGACGCCGTTTCCGCCAGTGAAACGTCTAACGAGCTACTAGAGCTGATTGCGGGCAACTTCGTCAACGTTCTGTTGAATTTGGAAAATCTCGAGTATGTCAGCAGTCTTGGGCTACGGGTGTTTGTTCAGGCCGCCAAACAGCTGGGCGCGAAAGGTGGCACTTTAAAGTTGTGCAGTGCAACCTCGCCGGTGCGTAAGGTCCTTGAGATATCAGCACTCGATACGCTGCTTGATTTGCGTGATGACGAGGCCGATGCGCTCGGGAGTTTCTAAACGGCTCGTGGATTACGCTGTTGCCATTAGGGCTTCGTAGTGGTCCTCCAGGGCGCTCTGCAACACGTTTTCAAGGCAGAGTAGTTCAGTATCGAGCTGCGCTGCTAAAACCGTGTAGAAGGTTGAGTCTCTGAAACATCTCAGGTAAACCTTGGTTTGCTCTCTCCGATTGTGAAGCAGCATTGATGCGCGGAAGTTTTTTTCAGGATCGGTGTTTGCCAACACAACGATGGTGGAGTTGTTTTCAGCTAGCTGTTCAAACACCGTGTCCCAGGTAGCGGGATTTTCGCAACTTCCGTCAACGCACTCGAGGTTGACCCCGCTGAGGTCGATGTCTTCCTGGATCATAAAAATGTGCTTAGATGCGGCCTCATCGACAACGATCAGTTTGTCAATTTCACCTTCTCCGCGACTAAGCAGCAGTTCCAGCAGAGTTTGGCTGAAATGGTCAAAACCAGTAATGACGATAGTATCTGCTGTGTCCCGCGAGGACTCCAGCATGGGCTCCAGAACTTCGTCAAATATACGCAGGGAGGCGATACGGTGAGTACTGAAAACACCGGGAGCTCTATAGGAATCTGTGGTGCGATGCGAGCGGGCCATTTTATGCGCGGGTCTCAGAAGCGCCAGGTCAGAGACGTGCGCTACTACGGGTAGTGCAGGGTTCAGGGAGTTGATCTCCCACCCGGTCTCCAGGTTGGAAAGATCATCCGTCGATATAACCACGGCTCTGAACGCTCTATTCAAGCCTAGTGAGCTGAGGAATTCCCGATCGTTGATGTCGCCCGGGATGCGCTTGGTTAAAGCGCTGCCATGCATGTCGGGCTCAGCGGTGGCATTTTTGTCGACTTGTACAATCAGCCGTAGCGGGTCAACCTTGCGAATGGCTTGAATATACAAGTTTGCCAGTTCGCCCACCCCGATAACCAGAACATGGTTGTCCGGCACAAAATGACTTATGCGGTGATCCTCAAGGAGTTTACGTATGGAATTCGCGATTACCGTTGTCGTGACGATCGGTGCCAGATAATAGGCTAACCATAGTGCCTGGTGGGCGCCCGGCGCGCCGCCGGGAAGCGGTACGCCGAGTTCTATGCCGCCAAGGACAAACAGATTCACCGTATAATAAATCCACGCCAGCCAGCCGTCTGCGCTTATATCTTCGTTGTTCAGGGTGCCAGCACCTTGTGAAAACCCATATAAGGCACAGGCGAAAACCACGACAATAATAGCGGCTCGTAACCGTACGTCCTCCAGTTTGAGTCCGGTGCTGTTGCCGGGCTTGTCGCCGGTTAATATCTGTTTGCTCATGGAATAAAGCCTGTTGGAGCTGGAGTTCAAATGTTGGCGAGGTAACTGCTCGCGGTACTTCTTCGATAGTATCCCATAGGCCGGGACGTCGTCCGAGTATTGAATTTATTTATTCACAGCCGTGATCGCATGAATAGATACGCCTGCCGCAGTGCGATGGATATGGGGTTACCATCCAGCTCCGTACTTCTGTTGTCACCGCCTATGCAGGCCATGGTGCTCCCGCAGATCTTCGGCCCTCCGGCAGTAAGCCTTCTGCGAGGCCTATGGAGGTCTACGCCTGCGATGTATTAAACTGTGGCGAAAATTTCGGTCCGCTTTGAATGCTATTTATGGAGGATTATTTTTGAGCACCATTGGCCGTAACAACCCGACTGTCACTCTTGAATCTCTCGGCTGGCGTACTCGTCCAGGCATCCTCGCTCCCTATCCTTCAAGCCCCGAATCTATTCATGCGCTGATGGGGTATTTTCTGCAAGATCGAGACTCTCCCAGCCCATTTCCGGGTCGAGATTTGCTCTTGGACCCAACGCTATTTGAGTGGGGCATGGCGCCACCTCTGGAGAAGGTTATCACCAGTACTTCCGAGCTTGAACTGCTGCTGACCTTACCTGAAATTTTTCGTCAAAGCGTAGCCGTGGTTGAGCCGTGGCAGCATGTCGGTATCAATCTGCAGGGAGAGACGGTGCGGGCTTCGAAGAATATTGCCTACATTTTGCAGCAGGTAGCCGACGCAGACACCATTCTCTACCCGGTCTGGCAGAGTGGTATAAGCAACCCAAGCCGCCTCGCGAACATATTGAGTGCAGGAATTGCCACTGTCGTTCAGGGCGGTAACCCCTCTGTACACAATCCTGCCAGCTTCAACGGCGCCAAGGCAAATCTGGAAGACACTCTCGGTCTGGTGGACCAACTGCTTCTGCGCCGCTCCACCGGCAGCGGGCCTTGTATCTTCATCTGCCTTGGCCATCAACTCGCAATGGCTTCTCAAATTCGCTTGCTAAAACGCGCGGTACGAGAGGTGGCCAGCTTGACCCGCTTGCCTCTGGACAGAACAGGACGCGCTTTGCAGACCTTGCAGCGAGTGTGTGGGCAAATCAATAGTGTAGGCGAGAACCTGCCTGTCATAAAAGCTGGAGAAGTGATTGCTTCCGGCTGGCATGATACACACTTTGCTGTAGCGGCCAATGAAGGTGTAGAGGTGGGTAGCCGCCAGCTGCTTCCCTATCGAGAGGCCGGTGTCGCATCGCACATACCCATTGCCCTGCACGAGTCACATGCACTGATTGCCGATGAGCTCGAGGGTGTGATTGATACCATGCTGACATTGGAGCGCACCCTCAACGTTGAGATGTTTCATAGCGATGAAGTTAACCTGGAAGCTACCCTGTTTGCCAGCTGGGCGTTCAAGCTGCTTCACGATACCATCATCCCCATCCGCTATGATCTTGCGGTAAGTCCTCTTGCCTGGATGCTAAGTTTGCCCTATGCCGTGGAAATACTATCGCAAACCAAGGTGGATGATCAGCATTGGACTGAGGTATCTACATCGTGCATTTACTATAAGGACTGGGAGACCCACAGGATCCGCCGCTCCTTCACTTGCCAGTTTCATCCGGAGCTGATGGGAGACATTCGCGACATCGGCAACCGCGATGGCCCTCGCTATGCCGAACTGAAAGATAATGACGGCGTACGACTTCTGTTGCGCCTTCTCTATCATGGAATACAGGAATAGGCGGCTGTCTTGTCAATGGGGTAAATAGCATTGCCGGGGTAGTGTTCAGAAGTGTGCAAATTAAAGGAGAGAACGTTATGCTTGGCGCTGTGCAAATTTGGTTAGCTTTATAGGGGAATAAGAATGGCTCTGCTGGATTTCAGTAAGGTGAGGCAATTGTTCGGCAATGAAGTAAATGCTCCTGATGAGGCAATGTATCGAGAGCTCTTTGTACTGGTGTTAGCCCGTGCGACTGACGCTGATGCCTATTCGCATCCGGCTGAAGTCAGTACAGTGCAGCGAGTTATCAAGGAGCGACTGGGTGAGGACATCTCCGCTGCTGATGTACGTATTGCGGCGTTGTCCAAGCTCTACGAGTCGGTCCCGCTGTCGAAACTGCTAGCCGAGGGTGGCCCCCGTTTGAGCAAGAGTCAGCGCTGCGCGGTGGTTGAGGGCCTCATTGAGGTTCTGCGTGCAGACGACAAAGTGTCTAGCCGCGAAGCCGACTTCTTCAATATGGTCGTTCAGGCCCTCGGTCTGACGGCAGCGGACGCGGTTGGTCTCAAAGTCGACTGATCTCTGGAGGTTATCTCGCTTGGACATCCGAGGGTAGGGTAGCGGCGAAGCCTTTTGATGGCTTGTACTTGTGTCCTTCGCGTCAATCGCCCTCGCCCCAACGTATTCGCAGGGCTGCAGAGTAGTGCGGCACTCCGGAGATCCTCAATACAGACCAAGTCGGTTCACGAGAGAGAATTTCATGGGCGCCCGCAATCGCGAAGGCATTCAAATTAGCATGGATGGCAAAGGTCGGTGGATCGAGAACGTCTTTGTTGAATGGCTGTGAATGAGCGTCAAATACGCGGAGGTGTATCTGCGGGCTTATGACAGCACCAATGTGACGCTAGCGTTCGTCTTTGCCCTGTTGATTTTAGGCGAGCGAGTGACTGCGGCTACTTGGAAGTGGGCTGGCTGAATACCAGGCTGCCATCGTCCAGATAAGCCGTCGGCAGCACTTTGCGGTCGCGGTGGTAATTTTGCGAGTTTCGCCAAGGGTCGCGATTACCCTGTTTGGGCATCTTGTGCAGTACGCGCTGCACATAGCCGGCACTGAAGTCGTCTAACCAGGGGCGGGCAGGCATGGTGTGATCCTCTGCGCGCAGTGTGGGCGTTACCTGAGCCGCGCCGCGTCGGTCCATGTCGTTTATCAGTCGGCATACAAAGCGCGCAATCAGGTCAGCGCGCAGCGTCCAGGATGCGTTGACGTAGCCAAAAGTGTTGGCCATGTTGGGCACCCCTGAGTAGAGCATGCCGCGCCAGGTCCACGTGTTGCCGAACTCTACCGGTTGACCGTCGACTTCGAACGCAATGCCCCCCATCACAACCACCTGCAAGCCCGTGGCGGTTACGATGATATCCGCGTCCAGAGTGCCACCCGATTGTAACTGGACCCCATCTTCTGTGAAGGTAGCTATCTGGTCGGTCACGACCTCTGCTTTGCCGTTGCGCAACACCTTGAAGAGGTCGCCATCCGGCACCAGGCATAGGCGTTGGTCCCAGGGGTTGTAGGCCGGAGTGAAGTGCTTGTCGATATCAAAATCGGGGCCCAGCTCTTTGCGCAGCAATTTGAGCAGATGTGATTTGACCTGCGCAGGTTGGGTACGGCTCTTGTCGTACACCCACTGTTGTAGGTGTGTGTTTTTCCATCGGGTGATGGCATATGCCCAGCGCTGGGGCAGGCAGCGGCGCAGAAGATTGGCCAGCCAGTCGCGGTTGGGGCGCGATACTACATAGGTCGGCGAGCGCTGCAGCATGGTGACGTGGGTGGCCTTCTGCGCCAGTGCCGGTACCAATGTCATGGCGGTGGCTCCTGAACCGATGATCACCACGCGCTTGTTGTGATAGTCGAGATCCTGCGGCCATTGCTGCGGATGTACGATGCTGCCGCGGAAGCGACTTTGCCCCGGAAATTCAGGCGTGTGTCCCTGAACGTAGTCGAAGTAGCCGGAGCACAGCAGCAGGAATTGGCAAGTGAAGCGTTCTTCATGCGTCTCACCACGGTCATCGGTGACCGCTACATCCAGTGTCCAGCGCGCTGTCTTACGGCAGAAGCCGGCGCGCAGCACGGTGTGCTGGAAGCGAACACGCTCTCTCACACCATGTTCTGTGGCAGCGGTATTGATGTAATCCAAAATGGACGCACCGTCAGCGATGGCTTTGGAATGTACCCAGGGTTTGAAGTCGTAACCCAATGTATGCATGTCACTGTCTGAGCGGATGCCGGGGTAGCGAAACAGGTCCCAGGTGCCGCCGATTCGCGACCGGCTTTCCAACAGGGTGAATTTTTTGCTGGGGCATAAGGTTTGCAAATGCACGGCAGCCCCAATGCCCGAAAGCCCTGCACCCACAATGATTACGTCAGTGTTGTGGGTTTGGTCGCCACCGCCGGGTGTGTTCATGCTCAATTACGCTCTACCCAATATTGAACGAGCAACCAGTTCACGCATGATCTCGGAAGACCCCCCGTAGATGCGTTGGATGCGCGCATCGGTGTAAAAGCGAGAGATAGGGTACTCCACGGTGTAGCCGTAGCCACCAAAGAGCTGCAGGCAGTCGTCGACGGTATCGCACTGCATCTCGCAGGACGCGAGTTTGAGCATGGCCGCTTTGTCGGCGGTGAGTTCGCCGCGGCTGTATTCATCGGCACACTGTTCGTAGAGTGCGCGGTTGAGAGCGATTTGCGTGCGCACGTCTGCGAGTTTGAAGCGGGTATTTTGAAAACTACCGATAGCCTGGCCGAAGGCCTTGCGCTCCAGCACGTAGCTGACGGTAAGCTCCAGCGCACCTTCGGCGGCCGCCACGGCCTGTGCCGCAATGCCTAAGCGCTCGCGCGGCAGCTCTTCCATCATGATGACGAAACCCTTGTTCTCCTGGCCCAGCAGAGCATTCGCTGGCAGGCGCATATCCTGGAAAAACAGCAGTGCAGTGTCCGAGGCGTGCTGGCCAATTTTCTCGATTTTTTTGCCGCGCTCGAAGCCAGGCAGGGACGTGTCGACAAGGAACAGGGAAGTGCCCTTGGCGCCCTTGCCGGGATCGGTGATTGCAGCAACGATCACCAGGTCTGCATGCATGCCATTGGTAATAAAGATCTTTGAGCCATTGAGTATCCAATCATCGCCGTCGCGCACGGCGTTGGTGCGAATGCCCTGCACGTCGGAGCCGGCGCCCGGTTCTGTCATGGCCAGCGCACCCACCGCGTCGCCGCTGACCATCTGCGGTAGCCACTGCTGTTTTTGCTCGTCAGTGCCGTGACGTGTCAGGTAGGGCGCCACGATATTGGAATGAATGCCAAAACCGGACGCGAACCCGCCGAAGCCCATGCGCGAGAGCTCCTCAATCAGCATCAGTGTGACGTGCGGCGTGGTGCCTGCACCGCCGTAGGCTTCGTCAACATCAGCACACAGCAGGCCAGCCGCACCCAGCGTACGCCAGAGCTCGCGGGGCACCATGTGGTTTTGCTCCCATTGCTCGTAATGCGGCGAAATTTCCTGTTCGAAGGCGCGCCGCGCCATATCCCGGAATAGAGTGAGTTCGTCAGATTGCATGATTGTGTCTCCCATTCAGCTGCGCGCAATGATAACCCCATGAGGTGGTTGCCGACCACTCGTGCAGTGCTACACTACGGCGCAACGATAATCAGCAGTGGAGACTGAGCATGCGCGAATACCTACAGTTTTACATCAATGGCGAATGGGTAGACCCGATTACCCCCAAGGCCCACGAAGTGATCAACCCCGCGACAGAAGACGTGTGTGCACACATTTCGCTGGGCAGCGAAGCCGATGTGGACCGTGCCGTAGCGGCCGCCCGTAAAGCCTTTGAAACCTGGGGATACAGCAGCCGCGAAGAGCGTATCGCGGTACTGGAATCCTGCGTGGCGACCTACGAAAAGTACTACAACGACATGGCCGACGCGATTCGCGAGGAAATGGGCGCGCCCAAGACTCTCGCCGTTTCAGCTCAGGCTCATGCCGGGCTGGGCCACCTGCAGGAAGCGCTGCGTGTGCTGCGAGAATTCAAGTTCGAGGAAGACCTGGGCGAACACAGGGTGTTCAAGGAGCCTATTGGTGTTTGCGGGCTGATTACGCCGTGGAATTGGCCGGTAAACCAGATTGGCTGCAAAGTGGCGCCCGCTCTTGCCGTAGGCTGCACTATGATTCTCAAGCCCTCTGAAGTGGCTCCTTTGTCGGGGTACCTGTTTGCCAAAATCATGCACGAGGCTGGCGTCCCAGCCGGTGTGTTCAACCTGGTGAATGGCGATGGCCCCACGGTGGGCGCCGCGCTTTCGCGACACCCGGGCGTGGATATGATGTCCTTTACCGGGTCTACCCGCGCCGGTTCGCTGGTGGCGCAGAATGCAGCGCCGACGGTGAAACGGGTAACACAGGAACTCGGTGGCAAGTCCCCGAACATTATTCTCAATGATGCGGATCTCGATGCCGCGGTCACGCGCGGCGTATTGCACATGTACACCAATACAGGGCAGTCCTGTAACGCGCCGTCGCGTATGTTGGTGCCCCGTGCACGTTTGGCTGAAGCAGAAGCGATTGCAGCAGGCGTGAGCGCCAAGGTGGTCGTCGGTGACCCGGCGAATGAAGCGACCACCATGGGCCCGGTCGTCTCCGAGCTGCAGTACAACAAGATTCAGGGTTTGATCGAGAAGGGTATTGCTGAAGGTGCCAAGCTGGTGTGCGGCGGCCCCGGGCGCCCTGAGGGCATCGACAAGGGCTACTTTGTACGCCCCACGGTGTTCTCTGAGGCCAACAATGAAATGACCATCGCCCGGGAGGAAATTTTTGGGCCGGTGTTGGTGATGATTCCCTACGACTCGGAAGATGAAGCGATTCGCGTGGCGAATGACACGCCCTACGGCTTGGCCGGTTACGTGCAGAGCGGCGATATTGAGCATGCGCGGCGGGTGGCGTCACGTATTCGCGCGGGTAATGTGCACATTAACGGCGCGAGTGGCGGCTACAACGTGCCTTTCGGCGGTTACAAGCAATCCGGAAATGGCCGCGAATGGGGCGCTCACGGCTTCACTGACTTCCTGGAAATCAAAGCAGTAGAGGGTTTTGGTAGCTAGGATGTCGGCGTTCATTCTGGCGATTGACCAGGGCACAACGGGTACCACCGTTGCGCTGATGGATGCGGCGGGTCAGCTGCGCGCCAGAGTCACACTCGAGTTCCCCCAGCACTATCCTCAGCCGGGCTGGGTGGAACACGATGCGGCTGATATCTGGTCATCTGTGCAGCGTGGCATTCGCAGTGTGTTACGCACCCGGGTGTGTAAGCCCAGTGACATTGTCAGCATCGGCATTACCAACCAGCGCGAAACGGCATTGCTGTGGGACCGTAGCAGTGGCGAAGCGCTGAATCGTGCGATTGTCTGGCAATGCCGGCGTACCACCGATTTTTGTGAAACGCTCAAAGCGGGTGGGCATGAGGCACTGGTCAAGCGCAAGTCAGGCCTGGTGCTGGACCCGTACTTTTCTGCCAGTAAATTTCGCTGGTTGCTGCGTAACACACCGCGCATAGCGCGTAAGCTGCGCGCAGGACAGGTGGCGGCCGGTACGATTGACAGCTACCTGATTGCCCGGCTCAGCGGATGCGCTGCGCATGTGACCGACGTGTCGAATGCTTCGCGAACGTCTCTCATGAACCTGCAGCGATGCAGCTGGGATCAGGAACTGATGGCGCTGTTTGAGGTGCCTGACGGTATTTTGCCTGAGATTGTGCCGTCCAGTGGCGTGGTGGCGCACACATTGGGTGTTCCGGGCCTGCCAGACGGAATACCCATTTCCGGTGTGGCCGGCGACCAGCAAGCGGCGTTGTTTGGGCAGGCCTGTTTCAGTGCGGGTGACGCCAAATGTACTTTCGGCACCGGTTCTTTCATTCTGATGAATACGGGTGCGGAACTGCTGCAGTCTCATTCGGGCCTGCTCACCACGGCGGCCTGGAAGTTGGGCAGTAACCCGCCGGTGTATGCGTTGGAGGGCGGAGCATTTGTCTGCGGTGCCGCCGTGCAGTGGCTCCGGGACGGCCTTTCCCTCATTCGTCGCGCGCCCGAGGTGGAAGCATTGGCGGCCTCCGTAGAGGACAGCGGCGGCGTGGAGTTTGTACCGGCGCTGACCGGATTAGGTGCGCCGCATTGGGCGCCGGAGGCGCGTGGCCTGCTCACGGGTTTAACCCGCGGTAC
>ERZ887849.1036-NODE-1036-length-27661-cov-19.304390_pt1 | contig 27661 bp, 17 predicted proteins | sample MGYA00521267_ERZ887849 | MGnify/ENA primary metagenome ERZ887849 (study PRJEB32303, sample SAMEA104408601) | aquatic metagenome | biome: Brackish water; feature: Pelagic; material: water | place: Baltic Sea | collected 2014-06-06T16:11:00 | depth 2,863 m ... | reverse complement strand
ATCAGTTAGTTTGAATTTAGCTTTTCCTAGTGAAGCAACACCTAAGTGGCTTAACAAAGTACACTTTGATGCTTGGAAAAACGGGGTGAAGACTTTATATTATACTAGAACAGAAAGTGTTCTACGTGGAGATATTGCACAGCAAGCGATGAGTGAAGATTGTCTTGCGTGTGACGGCTAAAGGCTAAAAGTTATAACCATTGGTTATTATAATCAAAAAAGGGGTTCACGTAATGTGGACCCCTTTCTGGTTACAGGAACTTTTGGGTATGGTACGCCCAGTTATCTTTGTTCCTTATTCGTTATATGTTTTTCTATATTCTTCTCTTTTTGGCTTTATTTCTCTTTGATTTTTTCTAATTTCTCTTCTAGCCTTACCTTTTAGTTTACCACTTTTTCTGTAGTTGTCTTCGTTTTTCATAACATCTTCTATGTTATTTATCCCAACTTGTATGTCTGCTTTATCATTAAGCTTCTGTCTATCTTCTATAGATATTTCTGTAGAAAATGGAATTTCACCAGCGAAAGGAGTTGGTAGCATTCCTGGCATGGCACTAACAGCCCTTTGAATAGCTTGTCCAAAGTTACTATAATTATTAGCAGCGCCTCTTTTAGCTGCTCCTCTTAAACGGTCTATACTTTTCATATTTATTTTTTACAAACGCACTTTGCTACTGGACAATCTTTAACATCTACAATTAATTTAGATACTAACCAATTCCATTTACACATTAGCTTTAACCAAAAAGCCTGCATCCATAGTCCTAATTTTACTAATAATTTTCCCATAATTTATTTATTTTTTTTTGTTATTAATTTCTATCCATTTTGATATAGTATAACCTATAGTAACTAACAAAAGAATTATTTTCAATCCCATTTCTATTTTTGTAAACGTTGTTACACCTAAAGTTGATACATTAATTAAGTAGAGTTTAAGTTGTTGTATATCCATTATGTTTACTTTAGCTGTACGTTTTTATTTGTTTTTAAGGTGGTGTAAGCGGTATTAGCTATATTTTTAGCTAGTTTTGGATTTTTAATTACTTCTTTTACGCCAGGTATTTTATTAAGTTTTTTAGTAGCTAACGAAACAAAATCACCACTAACAGCATCAGAAACTGTTTGAGCTGTTAAAGCAGCCGGCATCATAGAAGAAGCAGAATTAAAGGCACTTGATCTATTTAAAGCTTCTTGAGTTTGTTCGTCTGTAGATTCATTAGCTCTTCTTAAATTAGTAAGACTACCATAAACTCCATCTTGGTCACCTTGATCACTCAAGCCAAATGTTTCTCTTATTTCACCTCTTGCAGTGTTTACTAAAGCTCTAGCGCCATCAAACGGATTACTAATAAGGGTTTTAAATTGCTGCCACGCGCTATCGTCAGGCGTAGGTGCGGATATAGTAGCTTGACTACCTCTAGGCGCATCTTCTCTTCTCAGTTTATCTAAAGGTGTAGGGTTAGCTGCACCCATATGAAAGCCTTTTATTCCTCTAATTTTATTTCTCATTTTTCTTTATGTTTGTTACAGAAAGTTCTAGCAGCTGCAACACTACCAAACCCCCATTTTTTTAAAGCCATTGCTTTTTTAGTTGGTTCTCCTTTAGCGTCTTTCATAGCACCCGCCATACCAGCAAATCTACACGCAAAAGAAACTCTGCGCTTGCCAGTTCCAGATGTTTGTCTTGAGCCTAGCTTCTTACCAGTTTCAGCTGTGTAATCTTTACGCATTTTTCTGTTTTGCTTTTCGTAAGCTTTTTCTTTTATAGCAGGTCCTTTTACTTTATAAGCCATTTTTATTTTTTATATATTACAATATTCTTTTTTAGCATCAAAGCATGGGCAGCTTTTAGCCGCAAACTCGTTGTGTCCATGTATCGTAGCTTCTGGATGCATCTTCTTTAATGTTTTTAACAACAGTAGTAAACTTTCTTTTTGTTCTGGCGTTCTAGTATCTTTAGCAATCCATTTTCCATTAGAGCCTCGTTTTGATTCGACACCTCCAATGTAACAAATTCCTATAGAACCTTCATTTTCACCTTTAACGTGAGCTCCTTGTTTATATATACTACGACCATACTCTATAACACCATCTAATAAAACTACGTAGTGATAACCTATACCATCCCAGCCTCTTTTTAAGTGCCACTTGTTTATCTCCGCAGCATCTAAATCTTTACCTTCTTGAGTGGCTGAGCAATGTACTATTATTTTATTTATTGTTCTCATTCGTTATAAAGTTTATCTAGTTTTTCCATAGCTTTTTCTATAGCACTATCTACTTTTTCCTGAAACTCTTTGTCTTTTTGAAGATCATATTCTAACTTTTGAGAATCACTCATGTTGTTATATCTTTCTTCTTCTAGTTTTTTAAGTCTTGCTTTTTCTTCAGCTTTTCTTTTTCTAGTTTCTTTAGCTTTTATTTTACCTTCTTCTTTTCTACGAACTTTAGCATCTGCTTTTATTAAATCAAACTCTTCTATTTTAGAATTAACATCCCAAGTTCTAAAACCTAGAGCTAAAGCTACTCTTTGGTATATAGTATTTCTATTGTCAAAAGCTTCTGTAATAGCATTTATTTCAGCAACCATTCTATCCATTGGAATATTAGCAGCTCCAGAAACTACACTACCAACAACTTGATAGGATGGGCTTAGTTGAAATCTACCATCAATTGTAACGCTAAATCCTTGTTCAGCTATAACGTCTTTTTCAAACTTCTTTGTTTGTATAGCAGAATATATTTTTCTTAATTTAGATCCTAATGCTGGAGATAAATTCGCAAGCTCTAATAATGTATATGTATGATCAGCTGTAAACCCTTTCTTTTCTTCAAAGTTATATCTATTTATAGCATTTTTAATTGTAGATATAACAGCTCCACCTACACCAGAACCTCTTAATATAGTATCCATCATACTATTTATTATTCTATCTTCTTTTTTACTTAATACTTCACCGTATTTTTGCAACTGTTCTTCTTCAGTTAACTCATCATCTGGTTCGTCAAACCCAGGTATCATAGCAAACAATGCGTTTTGTAATGTTGAGAATATTAAATTCTGAACCATACCATAGTAAACTATTTTCGATATATTAGTTTTAGCATCACCTCTACCGTTTACTAAATCAAGTCCAGCTTTTTTCATTAACCTCGTATACTGCATAGGTGTGTTCTGGAAGTTAAGTAAAAACCTACCTAGCATACCAGCTTGTTGTTGCGATATCATAGAAGGATCTGCCGACTGTTGAGACTCTTCAGATGTTCTAGAAAAATCTTCAAACGCTTTAGTCTCTGCTTCTGTTTGACTTAGCCCTTGTTTTTTATACGTATTAATTCTGTTTCTATAAAACGTCGCACCACCAGTTGCTATAGCTACACTATCTGCTACTTGAGTAAATACAAAACCGTTTCTTAGTAATATACTTATAAAGGTACTCATTTTGTTTTTAGAACCCTTAACTGCAGCTGCAATTTCAGCTTCATTAATATCACCTTTTAAACCAGCTCTACGTTGTTTTAATTTATCAGAATTAAATAACATCACTACATCAGACCAGTATTGATTTTGGTTTGCAAAAGCTTTACCAGCCATAAAAGGATTATTATCAGACCAGTTTATGAAGTTAACACTAGATATTAACTGAAGCAAAGCCGATCTTCTGTTAAAAAACATTATAGCACCTATAGACCTATTTAACCAATTCATCCAAGCGTTTGTTTGCCTGTCACTACCTTTTGGTCTATTAGTTCCATTTTTCATTCTCCATATAATATTCTCTAAAGACTCTCTAACTCTAGAACCATACACGGCTTCTATCTTAGTTAAGTTTTGTTCACTAAATATTATATCTACGTTTTCATTAAACTCAGATAGATACTCTGATCTATTTACTTTTGTTGTTATAGTATTTAAATCACCAAGTATTGTTTGACCTTGCCAATAAGTAGGAGGTTCAACATAAGTATCTTTTTTAGTAATTAAAAGAACTCCATCGGCGAACGATTGTAAGTTAGGATCTTCTCTTACTATTTTAGTTAGTATGTTTCTATCTCTATTAGATATACCTGGTATTTCAAAATCAGCTTGATCCCACAAATAAACTCTAACAGCTTCATCATAAGTAAATTGTTCACCCGGTATTTTACCCCTTAATACTTTTTTAATCTCAGGGAAGTTAGCCATTAAGTTTCTATAATCATTAGACACTCTTTGCTTAGCAGTCTCTATAGCCGCGACTGCTGAAGTATAAGGTCTTATTAAAGCCTTGTCGAAAAAGTCTTGATCTATTTCACCTTGCTTACCTTTACCAGCAAACATGTAAGATGTCAAACCTTTAAAGTCTTCTGCTGATGGAGGTAAAAACAAATTAAATCTTTTCTTATTTTTACCTAACCTTTGAGCTACAACTTGAGAATATCTAGCCTCTGCTTTAACGCCTTTGTTTCGTTCAATCATTTTATTAAACTCAAAGTCTAAATCTTTTTGAAACTTAACTCTAGCTATTTGAACTCTAGACTTAACATCTAATACATCTAAAGCGTCTTTAACTGCTTTAACATTTTTAGTAGCATCATCAGTAAAGTAAAAATCATTATAACCTTCCGCAAATTTATTTATAACCCAATCAGCTTTAGCTTGAGCTTTACCGTCAGCTAAACCTGTAATGTTTTGCAAAGGTATATTTAAACCTACCGAAGCTAAAAATTCTTGTATAGGTTTAGCAGCGTCTTGAGGTCTAGCTGTTAATACAAATAAATCCTCCGAACCTCTTGTATCTGCTATTTTTTTAGCAACTTCAAACAAAGGTCCTTTTTTACCTTCAACTACTTTACTAAACTCTGCAAAATCAAAATTAGCTCCTTCGCTTTCTAACCTAGCAGCATCTGTAGCGAACTCAGTAGCATTTATTCTAGTGCTGCTACCGTCTGGCATGTTAACTATAACCATACTTTTAGATTGAGCTAGCGTGTCATCAAAATCAAATATTCTAATCTTTTTTATTTTCTTAGAATCCTTAAGACTTAACCTAGCCTTTTCCATTGCTATGTCAGCATTGTTATTTTTATCAATAACTTGCTGAGCATTTAAAGCAACACCAGTTGTTCCGTTAGTTGAGTTATAAAAGTCTTCAAACTCTTGCCCTACAATATCTCCAGTTTCATAAGACTGTAAACCAAAAGGCATTTTACCTTTTGTAAATATGTTATAATATCTTTTCCACCACTCTTGTTTACCTGGTTGATAACCTACAAGCATTGACTGTGTAAAACCTGTATTACCTAGAACGTCATCCATTTCTTTAACAGGAATGATAGTAACTCTGTAATCATCTTTGAGTAGGTTTAGATCAATTTCTTTGTTGCCATTAAATATAGATTCATATGCAAAAAATAGAACTGCTCTAGCGGGTATAGCGTGCTCATATCTATAGGCAGGCTCATACTTTTGTTCACCATTAGGTTTTTTTACTAACTTACCATTTCTTATCATTGGTATTTTAAGAGTATCATATGGCATTTTAGTAGACCTACCCCATACAGGAGCGGCTAATCTAAGAGCGCTATTGTTGCTACCATTCATGACACCCATTAACAGCGACGTAGTATTATTGTCTAATCCTGAAGCCTTCAAAGCTTTCATAAAGTCTATGAAAAAATTCCAAGCTAAATCAGAGTCTTTCTTATTTTTATCTTGAAGCGCTTCACTATTTTCAAACTTACCATTTACATACTGCATTAAAACATCTGCACTAGTATTTATGTCTACTTTTCTATCAGGTCTACCGTCATTAAACTTTATAGTTTTATCACTAATACTTACAACTCCGTCGTCTATTCTTTGAATTAATCTAAGAGTGTCAGACATATCTCCAAATATACCTGCTCTTACACTCATATTAGAAGGATTACGAAGTAAAGTATTATTTGGTTGAGGCGTAAAACCACCTGCTTTTTTCATGCCATTACTAAAAGATGGCGGAACAAAAGCAACCATCATGTCTAAAGCTCTTTCAGAACCATAACTTGCTTTTAAAGCTTTGTATAAATTAATTTCTACAAAATCTCTAGCGTTTTGCATAGTACTCATATCTCTTAGAGATACTGAATTAGCTTGTTCTGCACCTGTATATATAACAACGTTTTCTACATTGTCAACGTTTGTTATTACAGTTTCTAAATAATCAAACCATTCTTGCTCTGTTTCTAATACACCTGTTTTTCTTTGCGGTACAAGTAAATTACCAAATTGATTTGCTACACCTATGTGTTGTTCATTTGTAAACCTATCACCATAAACAGCTTTATGAGCATTTTTTAATTTTGTTTTAATCTGCGTAGAGGTTAACTCTTGCAGGTTTAATCTTTTAACTTCGTCATAAAACCTAGTTCTATTGTTAAGCCAGTCTGTTCTCTCACCGTCAGTAAACAAAGCTAATTGATCTTTAACGCTAGGTCTAGAAACATCATACATTAATTGCTCTACATAGTTATCTAATATATCAGCTCCAAAAAACTCTTGACGTTCTATAAAGTCTCTTCTTATTTCACTATCAGGATTCTGTATCTGCTCATTAAACATGTCTAATCCTATCTCTTGAGCTATTTGCTTAGCTAAAGCTTCTGTAGGCATTTGAGGTATTTTTAATTTACCATTATCAAGTTTAATATATTTAGATTTAAATTTAGCTAAAGGTATAGCATTTTTAATATCTTTTACTCTTCGTATTTTTTGATTACCAGCGGTGCTACCAGCCATAGGTCCTAGCTCAGTGGATCTATAGAAATCTACTTGACCATCTTTACTGCCTTTTGTTCTATCTTTCCACTTATCATATTTAACCCAACCTAAACCGTTGACGTATTTCTCTACGGCTAAAGGAAAAGCTTTTGCTAGATATGTAGTTGTAAGACCGTTTGGCCCTAGCAGTGTAGCGTAGTTTTCATTTAAAAATTGCTCGTATAGATTTATGGTTTTATTTCTAGCACCCATTGCATCTATAACAACTTTAAAAGATCCTTGCATTCCTTTTCCTAACTCATTTACAAAATCAGTTTTTTGTTTTGTAGTAGTATCAGCGTTATATTTAGGTAGTCTATATCTAATTTCTTTACCTAGTTTTTCTTCTAGTTTGTTTTCTACTTCAGCTTGGTTTGAAAATTTTACTTTTTCTTTTAAAGTAGGTTTTATTTCTTTAGCTTCTACCTCAGCTCTTCTGTTTAGAGTTTCCGTGTTGTCTGTTGACTGCACGTTTTCAGCCGCATTGTCTTCACCTATTCTAACATTGGCTTTTCCTTTTGGAACACCTAGCTCCGTGGCAAATGCATTAGCTCTTTGCATACCAGTATTAGCCATATAACTATTGAAGGTTGCTAAATCTGGATCCCATTTTAACGCTATCTCACGAAGTTTACTTTTCGCGTGGTCTTTGTATGTTCTTCTGGTGTAATGAACTTCTCTTATATTAAGTGGCACTCCACTACCAAATCTAGTCCAAGCTCTATTAGAAACTTTGTTAACCATAGTTTCTACGTCTTTAGGTAGAATAGGTTTAAAGTTTTCTTTACCTTCAAATTTAATATTTATTCTATCAGCTATTTGCTTAGAGTCACTAACGCCTCGTCCGGGTTTAATACCTTCTTTACCTATCTTTGCTCTAACTTGAGAAGTAAATTCACCTTTTCTAAAAGCTGCGTTGTTTCCTATTAAATAACTTAAAGCTTTCTCAGGCGTATTCACCTTTAATCCAAAGCCGGCTCTATTAGCTAATTTGCTTAGTATGTTTTGAGTACCATACGTGTCTTCTAAGTTTAATTCTTTTTCTAAAGCATAACTAAGTGATTGCATTTCTGCAGCATACTCTATCTTAAACGTATCACCTCTTTCGTTAAAAGGTAGTAATTCACCTTTATCATTTCTAGCATCATTTGAATACTCTTCGTTACTTAACAAAGCGTTTTCAACCTTTGTGTTTAAAGATCTTAATATAGGGTTTTCACTAGTTGATGTAGCTTTATATAAGTTATCTGTATATTTATTAAACTCTTCTTTAGTGTCAAAATAAGATTCATCTATAGCGTGACTAATCTCATGGTAAACAACCACACCAGCTCTGATGTCTCCGTTTTCCATAGCTTCATCTGCAGCTCTTTTATTTATTGTAATATATTCATTGTCTACAATAAAACCATTTCCACCTTGCTTTAGCTTATCTGTAAAAAGACTTATGTCTTTAGGGTTTATTTTGCCATTTTCAGCTAGAGTATATAAGTAACTTATTTGATCTTCTATGTTAGGTATTTCAACAATTTTTAAAGCTCCTATATTTTCATTAGACATTAATTGATCTGCCTTAAAATCTATATCACTAGAAACAGTTACCACTCTAGTGTCTTGATCAAATAAAGCTCTACCACTTTGAGCATAGAAAGCATCTTGTAAAGCGTTTATTTTTTCTTTATATTCTTTTTTTCTTTTATCATCTTCATACTTAGAGGCAGCATTGTCTTTTAGCTCCTCCCATTCTTTCTGTATTTCAGTATCTTCTTTAGCCTTATTAACATAAGACTCAGTTTCCATTCTATGTATTTCCTCTACAACCTGTGCTAGCTCTTGTCTCTTATCTAGTTTACCGTTCCAGTTAGGAGTGTTTTCGTCTAAATTTAGTCTAGCTTTTCTACCTGCATCACCTAGTAACGTTTCTACATTGTCATAGTTTTTATTACCTTCTTTTATAGAGTTTATATTTGTATCTAAGCTGTTTAAGTTTTGATCAAATCTATCCGCTTCAGTAGTAGTTAGTTTTTCTTTCTTGTAATTATCAATTTGATTCTGAGTCTGGTTAGAGTCCATACCAGGAGTAACACCAGCTTCGCTAAGTAAATTATTTTTTAATACATTTAAACCTACTAAGTCAACTACATTTTCAGAACCTAAAGCAATTACATCTACACCCAACGCTGTTTGCTCAGCTCCTATGTCTATAAGCTTTTGTTTTATAGCTGCGGTAAATGTTTTTCTTTGATTTTGACTAACACCTGGGCCATTCATGAGATTGACCATTTCTTGTATCTCAGATGTAGCTTTGTTTATTTTTTCTCTAAACTTTTTAGTTGCTGACATTTGAGTTATAGCTGATGTAGCTATTCCAGATGTGTTTGCGAACCCAGCTGTTATAAGAGTAGCTAAAGTGGTATCATCAAACTGAGACCAGTCAGCATCTCTTTGTAGTATTAAAGATTCAGATATACCTTGTGTTCCACCGTATATAAGATTTTCTTCTACAAGCTCGCCACCAATTCTTTTACCACCTTCTATTGCAAAACTACCCCAAGCATTTAAACTTGGTTTGTTAAATAGATTATATATATTAATTTGACCTTGTCCTTTAACATCTTTTAAAAACTTAAAAGTGTTATTAGCAGAACCTATATACCAAGAAATACCACCTTCTATTATACCTGTAGCAACTGAAGCAGCACCTATTTGAAATGGTGTCATTTCACCCATTGCTATAGTTTTTTCCGCATCAAGTAATCCTTGAGAATAATCAAATTGATCTATTCTACCGGCCTCCCATAAGTTATTAAGAGTTTCAACTTGTTTGTTCGCCATGTCTAAAAGATCAGCTTGAATGCTAAGATTTCTATACATGTCTGTACCAGAAGTTACACCAAATGTAGATGCTATAGATGTTTTAACTAAACCATCGCCAAGCTTTAAAGCGTTACCCGCAGATCCAGTACCTATAGCTAGTATAATGTTAGGCGCTTGTTGAAATAAAGTTCTTAAAGAATATAAACCAAATTCACCTTCACCAAACGCGTCGTCATATGCTGCTGATGATTTATAATACTCTTCTTTTCTTTGTAAAGCTTTTTGCTCGTTAATAGCCCATTCAGAATTAAACAAGGTAGGTAAAGCTAAAGCTATGTTATAGCTAGCATCTGTAAAGTCTTTAGCAACTAAACTACCTATTTCATATTCTTTAAAAACACTACCAAATTCACTTAGTATATTTCTTTTTATATCCTTACCTTCTTCGTCTTTGCCAACAACAACATCAGTGTCTTCTCTAAATTGAGCAGCTTCAGCAACATGATTAACATAGTTTACTACTGTTTTTTTGTAATCAGATTCTAATCTTCCTAAAGTATTCTGTAAAGTTATTAAACGCGCATTAGCCTCGTCATATAACTGCTGTTGTTCTTCTGTTAATTCTTCTGTAGCTTCTAGATTAAAAAACAAAGTATTATCTACAATACCATCCGTTTTAGTATAAGCTATTTTAGCTGGTATATCTTTTAAACTATTAGCTATTAATTGTATTTCACCTTCTATAATAGAACTTGTAGTGTCATTATAGTTTTGAATTATTTTTGCTTCGCTTTTAATCTCATCTCTTATAACGTCGTATCCAGCGTTCTGTACAAGTAAACCTATTCTAACTAGTTCTCTTTCTCTTCTGTCGTAATTATACATAACAGATTCAGCAGCTGTTTGTTTTGCTAAAGCAATTGCTTTTTCTCTTTGTGTTTTAACAGAGTAGTCTATAGCGTTAGACCATAAGTTATTATTTAAAAGTTTTTCTTTTAAAGCAGCATTATCAATTTTAACTCCTTCGTCAGCGAACTGCATAGTATCTAAAAAACCTAAATTACGTACATAATCTAACTGCTGTTCAGGCGTAAGCATTACTAGTTCATCTTCCGTAAACATACTTCCAGAATCTACATACTCACCTCTTCCTTCGGGGTTAGCAGAAAACTTAAGCATATAGTCTATGGCTTTTTGTTCTGCTTCTGTAAAATACTCTTTGTTTTTTAATATATCCGCAAGCTTAGAAAACTGTCCAGATAAAACATCATAATCAAAAAGCTCTTCATCTGGTTTGCTGTTTACAACATCAATACGTTTTGTCTCTTCAAGATCTAAAGTTTTTAAATGGGTAGATAACAAAGGATACAAGTTAGCCATAGACTTAGATAAATCTTCTTTAGTAAAGTTTTTAGCTATATAGTTTTCTATACTATCGGTACTACCTACTCTTACTGGATCGCCTGGAAATTGATTAAATATATCGCTAGCTACTACTTGCCCGTTTTGTTTTAACTCATAACCTATTACTAAACCTTCTTGTTCTACGGGTTCAAATGTATAAGCAGTGTCCTTTAAATTATCATTAACATCTTTAACATTTAAAGCTCCGCTATCAAAAGCATTCATTATATTAGAAAACGCTCCTTGTTCAAAAGCGTTTTTAGCTTTAATTGTTTTTTTGTATTCTTGTATTTTCTTATAATTCTCAAAGAACTCTTTTTCACCTCTTTCAGTAAGTGGATTTAAGTCTAATGTAACTTTCTCACCACCTAGATTAGCTGTAATTTTGTCATCTAAAAAATAAGAGTTATCATCAAAAACAATACCTGAAAATGCATTCTCTTTTTCCCCTCGCAAAGCACTTATAACTTCTTTGTTATCTTTTCTTATTATAGTCTCAGGTATCTCTAAGTTTATATCTCCTTGCTCTATTTTAGTTTGAGCATCTTTAACTAGTTTTTCTAATTTTTTTCTTTGTACTAAACCTGCTCTACCATTATTAGGATCAAATACCTCATTATTAAAATGAGCCAGATTAGCTTTAGCTTGTTTTAATTCTTTAAAAGGATCTTCGTCAAATACATCTGTGGCTGAAGCCAAAGAAATATTTTCCAAATCTAATTCCGTATTCTCGGGCGCTGGATCTATATCCGTCACTACACTTGCACCCGCATCTGGTACAGTGACTTGTTGAAAATCTATGTTTTCAGTTTCTATTTCTTCAACATCGCCTGCTTCAAATAGACCATTTTGGCTTATATATTGATCAACAAACTCTACACCACCAGCTAGACCCACTAGCTCGTCATATGTGTATCGTTGTCCCGTTTCTGGGTTTACATACATATTTTTTTATTTTTAATTATAAGTCAAGATAATTACTTAACATTGCTCTTTCATCGTTGGTAAATGAATTTTTTCCTTGTACCTTTGTTTTAGTCCATTTTGGTTTTTCAGTACTATACCTATCTCCATCACCTGTGCTTGTGCTAATCCTAGGTGTTTCCCAAGTGTAAGGTACCCACGAATTAGTTGTTTGATCCCACTCAATTTTTCTATCACCAGCTTTAAGCGCGGAAGTTCTATGGGCTACGTCTTTACTAAATATCTCACCTCTAAATGCTGTATTTGTAAAAGCAGTTTTTTGTTGAGCTTGATCTAGTCTTTTTTCTTGCTGTAAAGCTGTTAATCCTCCACCGTCTTTAGGTGCATAAGACATAGATGGATCTGATTCTTTAAAGTAACCATATTCACCAGCCTTGTAATTAGTAAGACCTCTTTCGTTTAGTTGCTTTATGTCGTCGTCTGTTAATTCTCTTCTAACAAAACCAAAGCCAGGTGTTTCACCTACTTTGTCTTCAGCTTCTTCACGAGTATACTTTTTATTAGTAGCTGGATTTGTACTAGCCATTAATTGATCAATATTCATTGTGCTAGTTAATCCCGCGTCTTCTCGTATTTTATTTATTTCAGCTAACCTTAACCATTCTGTTTGTTGTTGTTCTGTTAGTTTAACAAACTCGTTTATATTAATATCACCCATTTCTAAGCGTTGTTCCATATAAGCTTTCTTATCTCTTGGTGGTAAAGCGTACAAACTAGCTAATCTTCCCTCTAATTGTTTTTCTAAAGACTTGTCTATGCCTTTCATATCTATAAATTCAGACGCAACTAAAGTTCTAACTTTACCAGCACCTGTGCTCATAGTGTCTCCAGTAGGAGTCCAAGCTGTTTTAAAACTAGCTGTTATTTCACCTTTTGATTTATCTAGTATGTTAGCGTCTACTAAAGTTTGATTTCCATCAGTAGCTGCTTCAGTTGCTTTTAACAATTGACCGTCCCAGTTTTTCATGTTTTTCTTCCATGTAAAAGTAACACTGCCGTCTTCGTTTACTTTGTATGTGTTATTAACGTCTTTGTTTTTAGGGTCTGCTAGCCAACCGCCTTCACCAAAACCATCTTTTAATATTTTAGAACCTTTCGCAACTGTAGTTACAACCTCTACTACTCTATCACCGTTACTTAATCTTCTATAATCTTTACTATCGATAGTCATTCCTTCTGCTGAAATGTTTGACAAACCAAAAGCTGCTAATTGAGTACCTAGTTGTTCTTGAAAATTACCACCTTCCCAGTTTGATTCACGACCTGGGCCTGGTCCATCTTTATATAACTCTACATCTTGTACATCTGATAATATTATACCAGCATCGTCCTGTAGGTCTTTTAAATTTTTATTTGCTGCAGAAACTATATCACTATATTCTTTTCTTTGTTCTTTTGTTAAACCTCCTCTAGTTTTTAAAATAGTTTGAGCCTCTATAGACCCCATTTTATAATCATCATCACCAGGTTTTCCAAAACCTTCCATTAGTTCAACCTGTATTTGTTTAGCTTTATCTATTATAGAGTTTTCTAAACCAGCGTCTTCAACTTCTTCGTAAGTTTTGTCAGCGTTTTCGTAAGCTTTTAATGAAGCTTCGTTCCAAGCTAAATCAAATACTTCTTGTTTTTTCTTAGCTGTTTCAGCGTTTTTAATTTTAAAATCTACATAATTTTGATAGCCTGTAGTTATAGCTTGAGTGACTTGCTGAGCAGCTGCTGCCCAGGCCAAAGCTGATTTATCGTTTATTAATTTAGGATTGTCGTATGCGCTCATAGTTATATATATTTTATGCAGGTGTTGCAGGTGTTTTAGGGGTTTGTAAGGCTAGATGAAGCTATGGATGCTACACCTGATATAGCAGATCCCCACGCCCCGGCTTCTGCGGCAGCGGCATTAGATTGAGCTTGCATAGCGTTAGCTAAATTACCAGCTTCATATCCTAAGTCTGCGTTAGATCTAGCTTCTTTCATTTGCATTTGGAAAGTTTTACCAGCAGCTTCGCCAGCTTGAAGTCTTTGACCTTCTGATATTGCTATACCTTGAAGTCTTTGTTCTTCAGAAACCTTCATAGCTTGAAGCGACGCTTCGCCTTGAGCTCTTAGTTGTTCGTTTTTAGCTTCTTGAGCTTCTATATCCGCAGCAACACCTTTCTTGCTAGCTAAAGCAGCTTGAGCCAAAGCAGTTGCGCCACCAGCACCAGCACCTGTAGATTTTATCGTGTCTAACGTATTTGCTAAAGCTATATCAGCTTGTTCCATTTTAATCTCTGCAGCCTGTGTTGCTACACCTAAACTAGCAAATGGATTATTCATCATGCCTGACAAGTTTTCAGCTAATCCAGATAGATTAACTTGATTTGCATAAGGATTAACTATATCAACTCTAGCGGCTTTAATAGCTGCTATTTCTGCTCTAGCTCTGTTAGCGTCGTTACGAGCTCCTTGACCTGCTTTTTTTGCCTGGTTAGCTGACACAGCTCCACCTATAAGTGATGCTCCCGCGCCTACAATTGCTGCTACTCCTGCCATATTATCTTATTTTTTTAATTATTTCGTGTGATGGATTTTCATCCACCGTGTACCCTAATTTCTTGTGTTTATCTATTAGACTTTTGCTTCTACCTATACTAAGTATTAATTTAAAACCTCCATCATAAGCCCATTGCTCTAATAAATCTATTAATAATAATATAGCTTGCTCTCTGTCTTTTTTAATTCTATACTTTGGATTTGATATAATCCATTCCATCCAAGCTATTTTTGAATTTGTTCCGTATAAAAAACCTGCTACTATAGGTTCACCTTCTTTTTCTATTATAATTCCACCTGTACCATTTTCAGGTAACATTTCTTGTGATAAAGGTTCCCACTCCGGCCAAGACTTCCACCACTCTACGATAGTGCTATAGTCTTCTTCGGTTAGTCTTCTTGCTGTTAATTTCATTTAATTGTATTTGATTAATAAGATGATCTATTGAATTCGCTGGAAACTGCAAATAGTTCTCTTTGTGTTGATTGGTTCGTTGTTGGAACAGTAAACTTTACTTCTGAAGTAAAACCTTTAACACCTGTTACAGCTTGTCCAAATAAAACCTCACCTTGTTGCACAGCTGTTAGGTTTAATAAGTTAGCAAAATATTTATTTTCTTTTCTTTTAAAGTTGTTAGTAAATAAAGATGTTTGCAAGTCAACTAGTGTTGTTGGTAATTGATATTCTGATATTTGTAAAGCTACATCTTGATCAGTTGTTAGTGACTCCATGATCCAACCGCTGCTACCTTCGTAGTTAATAGTGTTAAAGTTTTTAACTACCGAAGGCGAGGGATTAAGCACTAAATTAACACTAGACGTGTGAGTTGTATTATAAAACTGAGCTCTGTTTACGCTTGTGGAATAATGCTGCCATATTTCACCTTCAAAATAAGTATATAAATTATTTCTTAAACTACCTATAGCATCTGGAAAATAATCAAATCTACTAGTCCAGCCTTTTACTGCTTCATCAAACGAAACAGTTTCAGGATCAAACCCGTTTTTAACTAAACCTTCAGCTCCACCTATAGAAACAATGTACTGTTTATTGTGCATATCGTAACCACCAACTATTGGTAAACTACCTGCGCCAGCTAAATTATCTCTAAAGAAATCGATCATACCATACATAGATATTTCAGTAATACCGTCTTGTGATAATCTTAATATTAGATTTTTAGTTCTATCTGCAAAGTATTTTCTATATCCAAACACACCAAAGCTTTCTGGATTTGTACTTATTCCGTATTCACCAGCATAAGGTACTATGCCACCTATTACTACATTTGAAGCAGCTTGTAGTGGTTGACCTTCTTGAGTGTATATAGCGTCTTTATCTATAAGAGCTTTACTTACTTTTAATTCTTGAAATATAATTAAGTTAGTATCTTCAGCGTACAGCTTTTGTATAGAGCCATAAGATGGGTCTACACTTCTAGTAATATTTTCTGCTACCGAAAATTGATTAGTGTTGTTTACGCCTGTTCTAGAATTAAAAACTCCAGAGTATATCATAGAATTAAATCTATTGTTCTGAGAAGCGTTATCTTCTACTAAGTAAGCTTTTACACCTAAATCTACATTTGTATTATTGTAACCTCCTCTTATCCTAGCTTCTTCAGCATACCAGTCTGTTGGATCGCTTGAATAAACTCTAGGTATTTCAGTAAACAATTCAATAGGACCAAAAATTAAAACATCTGTAGCTGTTAAATTAACAGCTTCAGACAAAGTAACTGTGTAAGGTGATGCGCTCATTGAAGAAGATATCAAATAAACTTTACTTGGAAATCCTACTACATCAACCCCATTAGCGTCTTTAGCATAAACTCTTTGTCCATAACCTAAGTCAGGGACATAAGTAGTAATTGTTTGAGTAGCACTATTAGCGTTTACGCTTATTACACCTGTGTTAGGTCTAACCTCTGCTATAGAATCCATCTTCTTTATCCAAAAAGAGTTAAAATAATTTATCTCAATAGTTGCCGCCATATTATATTATCACTTATTTTTTTAATTTATTACGTGCAAATGTTTGCTGCTGAACCAGACATTCCAGCAAATCGAGTTACTGGTATACCATAATCTTTTACATCTGTAGATCCATTAACAATACCTGTACCGTCAAATGATTGTGCTAAAATAACGCTAGCTGCATCACTAGCGTAATTAGTATCAATTATTGTATAACCATTTACAACTTCACCAGTTGCGCTAAATTTTCCTTTATAAACTACTTTACTAGCAGCTTGCATGTTAAGAGGTTGAGTTGGAAGATTCCAAGTGCTAACTTGTGTACAAATATCACCTGGATTAGTATAAACAGTCCAGTATTCTTGCTTTGGTTGGCAAGTACTTCCTTGAACACATACGAAGTTTTGAATTAAACCTCCTTCGAAAGTGTGATACAAATCACCTTGAACACCTTGATTTGGCTCCCATGGAGTTAATAAAGCTGAATCACTAAAGAATTGTCTAACAGTACTACCATACTTTGCGTGAGCATACACTGTATCTGTTGGAGATCCTATTGGTAGCAAGCTTGTAGACGGAAAAGTGCTAGCTGTTCCACCAACTTGCTGGACTGTGTATGGGTAACTATATAAAACACCTTGATCTTGAGCTACTCCTGTAAAATCAAAATTAGCATCTTCAGCTGTTATATAAGCGTAACCTTGATATGCCCCTTGAACTCCAAAACCCGAATTACAAGCACAACATCCTTGAGATGCAGGTGCACTCAGATTGTTAATAGCTTTTACAGCTATAAAATATTCACCAGGCAATTGATTAGCGTCTATATAAAAAGCGCCTGATGTCTTGCATTCGTTAGCGCTTGTCTGTGGGGAAGATCTTCGAACATCTGCTTTCAGATCAAAAGCTGGCGAAGATCCAATGTTAGATGGTGCACCTGATAGGTTAGCATCACTTATTTCAATCCAAGTGTTTGGGTTTGGCGTGGTTGCATTAGCTGCTCTATAAAATATCTTAACATATTGAATTTCTGAGTTATTTTCTGGTATTGAATCACTGTTATTACAATCCATTAAATTTTCTAAATTAACGGTTATTAACATTGCCCCAGATGTTAATGCTACAGGTGTTAAACCAAGTTGACTACCTATATCACCCTCAACTTGGCTAACCATATTATAAACCTCACCACTACCTAAAATAGGTGCTTGATTATTAGGTCCATTAACAATGATTGGGGCGTTACCAATACCGTTTTGTCTTGGTCCAAAATAAAAACCACCAATACCAAAATACTGTGGATTACCACTGGCTGGAGTTAAACCAGCGCCAGTACCATCAGCGTTAGTAGAAGGATTAATAACGCCTGGCTGAAACCCCATTCTGTTACAGTCTTGATTACCACTAGCTTGACAAGGATTTGTAATAGTATTTGCTTCCTGTGTCCATATTGGTTCACTTTGAAAAGGGCCTTGATAATAAGGTGGAACCATTTCAGGACCTACAGTTATTGTAAATGAGCAAGTTGTTTGCATTGTCGCATACTCAGGTAATACATTTTGCAGATCAGGAGGGTTTGAGCTAGACAAATATGCGTCTCTAACTCTAACAGTTAAAGGATAAACCCCTAAAGGAACGTTTTGACCTAAAGTTTGATTCAAAGTAAGTATACCTGTTGTGCCATTTAATACGAAATAACTACTACCGTTACCGGATGTTATATCAAAAAACAAATCTGTACCCACAGAGCTAGCCAATGTCGAACCATTAACTGCATTAAAATCTATAACAGTTCCTGTTTCTGTTTGACTAGTTACAGTTATATAATCACTACAATTAGCAAGTGTAAATGACGGTGTAAAGTTTTGTAGTCTACCTGGAAAAGTTCTTGTTGTTACTTCTGCGTTATAAGTTATAGCTAAAGAGAAAGTAAAATTCTCTACAGTTGCTGCTGAATTTAAAAAAGCGTGATTGCTGTTTATAAACTTAACTCTATAACCACCTGCTTCTTGCTGTGATTGTTGAGGCACTTGTTCTAATTGAAAATCACCAGAGACATCAGTACCAGCAAGATTCGTAACAGTCATGACCGCTGTTGTATTTGTAAGATTTACACCTGTATTATTACGAGGATAAAATATATCTGTTATCCAAGGTGAATTTGATGCACCCGTAATACCGCTTAATATTTGATTATCAGCTCCATCAAAGTTTTGATTTTCCACAAATTTAAAACCTATTGGCGAAAAACCACCTGGTGCATCTGATCCAGCTTCTACATCTTGATTGATGTCTGAAATATAATTCCAACCAGTTGTGCTTTCCCAAAAAATATCTAACAATGAATCTACTGGGGCAGTTTCATATATGCTCAACCAAGGTACCATATCAGCTGCTATAACACCTAGTTTTTGATTTGTAGAAAACCTAGCTATTATAGGATTTGTTTCTAATTGATATAAGTTTCTAGCTGCGCTACCGTTAAAATTATCTACTGAGTATTGATAAAAACCTAAGTCATCTGCAGTACCTATTGTAGAGGCAATATCAGGTTTTTGCGTAGGGTAATACTGCTCGTTGTCGCCATACTCTATTATTATATTATCAGCATCTGCTTTAATAGCGCCACCTGGACTAAATGTAACTGTTGTTTCGTTAGCTACAGCGTCATATTCTACTTTTGTTATTAAAGTAGCGTTAGAGAAAAACTGAGGGTCTTGATAAGCAGGAGGATTGCTCGTTGGCGTACAATTTGGGTATTGCACTTCACATTTACCCATTAATAAAGCCATACCTGGTTCTAATGCTTTTTCTTGACCCGTGCAAGAACCTGTTGGACAAAACACTGTTGTGTTTGTAGGATCGTTAACTCCATCGAATCTAATTTCATTTACCTGATCAGCACCAGGACCACCAGGGCTAGCTGAACCAGAATGCCTCCAGTTTGTTATATTAAACTTACCTTCGTAATTATTTACTCTACCAAATAGCTCTACACTACTTCTATATTGTTTTTGATCAGGCCCTACTTCAGATAAATCCCTAGGTATTTTATTTATATTATCGTTTATTAAAACAGCATGAGCAGTATCATCTAGCTCACCACCTGGAAATAAAATTTCATTTATACCATTAGCGTTTTGAGCGTAAGAACTATTTGTACTTGTGTCTACCACATATTGAATTTCGCTACCTTGAGTCATTTGCTCAGGATATCCATCTAAAAATCCAGGTAGATATGCATTATAATAATCTTGTTGTCTTTGTTTAACTACTATCTTATAAGAATACCAGCCTAATGGATTTATAAAGTAAGCAAACTTAGTATCAGTGTCTGTATTTTCTATTAAGTATAAATAATAGCTATTTGGCTTATCAAGCGTTGTAATGCTAGTTACTCCGGCTGCGCTACTAATACTTAGTATTTGAGTATAGTCTACATATTCACCTCTTAAATACATGTCTGTTGTAGGTAAAGAACCTATGGTTGGTGTAGAAAAGCTTAGTGTCCACCTATTAGTACCCGCGTCATATGTTAAAGAATCATTAGTGCTATTATCTACAACCCAAGATGTTTGAGGTTCTCCGTATATACCTGGAGCACCTGTAGCTAAATTACGATCCGAAGATCCTATTGTAAAATCACCTATTGTTTGATTTAACAAAAGCAAAGCCGCGTCACCAAACCAAGACTTTACATCTAATGAATCATTAGCGTCGTAGTACGGGTGGAAAACAGTTGATCCGCCAAATATAGTATTACCTTGAGAGGCTGAAATTGTATCGTATGTAGATAAAATAACCGAGGATTGTCTTCCAAATTTATCTGACAAAACAAAACCTATTTGATAAGTTCTATTTTGTTTTATTGTGTGATTAGGATATTCTGCCCAAGAAGTGTACAAGTCATTTTTTTCTTGCACTGTGCAGTTATAGTCAAGCGTATCGTAAGGTGTGTGCTTGTCTTTAAAGTTGCCATATATAACTCTATTACCAGCAACAGATTGTGCTAATGCTCTAACTGGTACTTTATCATAAACCCTAGTTGTTTGTCCTTCAGTTAACGTCTTATATGGTTTTTCAGATTGATATTCATAAACATAAACATCTTCGTCCATTTCAGAAGCCATAGTAGTACCTGATATGGTTTTTAAAACCTTAACAACTAAACCATTTGATTCTTTGTATAGTATGTCTATGTTTTTTATCTTATATTCTGTAAGCACGTTTTTAGAGGTACTACCTCCTAAGTTTACATTTGTACCAACTCCGGGTAAAGATATTCTTAATTTAACATTATCCACGTTGTTCTCGAACCACTTAACAATAGTACTTTCGTAAGCTTGTGTTTCGTTTCCGTTTAGAAAAAATCCAGATTGTTGAGGTATAAATGCTATTTGGGTAAAAGGAGACATTAAAGAATATTCACCATCATCAAATTGAAACCTATATGCGAACCTAACATACTTATCTTCTAAGTATCTAGGATCACCAGGCCAACTAGCGTTACCACTTTCGTTTGTCATTGTAGTTTCAATAAACCTAAGCCTTTGCCCAACAACAACAGCGGTAGCAGGATCTGCATTAATAGTTACAGTGTTTGTAACTGTATCTATAGCTGTTACTCTTATATATTCACTACCAAGTATACTTTCTGATCCTACGTTTTGAGCAGCATTAGAAACTACAAACATATTAACAGATATACCAGTAACTGTTTCTAGTATAAAATTCTTAGTATCTGTAACTGTTACAACAGTAGTGTCTACTTCCTTATAAAGCTCAGGCGCTTTCGCTGGCATGTATTTAGCAACAGATATTTGATTTTCTTCAGTGTAGTAATTAGGATTACCTATAGCTGTCGTTACATTTATTTTTCTAGGTTGATTTCTATTGTCTGTCCAAAATAATAAATCTTCTACTAAATTTATTCCTGTAACTTGCCAGCATCTATTTTTAGCAAAATTTAAAAACTTACCTTCAACTAAAGTACTGTAAGTATTATTGTTAAGATCAAGTACAGTTATTTTCATTTCTACAACATCAGATGCTGATGGGTAGTTTATAGTTTGGCAAGTAGCATCTATATCAGTATAATCTGTTAGTATTTGAAATATTCTATTACCAACTTCATCTTCAAACTTACCTATACATTTTAAATTAGCATTGCTAGAAGCTGTAACCGCTATTAAAGAATTACCTAATATATTCTCAAGCGAACCAACATCATTGTCTTCTGATCTACCTACAGATATATTCAGAGCATCTCTATATTCACCGTTAGGCAATATTCTATCATCAAGATCTTTATTCATCTTGGATTTTAGAAAAGTATTTTTAGCTTCTGCCATGTATTATGATTTTATCCATTTAGATTTACCTCTCATTACTTGTACTATTTCTTCAAGCTTTATATTAGATAATCTTATTTTTGCGTTTCGCAATTTTGAACTCTTGTCTCTTCTTAGTCTTTGAACTACGTACTCTTGTTGATTTGCTCTAGTAGATATTATAGAATAAAGTATATAAGCGTACATTGCCTCTTCAGCAAGTTTAGGTAGTTTAGTATCTAAATCAGTAGCTAAGCCGTCTGATATGTATTCTAAAACAATTAACTTGTCTTTTAAGTTTGCTGAAAAAGATACTTTACCTTCTCTTTCGTTCATATTAAACCAGCCATTGTACTGTGAGTACTGAGGATCCATTCCATACATTTGACCTCTTGTTGCACCAAAGAAAGAACCTGGATAGTCCCAGTTGTAAGCCCATAAATCATTAGTGAAATCCTGCATTGTCCAACTCCCGTTTATTAACTTGTCATTAGCGCTATGCCATCTTTCTTGAACTATAGATGTTCCCTCTAAATCATTACCAAAATTATCCTGTGTAGGTATTCCTTGACTATCTTGCAACTGTGTGTTAAAAGGACTTATAGTTAAATTATTAGCTGGATATATAGGTCTTTTTACTCCTTGCCCATCGATCCAAGACATACCCACGTAATTAACGTAGTCTTGAGGAAGAACTAGAGTCAAACCCTCAGGTATTGTTAGCTCAGAAGATTTAATACTTTTTAAAGTATCATAACTAAATTCTTGCATACCTCTCTTTGCGTGAAAAATAACATCTGTTCTTTTAGCGTCTGGTAGTAATTTACCAGTACCAACATATCCTACTAAAAAGTTATTTACTATATCAACTAGTTTTACGTATTTGTAACTACCATAGTTATCTTCTACGGTTTGACCGTATGCTTTTTCAGCAGGCGTAGAACCGTATTTACCACCATCTAGTATTTTTAATTGAACTACTATATACAAACCATTAGCAGGTATCGCATTAGCTGGAAAAACAATTGAATTATCTGAAATAGAAAACTCTGTAATGTATTCAGACCAAGATCCAGGAAAACCACTAGTACTAGTATACACTTTAAAATTATTTAATGCGTAGTTTTCAGCGCTAGGATTCCAATTACCTAAGTATAAATCAGTATCAAAAGTGGTGGTAAAAGTTCTATTAGCTCCATCACCTCTGAAACCTTGGGCACCTTGGTAGTATTGTTGACCAGTTTCGTTTAGTAATCCGTTATTTGGAGGTTGTATAGCCATGTTTTATATTTTTTCGTTTTGATTATCCATAGCAACTTGTTGAGCTGCGCTTTGTATTAACTGTGGATCTTTAACTATGACACCAGCATATATTAGTATTCTTAGCACTATTTCAGTTTGCTCTGTTGGATGTAATTCAAAGTTTACAGAGCTACTAGCGTTATAAATATATTGATAAGCTGGAGCTGTTGCTGTAAAATTCCACATTGGATTTAGTGGTTTTCTTAAGTAAGTACAAGATAAATCACTCTGTATAGTTGATGGTGATACAAATATTTGTCTATCTTTGTATCTGTAAACAGGGAAAGAAGTAGATGGTTTTGTTATAGGTGATAAATTCAATTCTAATAGTTCATTAGGTTGAACGTATTGAACAGGTGTTTCATCTTTATGTATAACAGTTCCTAGTTTGTAGAAATCAAACTCGTTAACTGTCAAAATTAAAGCTCTACCAGCTGTGGGTACATTAGTCAAACTAAGCGTAAGACCAGATATAGTCCAATCAGTAAATTCAGCTAAAGGTTGTTGAACACCGTTTGCGTCTTCTAACGTAACGCTTGGTTGTCCAGCGTCTAATTCATCTGCTGTAATAGTAGTTACTACATACTGCTGAGCTGTTGTTGTGTTAAATGTTTGAGATGTGGTAGTACCTGATACTGTTGGTACGCCAAAATAAGGGCCTACGTAAGGACACGTGCCTGATTCTTGGAAGAGCGCAATTTTTTCTTGCGTATTTTTTATACGATCTGAGTATTCAGAGTCGTTGTCTGGCACACGTAGTTGTTGATTTAAATCTTCAAAATAAGACTCGAATATTTCAAGCTGCACTTGTGCGCTTATTCTATTAAATTCATCAGGAGTTAAATATCCTCTTTGTTCTTTATTGAGAATAAGTAAAACTGTTTGATAAACTTGATTTACGTTTATTGCCATTTTTTATTTTTTATTAATCATAGTAATTAGGCCACTTTAAAAGTGACCTAGCTACTATAGTATTACCTGTTAAATCATTTTTTTCTCTATTGATTTAAATACTTCTACACCTTCGTCTGTTTTTAAATAAGCAGCGAAAGCTGAATAAGGATTTTCATCAAACGGAACGTTCATTAGTTTTCTACCATTAGACGCCCAGGATATTTGCCTTTGATCTTGAGACAACAAGATTATCCCAAGTTCAGCTGATCTAACCGCAAAGTTTCTTAACATTACGTTTTCATCATTAGCTAAATCTAAGAATAACTTAGGATTGTTTTTAGCAAATATTAATAAATCTCTTTTAAGTTCTTTAGAACTCATCTTATTAACCCTAGAGCCAATTTCTACTCTCATGATTGCTTCGGCTTGATCTATTTCTATATCTCTAGCAGCGTTTAATGCGTCTATTTCTATATTTAAATCAGCTAATTGATCTTGAGCGATATCTTGAGGTTTGTGTTCTAGGTATTTTTTACCTAATAAAGGGTGATATATAGACAGCATTTTTTGTAAAGCTTGTTGTTCTTTTGGAACTTGCAATACGCCATCGGTAAAAGATATATGCCCCATTGTTGCTTCACCTTTTTGTTCATCTACAAATACTGAAGCTTGATTTGTAGCATATCTCAATTCTCTTTGAGTTCCTGTTTCCTCATCAAACCATAGTAATGCATGCTTTTTTGTATGCTTGCTAGGTATTGTTAATGTTAGTGGTGAAGAGTTATCTTTTAAAAAATATCTTCTATCTTTTATTTCCCAACCAGTTTGTTGGATTTTTTCATTTTTTGCCATGATATAATATAATAAAATTAATAAAAGTAATAATTACCCCCGTTGATATAACGAGGGTAAGAATTACATTAATGTACTAGATACCTTTGAATAATACAAAGTTGTTTCTAGCTTGTGTTACTAAGCATCTTTCAGATAAGAAGTTAACTTCCATTGCATCTAACGTAGAAGTAAATGCACCACCAACTGAACCAGTTAGCCATGATTTCATTCGTCTGTCATCGGCTTGAGAAGCTCTGTATCTTACGTGTAAGAAAGGACGTCTAATGTTTGTACCTAAGATTTGGTCATAAACAGTAGAAGTACCTGCAGGAACTAATACTCCTTCAATTGAAGCAGGACCAGTCATTGCACCACGCGTTGAAGCGTCATTTAAGTATTTCCAATCTGTCTTATAGAAATCATAAGAACCTCTACGGAATCCTGAGAATCCTAAGTTCAATGCCATTTCTTCAGAGTTTTCGAAAAGACCAAAAGCAGTACCACCTGCATAACCTCCAGAGATAGCAGCTAACATATCGTCAAAATCAAGAGCAGTATTTCTGTTCAAGAATAACATGTTTTCTTCAATAGCTCCTTGAGTATCTAGGTTTTTAAGTATTGCGTCGAAAGCGTCGATACCAGCAGCAGCAGTAAATCCTACTTCTACGTTACCTCCGTTTTGGATAGCAGCAAATAAACCTTCAGTACCAATAATACCTACACCAGCAGCTCCAGCAATAGGAGATACAGCAGCATTTTTAAGCTCACCTTCAACCATAGACATTTCTAAGTAATCTTCGAAACGTAGTCTAGTTTCAGACTCAGCTTTTAAATACCATAAGTAACCACCTGTTCCATCTTCAGTAGCAACTTCTACCCAACCGATCTGAGCAGTGTCAGAACCATTAATAGAATATTGGCTTCTAATGATAATAGGATTGTTACTAAAAGTAGTAAACGCAGGGTTTACAGTAACCATAGGGTTAGCACCTCCAATTGCGTTTGCACCAGAAATAGCTTGAGCTGAACTTTGTCCTTTTTGATAATCAGAACCATATACAAATACTTTTACTAAACCAGTTAAACCAGATAGATCAACAGCAGTATAAGGTTGTACAGATATAAGACCAGCAGCAGTATCAGATGCGTTAACGAAACATTTTAATTCACCACCAAAATCGTCCATAACTACAACCGTAGAGGCTGGAGAAACAACGTTTGATACTTGTGTGTTTGCACCACCGTTAGTAATATCAATACCTAGATTCGCAGCGCCACCAGAGTTAGCAGCGATTGCACAATCAGCATAAGATATGTGTAAACGATTTTGTTCAGACCAAATTACTTGATCAGAAGTCATAGGCATTTCAGCGCCTACCATTCTTAAAAATCCGGATAACGTTCTGTTACCGTATCTTTCTACTTCAGCTTCGTAAAGCTCTGGTAAATATTGCTGAGCAAAATTTCCACCAGCAGCACCATCGAATGTAAGATAGTTCTGTTGAAGTAATTGTTGAGTTTGAGAAGGTACTATACTTCCAAACTGTGGGGATAAAGCCATAATTTTTAATTTTAATTAGTTAAACTTTTTTGTTTTTATTTTTAATTTTGATGAATCTAAACCACTAATCGACTTTACTTTTAATCCATTTATGAAAACATTTCCATCGGCAACTTGCCTAGGTCCATCTTGCGCTGGATTCTTAGAATTTGTAATAACACCCTTGATGCCATCAGCTTTTCCTTGTTCATAAAAATGATGAGCTAGTTTATCAGCATTCATTGCAGCGTACATAGCTTTGTGGTACCCACTTGGATCTGTCATATTTCCGTCTTTGTCTAAATACTTACTTACGAAATTCTGAACATCCACTTGAGTTTCACCTACCTTAGCTGGATCTTTAACACCGTATCTAAATTTCTTATCCCCCACATTAAAATCAAAACCTTTGAATTCTTTATTGAATAATTTTTTAGTACGATCTCTAAAATCACCGTGTTGTGCTTGAGCTTTTTCTTGCTGCTTTTTATATCGGTCATAAAAGCTTAACGCCTCTTGTTGCTCTTGAGTTACGCCCGGTCTCAACTTGATCTCGTCGTAATATTTACTCTTAGAGCTTTCTAAGTATTGTTTTGCTTTTGCAACTTCTTCTTTATAAGCGAGTTTCTTTTTACGTATAGCTCGCTCTTCATCTATGTCCTCATCATACTTAAAATTGTCTTCCATTAAGAAAGCTATTTCTTCTAAATCTAAGTGTGGTTTGGATTTAAGATAATATTCTTTTAAAATCTCAGAGCCGTTAAGCTTAGAGTAATCCTTGTTTAATGCCACGTAGTCTTCTACGCTTCCACCTGTTTCTTGCATAAAAGAAACTAGTTTTTCTACATTTTCAGGTAGAGGTTTTCCTAAAATCTGTTGATCTCTTACGGCTTCTTGAGCCTCTTGTCTAACCTCTTTAATTTCTTCATCGGTTATTTCTTGGAGTGGAGTGACTTCTTCAGCAGCCTCGCTGGGCTCTTGTACTTGTTTGTCCACTTCAACCAAATCTCCGGCTTGTTTTTCTTCAGGAACATCTCCTGTTTCTCCGATACGAATGGCATTATCTTCTTTTGGTATTTCAACCTTTACAACATCTGGTGTAATTTCACCTGTTGCTTCTGGTTTTGTTAAATCTACTTTTACAGGATCATTACCACTAAGGTGTCCTAAGTTTTTTGGTGTTTTCTTTTTTTTAATTTTAAAATCACCTTCTTGTTTGACTTCTTGAGTCGTTGTGTTTTCTGACATAATATAATATAATTAAAT
>ERZ887849.1034-NODE-1034-length-27691-cov-9.303553_pt1 | contig 27691 bp, 28 predicted proteins | sample MGYA00521267_ERZ887849 | MGnify/ENA primary metagenome ERZ887849 (study PRJEB32303, sample SAMEA104408601) | aquatic metagenome | biome: Brackish water; feature: Pelagic; material: water | place: Baltic Sea | collected 2014-06-06T16:11:00 | depth 2,863 m ... | reverse complement strand
CCTGTGGATCTTCGGGGAACTGTTTGATGTGGTGGTTGGCCAAGGCCAGCGCTTCTTCCAAGTCGCCTTTGCCGTATTGCATGATGCTTTCGGCGAGATCCACGCGCCAGGGCGCACCCAGCGTGCGGGCTTTGGCAAAGTCGGCCTCGGCCTCGTCAAAGTGGCCAATTTCGCCGTAAACTGCAGCGCGCTGCAGATATAACGCCTGATTTTCCGGTGCCTTCGCCAGCGCCTGGTTAATGGCTTTCAGTTGGTCTTCATGGCCTGGATGAGCGTGCGCTGTGGCGCTAAGAGCGCTCAGGCACAGCAGCAAAACCAAAGAGAGAGGGCGTAGCATGATATGCGTGCTCGATTGATGGGGCTGCGGTGGTTGGCCGCCGCCCCCTGTGGTGGTTAGCGAGTGATCGTGAATTGGTCGAGCACCTGGCCGTTGACATCGATAAACGAATGAGTGAGCTCGGTTTCTGTCGCATCGATAACGGCTGAGCCGAGCACTGGCAGGCCACGTCGCGGTGGCTCTTCGGTATCTGCAGGTTGCTCGATATGGGCTGCGTGGCGCAGCCATTTATCCGCCGCCGTCAGGCTGCCGGCATCCTCGTCGGCCTTGCCCGAGTTGCCCACTACGCTGTAAATCACGCGGTCATCTACGTCACCGCTGGTGGGGCTGAGCTGAGCGTAGGGCTTCTCGCCGCGGCCTGAGGCGGGCTGGGCTGGGTCGCCATCAAGCAGCTCGGCATGTTCGCTGGTAGAGAACGTGTCGGAGGTGCCGGTATGGTTGGTGATGTAGTAGCTGCGCTCATAGGAGTGTGAGTGGCCGTTGTAGACCAGGTCCACTCCGTAAGCATCGAAAATGGGTACAAACTGCTCACGCATGTCACGCTGCGGGCGATCAAAGCCGTTGACTTTTTCGACATCGTCCGAGTCGTGGTTGGCACCCTTGGAGTAGGGCGGGTGGTGAAAAATGACCACAGTCCAGCCCAGGTCGTTGCTGCTGAGGTCATCAATCAGCCACTCGCGCATGGTTGCCATTTGCTCCGGGTCGCGAGCGGACAGCTGCGAATCCAGGCTAACCACGTGCACATTGCCGTAGTCGAAAGAATAGTACTGTTCGGTGCCACTGGCTACGCCGCCGGCTTCGCCTTCTGCGGGCAGCGAGAAGATGTCCAGGTAGGGCATGCGGCCCGGTTTATCTTCCTTGTCGGCCTGGTAGGAGTCAGGGTCTGCCGAGATGCCCAGCCCTGGCAACCCTACTGTGGGCGCGACGAAGCCGAGGCCCATCTCGTGGTTGCCGATGGTGGGCCACAGAGCGATGCTTTTTAGCAGGTTCGGGTAGGTTTCGAAGACCGCTTGTTGATAGTTGAAGTCGCTGCCAACGTAGTAGGCGTTGTCACCCAGCATCAGGAACAGGTCAATCGCTTTGCCATCCGCTGCTACGAAAGCTTCCATGCTAGCCAAGACTTCCGCGGCCTCACCTTCGTGTTCTTCGCGCTCGTCGTCGCCACCCGTGCCAGAGTCACCGATAATCCACAGCCGGGTTTTACCGCCTGCGGCCAATTCGCCGCGCTCAGGTGCGGTGGTGAACTGCTGCCCGGCAGGCGCCGTGGGTGCGCCGCCTACGGAGTAGTAATAGGTTGTCGCCGCCTCCAGGCCAGTGATGCGAACCTCTTTGTGCGCACCTTCGGTCTCCTGCGCTGCTACCCGCGTGGCCAAGCCATCTGCGCTGTTGCCAATACACGCGGCATTGGCGTCTCCACGCCATTTGATGATGACGCTGCTGTCGGTAACTTGTTGCAGGAACAGGCGAGAGCTCTCGGTCTCGGTGCCATCGCAAGGGTTTGGGGGAGGTGGGGGCGGCAGGATTTCCGCGACCTGGTCGCTGCTATCACTGCAGCCCACGATCAGCGCCGCAATAGCGGCGGCCAAAAGAGCCATTGTCCGTTGCTTCATGCTGAGCTTCCGTTGTTATTGTTAGGTAGTGATCGAGATTAAGCCCTGTGCTGGCATTACTTGCGCCGCCTTAGAGCTGCGTGTCCCGACGCAGTTTTGCCAGGGCCCTTAGCTGCTCGTCCGGTGTGAGAGGCTCGGCGGCATGCTGCTCCAAGGCGGCCTCCTGCGGTACCGCCAACGCCTCGCCGCGCAATGCTCGTGTGCACCAGGTTTGGTAGTGCTTGCGAAACACCGGCCACGTGAGGCGTTCGGGGTTGTTGGCAAGAAAAAACCAGTCGCTGTCTCGCCCTGCGAGATACACCGCTGCATGGCTCCAGTGCTGCGCCGAGCGCGGGCTGGGCGCCGCGCAGGCTTCACGATAGGCGGGGTAAGCCTCTGGCAGGCCGAGGCTGGAGATGCTTTCACGGCAGCAATCCAGCATCTTGTGCAGGGTTGGTAGGTACTCACTGTTTTCAATCGCGTGGCGCGCGCCAAGCAAAATCTGCTCTACCGGGTAGTCTGCCAGGGATTCCAGCCACAGCTTTTTGATTTGCTTGAGCTGCTCTGCATCGGGATAGGCGGCGTAGTACTGGTTGTGGTAGTTCAGCCGGAACAGCGCGAATACCTGGTTTATCGCCTCGATATGTGACTCGCTGCCCTGGCGACGGCGGCCATCAGTCGGCCCAAGAGGTGTCGTTGAGGTCGTCTGCGAGGCTTCTATCCCGCGTACGACTCGTTCGAGGAGATCCTTGTGGTCCGTCATGGCTGTGTCCTGCCTGGTCAATGCGGTGCTGTTTGGCCCAGTGGTATTTTACATGCTGCAGGAACTTGCTGTTCCATGATGTGTGCGCCTGATTGCTGTCGCGCCAGTAAACAATGAACTCGGGCAGTAGTTCACGGGCAAAATTCTCGTCGATGTGTGACAGGCGCAGAATATCAAAAACATCGTTGTCGGGCTGCCAGTCCTCATTGATACGCTTGGGCTCGGTGCTGTGCTGCATGCTCGACGTATACTTGGCCCACTGGATACGTATGTGTTGGATAAACTTCGAGTTCAACTCTTTCGGCGCTTCGCCGCGTTCCCGCCAATACAGAATAAACTCTGGAACCGCTTCGTCAATAAACTCTCTATCTATGCCGCTGCGAAGCATGATTTCCAGCGCGTCTGCGCTGGGGCGCCAGTGGTTATCCAGGGGTAAATTCTGGTCAACGCGGAACGCCTCGGCCTGTTGTTGTTGCTCGCGCCGCCAGCAGCTGATGACATGCTGGCGGAACTTGTTCTCCCAAGCGTGGCTGGGTTCGCCGCGCTCGCGCCAGTAAAAGATGAAATCTTCCAGTTGGTCGAGCGCGAATTGCCGCGGTATGTTGTGATTCAGCCCCAGCAGTTGCAAAAGGTCTTCGCTGGGGCCCCAACTGGCGTGCAGTTGGGCCGCACTGCGCCGGGTAAGCTCGAGGGCTTCGCCGCTGTGAGTGGCGTGGCTGGGCGCCGAGCTGGGCTGGCCGCTGGCGGCTGGGCCGAATCGGTTACGCGCGGTGTTGGCAGCCGGGCGAGGGAAGTTTGCGCCCTCCGCCGTGGCGTTGGCAGGCGCGACGTTGGTGTGCGTGTCATGGGCTGGGCCGATGGGCGGTTGAGTGTAGGCGCCAGGTGTAGCGGCGTTCTGACCGCCGATCGCTAGCCCCGGAGCGCCGGCCGACGGATGGCTGCCCTCCGGAGCGCCGGCCGACGGATGGCCGCCCCACGGAACGCCGCCCGACTCATTCATAGCGAAGATGAGTTCGGGGTGGCTGTGGAGGGGGGGCGATTCGATCAGGATAACACCCTTGTCGACCAGGCTGCGGCAGATGCGGTAGAGGTCGGCGGGGCCCCAGAAAGGCAGTTGCTGAAGCAGAAAGTCGCGTTCTACGCTCAGCCACTGGAAGCCCTGGCGAAGGCGCGTAGTGCGGTGTACTAATAAGGAGGCAAGCTGTTGCAGTAAAATGGCCTCTTCCAGCCCGATCGTCGCCGCAAGCCCTGGTGAAAACACCAGTGGCGGTTCGGGGATCAAGGAAGAATGAGGCATGGATTTTCCGGTAGTGTTGGGCAAGTGGCGCTCGAGTGCACTAGGATACCGGCCTGACTCGGCGGCTGATAGCCAGACAGCAGAATATTTCCGGCGCAACAGAAGGTAAAGCAGGGCATGGCCAAGCGTAAAACGGCGTTCGTGTGCAACGATTGTGGCTCGGACTATGCCAAGTGGCAGGGGCAGTGCAACGATTGCGGGGCTTGGAACACCTTGTCCGAGGTGCGCTTGGGTGGCTCGGATGCTGCCAGCCCAGCGGCACGTGGCGGCAAAGCACGCGGTGGCTTTGCCGGCACCGTGAGCGAGGCGCGTCTGCTCGGTGACATCGACCTTGAAGAACTGCCGCGCTTCTCCAGCGGTGCGCAGGAGTTCGACCGAGTGCTGGGCGGGGGCCTGGTACCGGGCTCCGCCATCCTCGTAGGGGGCAACCCGGGCGCCGGCAAGAGCACGCTTTTACTGCAGACCATGTGCCACTTGGCCGCCAGCATGGATGCCCTGTATGTCACTGGCGAGGAATCTTTGCAGCAGGTGGCCATGCGCGCTCGCCGCCTGGGGTTACCGACTGATCGTCTGCGTATGATGACCGAGACCAATATAGAAGCCATCATCGCGGCGGCTGACACCTACGCCCCGCGAGTGCTGGTGGTCGACTCCATTCAGGTGGTGCATTCAGACGACTTGAGTTCTGCCCCGGGCAGCGTCTCACAAGTTCGCGAGTGCGCCGCGTTCCTCACGCGCTTTGCCAAGCGCACAGGTACCGTGCTGTTTTTGGTGGGGCACGTTACCAAAGATGGCTCTCTAGCCGGGCCCAAGGTGCTGGAGCACATGATCGACTGCTCTATCTTGCTGGAAGGTGGCCATGATTCCCGCTTTCGTACCCTGCGAGGCCAGAAAAACCGCTTCGGCGCGGTCAACGAGTTGGGCGTGTTCGCCATGACCGAGCAGGGCCTGCGCGAAGTCCGTAACCCCTCTGCCATATTTCTGGATCGCAGCAGCGAACCGGCCTCGGGCAGTGCGGTAATGGTCGTCTGGGAGGGTACCCGGCCGCTGTTGGTAGAGATTCAGGCGCTGGTTGATGACAGCGCGCTGGGCAACCCGCGCCGCGTGGCGGTGGGGCTGGAGCAAAACCGCTTGGCCATGTTGCTCGCCGTGCTGCACCGCCACGGAGGCTTGCAGGTGGGCGATCAGGATGTGTTCGCCAACGTGGTGGGCGGGGTCAAAGTGCTGGAGACCAGCGCGGACTTGGCATTGCTGTTGGCTATTGTGTCCAGTTTCCGCGATCGGCAGCTGCCACGCGACATGGTTATTTTTGGTGAAGTGGGCCTGTCTGGCGAGATTCGCCCGGTGCCGAGCGGTCAGGAGCGCCTCGCTGAGGCCGCTAAACACGGCTTTCGCCGGGCAATTGTGCCTAAAGCCAATGCCCCGCGCAGTGAAATACCCGGCATGCAGGTCATCGCGGTGTCACGCCTGGAAGAAGCCCTGGCGGCCGTAGAATAGGTCACGATACGATGCAGCAAGGCGATGCAGCAAGAGTGAGGTACCAGAGGCGCTGAGCCAAGCTGGGCTTCGCGCTCAGTCAGTCGTCGTCGCTTTCCTCAATGTGCCGCAGTTCTGCATCCAGCACGTCCGGGTTGGGCATGTGGGCGGCCAGCAAGCGACGCAGAGGGGCAATATTTTCGCGGTCAACATGTTCGACTTTGAAACCTAAGCGGCCACTCTCGACACGCTGTAAATACGCATACAACTCCAGTGGCTCGGTAGCACCTGTATGCACGAGCAGCGTGAAGGGCTCGTTGTATTGTGCATCCCACAGGTCAGGCTGGTCAGTGGCGGCGCCGCCGAGAGAAATATCGATCAAGCGTTGATGCCAAACACTGCCGCCCTGCTGAACTTCTACGGGCAGGTCGATGGCGACGCGAGTAAAGGCTCTAAGCTCGGTGGGAGTATCAGTCATGCGCTGTCTCATGATCAGTGGGTTACCAAATGATATCCGCACAGCTCCGTGATTGCGAGGCACCGCGAGACGGCATTGCGGGACGGTTGCGAGGCGTTACCGGGGAGGGCATCAGCGCTCCCCCGCGGATCTGCCAAGCTTTTACTTCAGCTTACGGTACTTCACCCTGTGCGGCTGCGCGGCGGCAGCACCAAGGCGTGCCTTGCGGTCCTCTTCATAGTCAGTGAAGTTGCCCTCATGAAACACCACACCGCCATCGTCTTCATAGGCGAGGATGTGAGTGGCAATGCGGTCCAGAAACCAGCGGTCGTGCGATATCACCATGGCGCTGCCCGGGAAGGTTAGCAGTGCCTCTTCCAAAGCCCGCAGCGTTTCAACATCAAGGTCGTTGGTCGGTTCGTCCAGCAACAGAACGTTGGCACCCTGCTTCAGCAGGTTGGCCAAGTGCAGGCGGTTGCGCTCCCCACCGGAAAGGTCCTTGACAAACTTTTGTTGGTCCGAGCCTTTGAAGTTGAAGCGGCCGAGGTAGGAGCGCGAATTCACTTCGTAATTGCCAATGCGGATAATGTCCTGCCCGCCCGACACCTGCTCCCAGACGCTCTTGCTGCCGTCGAGGTCATCACGTGACTGGTCTACATAGCCCAGCTGCACGGTTTCGCCCACTTTAACCTCGCCGCCATCTGGCTGCTCCTCGCCCATCAGGATGCGAAACAGCGTTGACTTACCCATACCGTTGGCGCCGATGATGCCCACGATGCTGCCCTTGGGTACGGTGAAACTAATGTTGTCGAACAGCAGCCGCTCACCGTAGGTTTTTTTGAGACTCGTCACCTCAACCACGTTGTCGCCGAGGCGAGGCCCTGGCGGAATATAGATTTCATTGGTCTCATTGCGCGCCTGAAACTCCTGCGATTGCAGCTCCTCATAGCGCGCCAAACGCGCTTTGCTTTTTGCCTGACGGCCCTTGGGGTTACTGCGCACCCATTCCAATTCTGCCTTGATCGCTTTCTGGTGAGAGGCTTCCTGGCGCTTTTCCTGCCCCAGCCGTGCTTCTTTGGCTTCCAGCCAGTCTGAGTAGTTACCCTCGTAGGGGATGCCGCGGCCCCGGTCCAGTTCCAGAATCCAGCCTGCGGCGTTGTCCAGAAAGTAGCGGTCGTGGGTGATCGCGACCACCGTGCCGGGGAAGTCGTGCAGGAAGGTTTCCAGCCAGCCCACGCTTTCGGCGTCCAAGTGGTTGGTAGGCTCGTCCAGCAGCAGCATGTCCGGGGCCGACAGCAGCAGGCGACACAGTGCCACCCGGCGACGCTCACCGCCCGACAGCGTTGTCACATCCGCATCCCACGGTGGTAGGCGCAATGCGTCGGCCGCGACCTCCAGTTTGTGATCGAGGTTGTGCGCGTCTGTGGCCTGAATAATATCCTCGAGACGCGCCTGCTCCTTCGCCAGCGCGTCAAAGTCCGCATCGGGCTCAGCATAGGCGGCATACACCTTGTCCAAGCCTGCGAGTGCATCGACCGCCTCCTGCAAGCCTTCCTCGACGTTGCCGCGCACATCTTTGTCGGCGTTAAGCTGAGGTTCCTGCGGGAGATAGCCGATTTTGATTCCAGGCTGGGGGCGCGCTTCACCCAGAATGTCCGTGTCGATGCCCGCCATAATGCGTAGCAGCGTGGATTTTCCCGACCCGTTCAGGCCCAGCACTCCGATTTTGGCGCCGGGGAAGAAGGACAGTGATATGTCTTCGAGGATTTTCTTTTTCGGCGGCACAACTTTGCCGACGCGGTTCATGGTGTAGACGTACTGAGCCATGTTGATGCAATGCCTGTGGTGATCAAAATGTGGGGCTGATTCTAGCAGGAATTGGGGCTGGGTTCAGTGGTGTTGGGCGTTGGAGTTGTTGTGGTATGTGGTGCGGCCGCTCGACGTTGCGGTGGCAGCCGGTGCGGGCGGACCGGGACACGCTCAAGGCCATCCATGGCTCGCTTGACCTCGACGTCCTGTCTCGGACAGTCCCGGTCCGCCCGCACCGCCCGCCACCTCAGTGGTCGGCGATGGGCTTGAGCGCGTCCCGAATCAACCCACCCACCGCCGCGGCCGCCCCGATCAGCGGCACAACAGCGCTTTTGCACTAAATCGCAATCGGCGCCGAGCTCAAATCCTCAGGGTCCAGCTCCGAAGCATCCGGTTCATGCGCTTCATGGAATTCATCCACCTCCCAGTTTTCCTTGTCCCCAATCTCTGCAATATGAAAAAGCGCGTCGCCCTCGTAGGCCAGCGGCAGGTTGGTGCGGCCGATAACAATACCATGCGTGTCTGCCACAACGTCGGTTTCAAGGGCGCCCATGGGGTCGGCGATGAAGCCGATGGTCTGGCCCTGCTGTACTTCGGCGCCCAATGGCACCAGTACGCGCAGAATGCCGCTTTCGGGGGCGCGTAGCCAGCGTGTATTGCGGCTGATGGTGAGCGGTAGGTTGCGGGCGCGGGAGCGGCGGAGCATACCAATGTGGCGCATCACGTTGAGCACGCCTTTTACACCCGCGCGTATATAGATTTCATCAAAGCGCAGCGCTTCGCAGGACTCATAGAGCAGCACCGGTACGCCGAGGTCACCCGCGGCTTGGCGCAGCGAGCCATCGCGAATTTTCGCATCGATGGCGATCGGTGCGCCGAAGGCCTCGGTCATGCCCAGAACGATGGGGTCGGCCAGGTTGGCGCGAACCTGCGGGAAGTTGCTGCGGTGGCGCGCGCCGGTGTGCAGATCGATGCCGTGAGTGCAGTGGGCAACGATCTCCTGCAGAAAGGTGTGCGCAATGCGCCCGGTCAGTGAGCCGCGCGCCGAGCCCGGGAAGGAGCGGTTGAGGTCGCGCCCATCCGGCAGGTAACGGGTGTGATTGATGAAGCCATACACATTTACAATGGGGATGGCGATCAGCGTGCCACGCAGCTTGTCGAGATGCGGGTCTTTGAGGATGCGGCGGATAATCTCGACGCCGTTGATCTCGTCACCGTGCACCGCTGCACAGACAAACATGGCCGGCCCGGGTTTTTTGCCGCGTACTACCTGGACGCTAATGGACAGGTTGTCATGGGTGTAGGTGGGCGCGACGGGGATGTCGATGACCTTGCGCTCGCCAGGCAGTATCGCCTGGCCGCCAATGGTTAGTGCCTTGCCGTTTGCCGGCATCTATCTTTATTCCTGTGTGCGTGCCCGCCTGCCGAGCAGGTAGGACTGGCCGGGATCCACCAGGCAGCAGCCGCGCATGGCGGTACGCCCCAGGAGCATGCGAAAGCGCATGTTTTCTCGGTCGGTGAGGGTGATTTCGGCGTCGATATGCTCGGTGCCGAGTTTAATGGTGGTCAGGATGACGTAGCGGACCTCTTGGTGGCCACCGGAGTCGGTTACCTGGCGTTGGTCTACAACGCGCGCCTCGCAATCGACTACGAGTTCGGTATTACCTTGCCTGGGATGAATGCCGAAGCGCACCCAGCGCTCCCCGTCACGCTCAAAGGGCTCGACGTAAAAAGCGTGCAATGCGCTGGTACGCGCCCCGGTATCGATTTTGGCTTTGATCTGCCCGATGCCGAGGGCCGGCAAGCTTAGCCATTCCCGCCAACCGAGTGTGACCATCGTGGTCACGCGGCGGCTACCACCGAGCGGCCTCGGCCGATGCCGTAGTACTCAATGTTCAGTTCTTCCATTTGTGCCGGGTTGTAGAGGTTACGCCCGTCAAAAATCAGTGGCTGGCTCAACTCGCGCTTGATCAGTTCGAAGTCCGGCGACCAGAAGGCCTTCCACTCCGTGCAGATGACCAGGGCATCGGCTCCCGTTAGAGCATCTTCCTTGTGTTCGCAAAGCACGAGTTCATCGCGTTCGCCGTAGATTTCGTGGCAAGCCTGGGTAGCCTGAGGGTCGAAGGCGCGGACGTGGCCGCCGCAGGACCAGATACCTTCAATCAGGTAGCGGCTGGGAGCCTCTCGCATGTCGTCGGTATTGGGCTTGAAAGACAAACCCCAGACGGCAATGGTCTTGCCCGTGAGGTCGGACCCCAAGCGGCCCATAACGCGCTCCGCCAGCTTGTTTTTTTGCCGCTGGTTGGTGTCGTGCACGGCCGTGAGAATGCCCGCCCGATGCCCATGCTGTTCGGCCAGATGTTTCAGTGCACGCACATCTTTGGGGAAGCAGGAGCCGCCGTAACCGCAGCCGGGGTAGATAAACTGGTAGCCGATGCGGGGGTCGGAGCCCATGCCGCGGCGCACCAGTTCGATGTCGGCGCCAACGGCCTCGGCGATCGTCGCCATCTCGTTCATGAAGCTGATTTTGGTCGCAAGCATGGCATTCGCGGCAAGCTTGGTCATTTCCGCGCTGCGCGGGTCCATGTGCATGATTTTTTCATGGTTGCGGTTAAAAGCCTGATACATGCGCCGCAACTCTTCCAGCACGCGGGTAGACCCGGTGCCAATAATAATGCGGTCTGGGCTCTGGCAGTCGGCTACCGCCGACCCTTCTTTCAGAAACTCGGGGTTGGATGCGGCCTCTACCGCAATCGAACGGCCCTGCTTGTGCAGCGCTTGCAGAATATGCCTGTGTACTTTATCAGTGGTGCCCACTGGGACGGTGGACTTAGTGATGATCACCTTGCGGCTGGTCATATAGCGGGCGATGGAGTCTGCCACCTGCATCACGTAGCTAAGGTCTGCGGAGCCATCGTTGCCGGCTGGTGTGCCAACACAAATGAACAGATGGTCGCTGGCCTGCACGGCTTCTTTCGCATCCGTGGTGAAAGACAGCAAGCCGCTGCCTATGCCGTTGTGGATGAGTTGCGACAGGCCCGGCTCATAAAAAGGGATATCGCCCTCTCGCAGGCGGTCCACGCGGTCGGCATCGACGTCCATGCAGATGACCCGGTGGCCAACATCGGCAAAAATCGCTGCCTGCACCAAGCCTACGTAGCCGCTGCCAAAAATACTGATATTCATCGTTTACCGGGGTTTCCTATATAGCAATGTTCGTTTTATCGGCCACTGTATGTCACAACAGTGACAGAAATAATACAGGAATCACTCCCAAGTGACTCTCTACTTATATGGCGCGGCAAATTTGGGTAAAATACGTTGCTTACTTCACGGGCCACCACGGCCCCGCCTGCCAGGGGATACCGATGTTTGACCAGCGCATGACGATTGAGGGCTTCGACGACGAAATATTCGCCGCCATCAAGGAAGAGGAACGCCGCCAGGAAGAGCATATCGAGCTCATCGCCTCGGAAAACTACACCAGCCCGCGTATTATGGAAGCGCAAGGGTCGGTGCTCACCAACAAGTATGCCGAGGGCTACCCGGGCAAGCGCTATTATGGTGGCTGCGAATACGTCGATAAGGCGGAACAGCTGGCGATTGACCGCGCCAAGGCTCTGTTCGGTGCGGACTACGCCAACGTGCAGCCGCATTCCGGCTCGCAGGCCAATTCAGCGGTCTTCCAGGCCCTGTGCAAACCAGGCGATACCATTCTGGGTATGAGCTTGGCTGATGGCGGCCACCTCACCCACGGTGCCAAACCCAATTTTTCCGGCAAGATGTACAACGCTGTGCAGTACGGCTTGCAAGCGGGCACGGGTGAAGTCGATTACGATCAGGTTGAAGCGCTGGCGCTGGAACACAAGCCACGGATGATTATTGCCGGCTTTTCGGCTTATTCACGGGTGATGGATTGGGCGCGCTTCCGTGAAATCGCCGATAAAGAGGGTGCTTACTTGCTGGTGGATATGGCGCACGTGGCCGGTTTGGTCGCCGCGGGCGTTTACCCCAACCCCGTTCCCCATGCGGACGTGGTGACATCCACCACGCACAAGACCCTGCGCGGCCCCCGCGGCGGTATTATTCTGGCGCGTGCCAACGAAGAGCTGGAAAAGAAGTTCCAGTCAGCCGTATTCCCCGGCGGCCAGGGCGGCCCGTTGATGCATGTCATTGCCGCCAAGGCGATAAGCTTCAAGGAAGCCCAGAGCCCCGAGTTTGTTGCTTACCAAAAGCAGGTGGTGGCGAACGCCCGGGCGATGGCCAAGACGTTTATCGACCGCGGCATCAATATCGTCTCCGGCGGCACCGACAACCACCTGATGCTGGTAGACCTGATCGGCAAGCCCTATACGGGTAAGGATGCCGACGAGGCGCTGGGCAATGCCAATATCACTGTCAACAAGAACGCGGTGCCGAATGACCCGCGTTCACCGTTTATTACCTCGGGCCTGCGTGTCGGAACCCCGGCCATTACTACCCGCGGCTTCAAGGAAGTGGAATCGGTGCAGCTGGCGGGATGGATGTGTGATGTGCTGGAGGCGCTGGAGCAGGGTTCTGCTGATGCGGCTATTGCTGAGGTGAAGGCGAAGGTGCTGGAGATTTGTGCCCGTTTCCCGGTGTATCGCTGAGTTTTGGAGTTTGATGAGAAAGGGGGGCTTCGGCTCCCCTTTTTTATGTTGCTGTTGCTGTTGCTGTTGGTGTTGGTGTTGGTGTTGCTGGGGGTGGGACTTCGTAATGGCGGGGCGACGTGCGGCGGTGGGGCGAGAACGGCCACTCGTTTTCCATCACCTCCGAGTTGCGCAGCGGCCCGGAGATGATCGCGAGACAGTGGCCGTTCGCCCACCCGCACCGAGTATCGTGCCGCACTACGAAGCACACTTTCCCCGCAGCCCCGCAGCCCCGCAGCCCCGCAGCTCAAAGGTACGCTATGGCATTAGTTGGCCAGCCAGTCTTCAATAACGCACCCTGGCTCTCACCACGCAATCCCGTAGTCATCTCCGTAATCCGATGCTCCGCCCTGCATCACGCCGTGCTCCCAGTCAAACCAGATCGCCGTGGTGGGGTTGTAAGTGCGCTCCACCACTTCAACCTGATAGCCCATGCGGGAGAGTTCTGCGCGGGTGAAGCGCTTATAGGCAGCCATGATGGCGGTTTTGCGGTCGGCGCCGTTGGCAAGCGCCGCGGCTTCGGCGTCTACCAGTTTTTGCAGTGTTGCGAGCAGCTCGGGCTGGGCGAGCAGTTCACCGGGTGCCGGCGCGGCCCGCTGGTCGGGTTTGTCGGCGTTATAGTGGGGCAGGAACACGCGCTGTGAATCGGGCCACTGTTGCAGAATGTCCCGGCGGCTCTCAATAAACTGGGCTTGGGTGGCCTCGATAGGGTAGCCGCGAGCCATTTCCATGGCGGGAGCCAGTACTTCGGCCAAGCTCAGGCGGCCAAACTCTGCCACCATCAACATCAGGCCGCCCGGTGTGCCCGGTGTGACGGCAGTCAAAGGGCCGTATTCCGGTGGATAGCGCATCCATTATCGGGCCGCGCTACGAAGCACCCCTGCGATAACCGGATCTGCGCCCGTACGCAAAAAAGGCAGGTTTTGATGTGGTTGCACCTGTAGTCGTGGCAGACAATGTTCTGATTGGTTGGCCGGCTGAGTGGCAAAACCCTGCAATGAGGCTATTATGACAGCAGTGCAGTTCGACACCCTGCAATACGCGCGGCGCTTGAGGGCTGCGGGTGTTGCGCAGGAGCAGGCAGAGGTGCAGGCGGAGCTTATGGCAGAAGCATTTGGGTTCTACGTAGATAATCTGGTCACCAAGGACTATCTCGATGTGCGTTTTGCACAGCAGGACGCCAAAATCGACGCGCGCTTCGCCGATGTAGAGGGCACTTTGCGCCTGCACAGTGTGTTACTGGCGGTTAACGTCGCGGCAGTCGTGGTGCCTCAGCTGTCAGCACTGTTCTTGCGTTAGCTAAACCCAAAATATGTTACGCTTCAGGCACTTGTCCTAAAGGTGACACACCATGCACTGCCCGTTTTGCGCTGCTGACGATACCAAAGTGATTGACTCACGCCTGGTGGCCGAAGGTGACCAGATTCGCCGTCGTCGTGAGTGCTTGAGCTGCCATGAACGTTTTACCACCTACGAGGTGGCTGAGCTGGTCATGCCGCGGGTGATCAAGCAAAACGACAACCGCGAACCCTTCGACGAAAGCAAGCTGCGCGCAGGGTTTCAGCGCTCGCTGCAAAAGCGTCCGGTGCCAGTCGAGGACATTGAGGCGGCGATTAATCACATCAAGCATGCACTGCGCGCTACCGGTGAACGGGAAGTGCGCTCGCGCGTGCTGGGTGAACTGGTGATGGAGCACTTGAAGCAGCTTGACCAGGTCGGTTACGTGCGTTTTGCCTCGGTTTACCGCAAGTTTCAGGATATCGCCGAGTTTCGCGATGCCATCGAGTTGCTTGAAGCAGAGCCTCGGCCGGAGCGTGGCGGCGTCGCGTGAGCGGCACTGCCTGAACCGCATCCTCCACCATGACGGATTCCATTTTTGATAGACGCATAATGGCGCGCGCCTTGCAGCTGGCACGCCAAGGCCGCTATTCGGCCATGCCCAATCCGCATGTGGGCTGTGTATTGGTACGTGACGGGCAAATCATCGGTGAGGGCTTTACCCAGCCTGCCGGCGGCAATCACGCCGAGGTGGAAGCCCTGCAAGCCGCCGGAGATGCGCGCGGCGCCACCGCTTACGTCACGCTGGAACCCTGTAGTCACCACGGTAAAACAGGCCCTTGCGCCGATGCGTTGCTGGCGGCGGGTGTGGTGCGCGTGGTGGCGGCAATGCAGGACCCTAACCCACAGGTGGCCGGCAGCGGCCTCGCACGGTTGCGCGCGGCGGGGGTTGAGGTGACGTGTGGGCTGCTTGAGGCCGAGGCCGAAGCCATTATTCCGGGGTTTGTGGCGCGCATGCGTCGCGGCCGGGGGCGTGTGCGCGCCAAACTGGCCATGTCACTGGATGGCCGCACGGCGATGGCCTCGGGTGAAAGCCAATGGATTACTGGTGCTCCCGCCCGCCATGATGTACAGCGGCTGCGAGCGATGAGCTGCGCCGTGCTGACGGGCGTGGGCACCGTGCTATCGGACGACTGTGCGCTGACCGTGCGCCTGGCCGAATTGGGGTTGCCGACAGCGGAGGCAGCGCGTGCCAGTGCCCGCCAGCCGCTGCGTGTGGTGCTGGATTCCCGGCAGCAGTCGCCACTGTCAGCGCGCGTGTTCAGCGCCGAAGCGCCAACATTGTGGTGCTACGCGGCTTCACAGGCGCCCGTTGTTCCCGCGCCAACGCCTTCTGCCGAGCTGTTGCCGTTAGCGCATACCGAGTTCGGCCTTGACCTACAGGCCCTGTTTGCCGAACTCAACAGGCGGCAGTGCAACGAAATTCTGGTAGAATCCGGGCCCCGTTTGGCGGGAGTGCTGTTGCAGTTGGGCTTGTTGGACGAATTGATCGTATATATGGCGCCGACGCTAATGGGCAGTACGGCGCGGCCCCTGCTGGAGCTACCGTTGGGGGAGATGGCAAACAAAGTGCCCTTGGTGCTGCGCGATGTGCGCAAGATCGGCGAGGATTGGCGTTTTACCGCCGTACCGCAGGCCGCAACAAAGACACAGGACACAACATGTTCACAGGAATCATTCAGGCAGTAGGATCCATTGCTACACTGCAACCGTCCGGCGGAGATCTGCGCCTGCGGGTTCACACGGGCAAGCTCGATCTTAGTGATGTGGGATTGGGCGACAGTATCGCGACTAACGGCGTGTGCCTCACCGTTACTGAGTTGCCTGGCGACGGTTATTGGGCCGATGTATCCCGAGAAACGCTGGATTTCACTACCCTCGGCGGCTTAAAGCCCGGTAGCCGCGTCAATCTTGAAAAAGCGCTGACCCCGGCGAGCCGCTTGGGTGGGCATATTGTCAGCGGACATATCGACGGCGTAGGCGAAGTTGTCAGTGCGGTGGAAGACGGCCGCTCCTGGCGCTATGTGATGCGCGCGCCCGACGGTTTGGCAAAGTACATTGCACACAAGGGGAGTATTTGCGTCGACGGCACCAGCCTCACCGTGAATGTGGTCAATGGCGCAGAGTTTGAGCTCAATATTATTCCGCAAACCCGTGCCGAAACGGTGTTTGCCGAGTATCGCCCGGGCAGCCACGTGAATTTGGAGGTGGACGTGATAGCGCGCTACCTTGAGCGGTTGGTGCTGGGCGATGCAGCCGCGGTGCCGGGCCAGCACGCCGGCATTTCACTCGCCACGCTGGCGGAAAACGGCTATCTGCGCGGTTAAGCGCACACCGTCCCACAAGGATCGCAAAGGCATGCAAGTAAACAGCGTAGATGAACTGATCAGTGATATTCGTCAGGGCCGTATGGTCGTGCTGATGGATGACGATGATGACAGCAACAACGAAGGCGTGGTGATGGTCGCCGCAGAGCATGTCACGGCCGCGCAGGTGAATTTCATGGCCCGTCAGGCGCGTGGCTTAGTGTGTTTGACGCTGACCGAGGAGCGCTGCCGCCAGCTCGACCTGCCCCCTATGGTGCCGGCCGCCCACGGAGAGAAGTCGAACTTTACCTTATCTATTGAAGCGACCGTCGGTATCGATACCGGCATCTCAGCCGCGGATCGAGCGCGCACGGTGCTCGCAGCCGTCGCCCCGCAGGCTGTGCCAGCTGATATCGTGCAGCCCGGCCACATCTTCCCGCTCACGGCCATGCCTGGTGGCGTGCTCACTCGTGCCGGCCACACCGAGGCGGGTAGCGACTATGCAGCGCTGGCGGGGCTGCTGCCTGCGGCGGTGATTGCGGATATTTTGACGCCGGAAGGTTTTCTCGCAGACGGCCCCGCTTTAGTGGAGTTTGCCAAGGCCCACGGCCTGAAAATCGGCACGATTGCCAATCTGATTCATTTCCGCATGGTTAATGAGCGCACTATTGAGCGCGTTCGGGAAGGTGAGATCGACACAGCACATGGCCGGTTCAAGCTCATAGCATATCGCGATAATACCGCCGGAGGTGTGCACCTTGCTCTTACACGGGGCGACATTGACGCAGAAACACCCACGCTGGTGCGGGTGCACGTTGCGGCTACGTTGCGCGACCTGGTGACCAGCAAATTGGATGTCCGTACTTCCTGGCATTTTGGTGCCTGCCTGCAGCGCGTGGCGGAAGTGGGTTGCGGTGTCATTGTGCTGTTGGCCGGCCATGAAAGCGCCAGCCAGCTGCTGGACAGTATCGATATGGCGCTGGGTGAGGCGCCGTCCAGCACTGGCGCCTTGCCCGACACCTACACCAAAGTGGGCCTGGGCTCGCAGATTCTCAAGGATCTGGGCGTGGGAAAAATCCACCTGATGGGTGCGCCCATCAAGTACAATGCCATTTCCGGTTTTGACCTGGAAGTGCTCGAATACCTGGCTCCCTAGCGCCGGGCATACATGAACAAGGAACTCGCATGACAAACATCAAAACGATCGAAGGGGATTTCACCAGCGCCAGCGGCCAGTACGCACTGGTCGTAGGCCGCTGGAACAGCTTTGTGGTTGAACATTTGCTGGACGGAGCTATTGATGCTCTGCGCCGCCACGGGGTGAAAGATGATCAGATCACCGTAGTGCGCGCACCGGGTGCCTTCGAAATCCCACTGGTCTGCCAGCGCGTTGCCAAGCAAGGTGGCTTCGATGCTATCGTTGCGCTGGGCGCGGTGATTCGTGGCGGCACGCCGCACTTTGAGTACGTGGCGGGCGAATGCACCAAAGGCGTGGCGCAAGTCAGCCTGGAATACGGTATCCCCATTACTTTCGGCGTGCTGACCGTGGACTCCATTGAGCAGGCGGTTGAGCGCTCTGGCACCAAGGCCGGTAACAAGGGGGCTGAAGCCGCGCTGTCGGCGCTGGAAATGGTCAGCCTGTTGGGCCGGATCGGGAGCTGATTGCTGCCGTGAGCAAACAAGCCCTTAACACCCTGGCGGCAGAGCGCCACAAGGCCCGGCACTACGCGCTGCAGGCTTTGTATCAGTGGCATATGGCGGAGGCGCCGATCAACCAGATTGAAGCAGAGTTCCGCGCCGACTACGATTTCAGCCATGTCGATCTGGAATATTTTCAGGCTCTGTTACACGGTATACCAGGGTGTGTCGACGAGCTTGAAGCGCTAATCGAGCCGCTGATCGACCGCAAGCTGAATGACCTCGACCCCATTGAGCGCGCACTGCTGCGTATGGGGACTTTCGAGCTGCAGCAGCGTATCGACGTGCCGTGGAAAGTGGTCATTAACGAATCCGTTTCACTGGCGAAAAAGTTTGGCGCCACCGATAGCTTTAAATACATCAATGGTGTGTTGGACAAATTGGCCCGCCAGCTGCGCAAGGCCGAAACCGACGCCGGCACCTGATGGCGGCCGGCGAATTTTCCCTGATTGCCCGCTATTTCTCCGCCTTCGGCGTAGGCCCTGCCGTAGCGCTGGGGGTGGGGGATGATTGCGCGATTTTGCAGCTTGGCCCGCAGGAACGCTTGGCAACCTCGGTGGATACGGTGCTCGAGGGTGTGCATTTTCCTGTCGATAGCTTCCCGGAAGACGTGGCCTACCGCGCCGTGGCGGCGGCGGCCTCGGACCTCGCGGCCATGGGTGCCCGGCCGCTGGGCATGACCTTGGCGCTCACGTTGCCGGCTGCGGATGAGCTGTGGTTGCACAGCTTTAGCCAGGGCATCGGTGCGGCGGTTGCTGCCTTTTCCCTGCCGCTGGTGGGCGGTGATACCACTCGCGGGCCACTGTCCATTACCGTGCAGGTGTTGGGCGCTTTGCCCGCGGGCTTGGCGCTCACACGTGCCGGCGCGCAGCTTGGGGACGTGGTGTACGTGTCCGGTACCTTGGGCGATGCGGCAGCTGGTTTGGCAGTGCTGCAGGGTGAGTGCCGTGCTGCGCCTGCCGCTGCGGAATATCTGGAGCAACGCTTTTTTCGCCCCACGCCGCAGCTCGCGCTGGGGGCTCTGTTATTAAACAGCGCTACGGCGGCAATTGACCTGTCCGATGGGTTGTTGGCGGATGCCGGGCACATTGCTGCGGCGAGTGGTGTGCAGCTGCGCATCAACGCAGAAGCCTTGCCCTTGTCAGCGGCTTTGCAGGCACACCCGAATCGCGCGCAGGCATTGGGCTGGGCGCTGGCCGGCGGTGACGACTACGAATTGTGTTTTTGCCTGCCCCCGGGCGCTGAGGTCCCCATAGGCTGTACGCGAATCGGTGATGTGGTTGAGGGGGCTGGTGTGCTGTGCCCGGGCTTCGAGTCGCTGGCTACCGGCTACCGTCACTTCTGAGCTCGGCGCGCATCGCGAGCACCGCTTCAAATCACCGGTTCGTTCCGCCGTCAAAGCGCAGTACACTAAGCCCTCTACCGGACGGACACCACCCTATGGCCAATCAGCCCGCCACGCCGCCCACACCGGACTTATTGCGCAACCCGGTGCAATTTCTCGCCTTCGGTTTTGGCAGCGGGCTGTCACCTGCAGCCCCCGGCACTATGGGTACGCTGGTGGCAGTGCCCTTATTTCTGCTTGTGAATGCCGCACTCGACCACACGTCCCTGCCTTTGCTCTGGTATACCCTGTTCGTACTGGTGACTGCGGTGGCTGGCGTGTGGATATGTGGCCGCGCCAGTGAGCAACTGCAGGCCCACGATCACCCTGGCATTGTGTGGGATGAGTTCGTCGGCTACTGGATTACCATGTGGGCGATGCCTTCGGGTTGGCTGTGGGTAGTGATTGGATTTGTCGTGTTTCGCGTCTACGACATTGCCAAACCCTGGCCTATCGGCGCTCTTGACCGGAAAGTGGCGGGGGGCTTTGGCATCATGATTGACGATATTGTGGCGGGCGTCATGGCCTGTATCACCGTTCATATAGCCCTGTGGCTAGTGGCGGCGGGTTAGCGCGGTGGTTTATGTCAGCCCCCCGGCAGCTGGCGAGCAAAGTGCCTTTCTAAGCGCTCTCCTAATTGTCTTTCTAAGCGCCTCGCGCAGCTGCTTTGGCTCGCGCGGTGTTGCGCTCTTCCTGAGCACCGTCACTCTGCTACTTTTTTCCAGTGGTGCTGCAGCGGCCTCTGTCACCGTGGAGGCTCTGCTGCCCAACACCGCGGTGCTGATGATCAATGGCCAGCGTAAAACGCTGCGTGCGGGTGACGACTTTGATGGGGTAAAGCTGATCAGTGCGGATGCCAGCATTGCAGTGCTGGAGATCAACGGGTCACGCCAGCGTGTGGGCTTGAATCGCAATATCACCACCAATTACGTAGCCCCCGAGCGGCGCGAACTGCAAATCCCGCGTAACGACCGCATGCAATATGTGACCAGCGGTTCGATCAACGGACGCAGCGTGCAGGTGATGGTGGATACCGGCGCCAATGTAGTTGCGCTGAATACCCGGCACGCCGAAGCGTTGGGCCTGAATTACAAGGACGGTATTCCCTCCACCCTGGAAACCGCAAGTGGCGTGGTTGACGCCTGGCTGCTTAACCTGGAGCGCGTTGAGGTGGGCGGCATTCCGGTGGAGGGCGTGCGGGCGACTGTGGTGGTAGGCGAATACCCCTCCACCATCCTGCTCGGCATGAGTTACCTGCAGCATGTGGAGTTGCGCGAGCGCGGCGGCGTCTTGTCGCTATCGCGAGAGTGGTAGCGCAAGCGCCCACACCTGCACTGATTAAGTGCTAAACTATGCCCCTTTTTTCGTCACCGGAATGCTCAGTGCCAGTACGTTATGTAGAGACCTCCCGTTTGCCCACCGTTTGGGGCGTGTTTGATATACACGGCTTTGAGGATTCCCATTCGAACAAGGAGCATGTGGTGCTCACTATGGGCGATGTCAGCGGTGGCGAGCCCGTGTTGGCGCGCATTCATTCCGAATGTTTGACCGGCGATGCCCTGTTTAGCCTGCGCTGTGACTGTGGCAACCAGCTGGAAGCGGCCATGAAGGCGGTTTCTGAAGTGGGCCGCGGTGCCATTTTCTACCTCCGCCAAGAAGGCCGCGGCATCGGCCTGCTGAACAAGATCAAAGCGTATAAGCTGCAGGATGCGGGTGCCGACACCGTTGAGGCCAATGAGCAACTGGGTTTTGGTGCCGATATGCGTGACTACTCCATTCTCGGCCCCATGCTGCGCCACCTGCAGATCAGCCGGGTGCGGTTGATGACTAACAACCCGCGCAAGGTGGCGGCGATGGAAGAAAATGGTGTAGGGGTGGTAGAGCGTGTGCCGCTGCATTGCCTGAGCAACCCGCACAACGAGAAGTACCTGAAAACCAAGGGTGCGAAGCTGGGGCACCTGTTCATGGATGACGGCCAGTAACTAAATTATATGTGACGCGGCAATAAAGCGCCCAGCAATGACATTGGCAGGCTGTTACGAGCCCGTCAGTGACTGGATAAGCGGTATCACCACAGCCAAGGTGGTAATGGTGAGTAACGCTGTTTGTGCTGACTGGCTACGCTCCAGCCCCATTAGCCTACCTTCGACGCGCACGAAATGCTCGTCCACTCTTTCAAAGCGTTCGTCCACTTTTTCAAAGCGCTTGTCGATGCTTTCGAAGCGTTGGTCGATACTGTCGAAGCGTTGGTCGATACTATCGAAGCGTTTTTCGATACTGTCGAATTGTTTGTTAATGCTCTCAAAACGTAGGTCGGAATGCTCAAAGCGCACGTCGATTTGCGACATGCAGCGATCAAAGTGCTCCGTTGTGACCAGCGTATCAAGTTGCTGCGAAACCATGGTGGCCATGCCTCGTGCGATAACATCCGCCTGTTGCCGGGTCAGCCCAGCCGCTTCTATTTCTCGAGAATAGGTTAGCACATCAAAAAGGGGCTGGGACATGAGGTTTTGCAAGGCCGTGAACTGCTGGTCTTTGTAGTATTGTCGTGGGTTACTATCGACGCAACATCAAAAAGCGCCAATGTGCTTCGTTAGAGAATAAACCCCAGCTCCGACTGGTGAGCAATCTGCTGCAGGCAGTGCGAGGGTGCGGTGCTTTTCACGCCCTCAATCGGCACGATTTTCTCATGCAGCAAGTGGGTTAACTGTTCCACCTCCGACACGTTTAGCGCGCAGATAAGGTCGTGGCGCCCCAGCGTGGTGGCGACAAAACTCACTTCGGGAATAGTCGCTAGCGAGCGGCAGACCGAGCGACCCTTGCCTCCGTGCACATCAATGCCGACAAAGGCTGCACTCATTGGGCCTTCTGGATGAATTTGCAGGTATTCAAAGCTGATTTGCCGGGTGTGCTGCATGCGCTTGATACGGCTGCGCACGGCGGATTCCGAGGCGCCAATGTCGGCAGCTACAGCGCGGTTGCTCTTGCGAGCGTTTTGCCGAAGGTTGGCGATAATCTTGCGATCCAGCGCGTCCAGCGGGCGATGTTGCCGTGGGGGATCCTCAGTCGAGTGCGCCTGATAGCCGCGCCGGAATTTCCACACATCCAGGGCCATCGCCGGGGTAACCCGGGCGATGCCAGGCATGCCGGGCAGAGTTTCAGTCAGAAACGTGCTCACTTCTTCTCGGCTGGGGAGGGCAGCGACGAGTTCAATATCGTGGCGTCCCAGCACCACATTTACCGTGAGTGCGGCAGGCAACGCTGCGATACGGTGTGCCAGATCAAAGGGGGAAAAATGCTCGACGTTAATGCCTATCAGTAACAAATTCGGGTAGCCAGCTGCATGCAGGTCGACTAATGGGGCCAGGCTAATAATGCCCTGTTCGAGCAAACGCTCAATACGGCGCCGCACCGTGATAGGTGAGGCGGCGACCGTATTGGCCAGTGTTTGAGTGGGGCTGCGAATGTCGCCCTCCAGCGCCGCCATGATGGCGGCGTCGAGGGCGTCAGGCTGATAGCCGGCTGATAACGCCATATTGCTAGAGGCGCAGAGTAAGGTTCAGCTCGACAGTGCGTGGGCGGTTGTAGCTGCCCTCGAAGTAGCCGAAGAAGCCACTGCCATCAAAGCCGGAATTCAGCACGCGCTTATCACTGAGGTTGGTACCAATCAGCCCCACTTCCCACAATTCGCTGGGCGAGGTGTAGAAGAGGCCTGCGCCAAACAGTGTATGTCCGGGCACTTCGAGTACCGAGCTGTTTACTGCGTTGAGAAAGTAGCTGTCGGTGTAGCGCATATCCCCACGCAGCAGCAGTTCACCCACATCGCCCAAGTCGTAGCGATAGTCGACGGCCATGTTGAAGGTCCACTCGGGCGTGTGCTTGAGTTCGGTGTCGGTGAAATCACCGGTTACATCGACCCAGCCATCGGAATCATCGTTCAGATAACCGATGCCCGCTTGAATTTGCAGAGCATCCGTTGGCAGCCAGGTGGTTTCCAGTTCTACACCTTCAATGGTGGCTTTAGAGGCGTTTTCTACCGCTACTGACCCTGCGCGAGTTATGAGAACCTGGATATCTTCATAGTCGTTGTAGAACACCGCACCGTTCACGCGCAGAGTGCGGTCGAGCAGGTCCGCCTTGATGCCGGCCTCGTAGCCGGTGAGGATCTCGGGCTCGTATTCCTGCAAGTCCGAAGGGCTGCCAAAGGCGCGGCCGTTATAACCACCGCTGCGGAAACCACGGCTGACATGGGCGTAAGCCATGACGTCATCGTTCATCTGCCATGACACACCCGCCTTGGGTGAGGTGTTTGACCAGTCCTGCGAGCAGTCAAAAGACGCCGCCGGCTCATCGAACGAGCAGCTGTCAACGGGTACCCCGGGGATGGGGAAGGCGTGGGGTACGCCGAAGTCGAAGTTGCTGATCTTCTGGGTGAAATCTTTCTGTTCCTCCGTGTAGCGCACACCGGCAAAGACTTCCAATTGCTCGGTAAGCGCATAACTGGCGTGGGCGTACGCTGCGTAGCTGCTGGTTTTTTGCCGGTTGTCGAAGGACACCGAGGTGCCAAGACCCTGAATGATAATCAGGTCCGTGAGGTCGCGAGTATCTTCTTCGAAATAGTACAGTCCCCCGACCCATTCCAGCGCACCGCTGGTGCCTACCAGCTGCAGTTCCTGGCTGAATTGGTCGTGATCCTGGTCGTGAATGTCACCGGAGTAATTCAAAGCGCTGTTGTCTCCATCGCGGCCAAACAGCGCCTCGGTTTCGCGGTAGCCGGTGGTAGATTTGAACTCCAGCGAGTCGTTGACTTGCCAGGTGTTGGTCCAGGTAACGCCCATGCCTTCAACGTCATCGCTGGGTAGCGCCCCTTCAATGCCGGAGACATCAATGTTGGCATTGGGTGTGCAGCAGGGGTTGTCGGGGTTCAGCTGGTTCCATAGGTCACCAAAGATGGTGCCGTCCTGCCAGGTAAGCATAACGTTGGGGTAGCCGGTTTGGTCTTGCTCGTGCCAGTCGATGGAGAGCGTTGACTCAAAGCTGTCGATCGGTGCCCAGTTGAGAATAGCGCGAGCGGTAGACAGGTCGATATCACCCGCATCATCGCCGGGGCGGCTCTGCCAGCCATCTGCCGTGCGGCGCAAGTAAGAAAAGCTGCCGGAGAGTGTGTCGGTGAGAGCAGTTTGGCCGTAGAAAGAGCCTTCGAACATGCTGCGCGAACCCGTTGCCACGCCGATTTCGGCGCTAGTGTCACCGGTAGGCTTGCGCGTAATGACGCTGATAGCGCCACCGATGCTGTTCTTGCCGAACAGGGTGCCCTGAGGGCCGCGCAGCACTTCAATGCGCTCCACGTCTGCCAGCTCCATGTTGGCGCCGAAAGCGCGCGCCAAGTAGATGCCGTCGAGGTAAAGGCCTACCGATGGGTCCGTGGTGAGGATGAAGTCTGATTCGCCTACGCCACGCAAAAAAGCGTTGACGGTGGAGCTGCCGCCGCCGGTGCCCACGGTGAAGTTCAGGTTGGGCGTTTGGCGTTCAATGGCGGTTAGCTGATTGATCCCTGCTCGCGCCAGTTCTTCACCCGACAGAGCAGTGATCGATATGGGTGTGCTCTGCAGGTTTTCAGCGCGCTTGCGCGCGGTCACTACAACCTCTTCCAGCGTTGCGGCGTTGCCCAGGCTGGGTAGTGTGGCAGCCGGGAGGCCGGTGGTGAGTGCGGCGATTGCGAGCATCAGGCGTTGTCTTTTCATCGGAGTCCCCCCTCAGGGTAGTGCGGCGTGAATGCGGTATGGATGCGTGTGATTGAGCGTCTTGAGCGCTCTAGCGGAATGGCTTGTTATGCCATCTTCCAAATCATAGGATGGTAGTTATGTAGGTATGCGTCAATAAAACGCATTCAATAAACGCAAAACAACAACTGATGGTTTAAATATCGGTAGTTTCGGTTTGCAAGGCTGGGGCTGGCTTTTAGGCCTGCCGGTTAACGATGAGGTGCGCGAGGTCTCGTAAAGGGTCCGCGCGGTGGCCCATGTCTCGCAGTGCCGCAAGCCCCTGCTGCAGAAGTGCTTGGGCAGCGCTGTGCGCGCCTTCCAGGCCGAGCAGGCTGACGTAGGTGGTTTTGCCGGCCATGGCATCTTTGCCACCGGTTTTGCCCAGGGTGGCGGCGCTGCCCTCCACGTCGAGGATGTCATCGACCACCTGAAACGCCAAGCCGATGCTATCGCCGTAAAGCTCCAGTGCCTGCCGCTGGCCCGGTGTCGCCTCGCAGACGATGGCTCCCAAACTCAGAGCGGCACGAATCAGTGCCCCGGTTTTTAGCGCATGCAGGCCCTGCAATTGCGCCAAAGTGATGGGCGTGCCGGTGGCGGCGATATCCACAAACTGGCCACCCACCATGCCGCCTAAACCGGCTGCTTGAGCCAGTACTTTAACCATGGTAATTCGGTGTTCTGCGGCGAGCTGCGGTGCATCCGCGAGTAACTCAAACGCCAGGGCTTGCAGGCCGTCACCGACTAAAATGGCCGTGGCTTCGTCAAACGCCTTGTGCAGGGTAGGACGCCCACGACGCAGGTCATCGTCGTCCATGGCCGGCAGGTCGTCGTGGATCAGGGAGTAAGTGTGCACCAACTCCACGGCGCAGGCTGCGTTATCCAGCGCGGCATCGCGCTCAGGCGCCACCCCCCCGATGGCTACCGCAGCAGCGTACACCAGGCTGGGGCGAATACGTTTGCCGCCGGACTGCAGCGCATAGCGCACTGCGGGTTCAAAACCGCCCAATGCCCCGGCCGCCCGTGAATCTTGCGGCTCAATGCTGCTCAAGGCCTGTAGGTGCGTCTCACAGCGCGCGCGGCTGTGCTCCAGGAAGGCGTCGACGGTGTCGCTCACTCAGAGGTGTCCTGCTCGTGCTCATCTTCGTCGTGAAAGGGGGTTGTCACTGGCTTGCCGTCTTTCTCTAGCAGCAATTGCACCTTTTGCTCAGCTTCCTGCAGCGCCTGCTGCGCTTGGCGGATAAGCTGCACGCCTTGCTCGAAGTCTTGCAGGGACTGCTCGAGCGAGGTTTCGCTGCTCTCGAGGCGGGCGGTGAGGGCTTCGAGTTGGGTTAGGGTTTCGGCGAAACTCGTGCTGTTGGCTTTTTTTGGCATGGGGGCTCTGGCATAGGCTTCAAGGCTTGGAATGATAACAGGAGCACGTTGCATTTTGTGTGAACTGCTGTTCGAGGCGCCACGAATTGCTTTCAATAGTGTAGTTTGTGGTCCCCGGGAGGTTTTCTGGCCAAGAGAGGCCGCTTATGCTGGGCGTGTCGAGCAAGTTTAGATGGAAAGCGAGTGATGCAATGCTCAAGCAAACGGTGAAGTCCCTGCTCAAGACGCTTGGATCTGATGCGCGCGCGGATGCCAGCACGCCGGGCCGGGGCTTCTTGTGAATATAATTCCCAGCGTGCTGCGGCGTCGAATAGCGCATCGGCCCGCCCTGCTGAAGATTGTCGACAACCTGAGCTGGCTATTCTTCGATAAAGTGTTGCGCATGGGCGTTGGCTTGATCGTCTGGGTTTGGATCGCGCGCTACCTGGCCCCAGAGCAGTTTGGCTTACTTAGCTTCGCCGCGGCGTTCACGGGCCTGTTCGCGGCTATCGCCGGTGCCGGCGTGCAAGGGATTGTTGTTCGCGACATCGTGCGCGACCCGCATGGTAAAGAAGAAACACTGGGTTCTGCCGCGGCCCTGCAGCTTGCGGGGGGATTCTTGGCCTACGGCTTGATGTTGTGCGCCATCTTTTGGCTGCGGCCTGACGATCTCATGGCCAGGCTGCTGGTTGCTATCCTGGGCACCGCAGTGCTGTTCAAAGCCAGTGACGTGGCGGTTTACTGGTTTGAGTCACAGGTGTTATTTAAGTACCCGGTGTGGCTACAGAACGGCACGTTTCTCGCTTTCGCGTTAGTCAAAGTCGCCCTGATTTTGCAGGGGGCACCACTGCTGGCGTTTGCTTGGGCCATCATGGCCGAGGCTCTGGTCGTTGCGCTGCTGCTGGCGTGCATGCTAAGCCTTCACGGCCCAAAGCTACGCAGCTTGCAGGTGGCGCTCTCGCGCGTGAAAGGGCTGCTTCGGGACAGCTGGCCACTGCTGCTTTCGGTGCTCGCGATTATCATTTACACCAAAGTCGACCAAATCATGCTCGGCCAGATGATGGGTGATGAGGCAGTAGGCATCTATAGTGCTGCTGTTCGGGTGAGTGAAGTCTGGTACTTCGTGCCGATGGCATTGGTTGCGTCTCTATTTCCCTCAATACTTGAGGCCAAGAAGCGCAGTGACGCCCAGTACAAGCGCAGGTTGCAAAGCCTCTACGACGTGATGGTGTGGCTGGCCGTTGCGGTGGCTGTTCCAATGGCCTTCTTGTCGACGCTTGTGGTGACTACGCTATTTGGTGAAGCTTATATCGATGCAGGCCCTGTGCTCGCGATTCATATTTGGGGAGCCGTGTTTGTATTCCTGGGCGTTGCCAGTGGCCCATGGTTTCTTGCAGAAAATCGGCAAATGATGAGCTTACAGCGAACGGTTTTTGGTGCATTGGTCAACAT
>ERZ887849.1027-NODE-1027-length-27782-cov-9.458614_pt1 | contig 27782 bp, 26 predicted proteins | sample MGYA00521267_ERZ887849 | MGnify/ENA primary metagenome ERZ887849 (study PRJEB32303, sample SAMEA104408601) | aquatic metagenome | biome: Brackish water; feature: Pelagic; material: water | place: Baltic Sea | collected 2014-06-06T16:11:00 | depth 2,863 m ... | reverse complement strand
GGTTACAGCAGAAAAAGAAACAAGTTAATCGAACTATTCCCTAAAACCCTAAAAGATTAGCATATGAAATATTTTTATATTCTATTAACACTATTTACAACAAGTGTAAACAAACAAAATAGTTTAAAATTTGACAAAAGAAATATCCAATGTGAAGACAAATGGATTGCCTATCAAATGGACAAAGACAGTACTTACACTTTTGGTTTTATATATATGGACTCTCAAGCAGGATTGACTTTCAACTATGAAGGAAAGTTCAAAATTAATAAAGACGGAACGTATAATAAACTTAAAAGTGAATTTAAAAATGAAGTTGGGTTTATTAAATCGAGGCTGCACCCAAACAAAATAGCAATTGCAGAAATTCCAGAAGCAAAATTTAAAGAACTACACATTGAAAAAACACCAAGTTGGTTAAAAGCACATAAAACGGATGAGAATTCTGTAGATAGATTATACCGTTGGGGTTATATGTATAATAGCTGGAATGAATGCGGAAAAGCATTGACTTATCTTAAGAAAGCGGATAAAATAAATTCTAAATTTAAAGGTTTACAAACTGAACTTGCCTACTCCTATAATGCTTTAGGCAAATTTGATAATGCTGAGTTTACTCTAAAAAAAGCGATTCAAGAAAACCCAGAAGATTGTTATGCTTATAAAGAATTAGCCTATACCTATACTAAACTAGAGAATTTTGATAAAGTAGCAGAAACGTATTTAATAATGACAAAAAATTGTACAGAGCATACCTTCATTCAAGAAACGGCACATAATCTTGCGTATGAATATTTTAAAATAAAGGATACCATTAATTTTATAAAATGGAAAACTGAAGCTGAAAAATGGTCAAATTCTGAAAGTAAATACACGAATAACTTAAATATTATGCAAACTGAATTAGAGAAATAAGAAAATACGACGGCTGACAGACATCTTTGGTTTTTAATTAATTTTAAGTTAGTTTGAAGGTTCACGAAAGTGAGCCTTTTTATAAGCACAACATCTAAATAAAAGTTAAAAAAAGATACTATAAATTAAAAATAAATAGTATTTTTGAAAAAAGATATAATTGAGATGGTCATAAATAATAATTAAACTTCAAACTTCACAATGAAAAAAATTTATTTTATTCTAGCACTTATTTTATTTAGTGTAAATTGTTTTAGCCAGAGTCGTTACATATCAGATACAACTAAAAAAATTGTATTTACAAGAGATGGAGGTATATGCCAATGTTGTAGTAGTTCTGAAAATTTAGAATATGATCATCTAATACCTTTCTCATGTGGTGGGAGTAGTGATGCATCAAATATTCAGTTGCTTTGTTTAAAATGCAATCGAAGTAAATCAAATAGTTGTTACTGCAAAGTACATGATAAAAAAGTGGGAATAGATTGTTGCGATGGAAAGACTTCAACAATTACAACTACTGAAACTGTTAAATCTTCAGCAACTGCTGTACAATGTTCAGGAACAACAAAGAAAGGAGCTAGATGTAAAAACAAAACAACAAATTCAAGTGGACGTTGTCATCATCACGAATAATTAAAAAATTAAGTATAATGAATAAGATTTTTTTATTTGCAATAGACATAAATACAGAAGAAGTAATTATTTCAGATTCTTCTCAAGGAAGTAATAAAATAAATGTTATTGAACGTATTAATCGTAGAGATAATTTTATGCTTTATAGCGCTGTACAAACTTTAACAGAAATTACTAAAACATCTAATTTTGATGCTTCAATATTTAAATCTATGGAAGAAATTTGCCAAATGATTTATAATAAACATAAAGAAATTTGACACATTTCATATCGATGTAAAGATTTATAATTTGTTAATAAAAAATCCCAATCTTACAATTGGGATTTTTAGTATTACTTCGTTAAGTACATTTTTCGTCGTGAGTACAAGTCATAGAATTGATCGTCTTTTAAATCGTCTATAAACAAGATACTTTCTCCCGTTGATTTCATTTCTGGTCCTAAAGCTTTGTTTACATTAGGAAACTTACTAAATGAAAATACTGGTTGCTTAATCGCATAACCTTTTAACTGTGGGTTATACTTAAAATCGGTCACTTTGTTATGGCCTAACATTACTTTTGTGGCATAGTTTACATACGGTTCGCCATAGGCTTTTGCAATAAACGGTACCGTACGCGAAGCTCTAGGATTGGCTTCAATAATATAAACGGTATCGTCTTTAATGGCAAACTGTATGTTAATTAATCCCACAGTTTGTAACGCACGCGCAATTTTCTTAGTATGGTCTTTAATTTGTTGCATGACAAACTCGCCCAAGTTAAAAGGTGGCAATGTTGCGTTACTATCGCCCGAATGCACTCCACAAGGTTCTATATGTTCCATAATTCCTATAATGTACACATTGCCATCGGCATCGCAAATGGCATCGGCTTCGGCCTCAATAGCGCCATCTAAATAATGGTCTAACAATAATTTATTTCCAGGAATTGATTTTAATAAGTCAATAACGTGTTCTTCTAATTCTTGTTTATTGATGACAATCTTCATGCCTTGCCCACCCAACACGTATGAAGGACGCACTAACAATGGAAAATCTAAAGTGTCTGCTAATACAGAAGCCTCTTCTGCGCTTTCTGCAATTCCAAATTGAGGAAATGGAATCTTCAACTCCGTTAATAAATCTGAAAAACGTCCTCTATCTTCGGCTAAATCCAACGCATCAAAAGAAGTTCCTAGTATTTTTATGCCATATTTGGCTAATTTTTCAGCTAATTTCAATGCGGTTTGTCCGCCCAATTGCACAATAACACCTTCTGGTTTTTCGTGCTGAATGATGTCGTAAATATGTTCCCAAAAAACAGGTTCGAAATACAATTTATCTGCCGTATCAAAATCGGTTGAAACCGTTTCTGGATTACAGTTGATCATGATGGTTTCATAGCCGCATTCTTTTGCTGCTAAAACCCCATGCACACAAGAATAATCGAACTCAATTCCTTGTCCAATTCGGTTGGGTCCTGATCCTAAAACCACTACTTTTTTCTTATCGGTCACAATACTTTCGTTGTGCACGTATTTGGTCCCGTCGGCTTTTTCAATTTCAGCTTCAAAAGTTGAGTAAAAATAAGGTGTAACGGCTTTGAACTCGGCCGCACAGGTATCTACTAATTTGTACACCCGCTTGATGTTTTGTGCTTCACGCAATTTATAAATCTGACTTTCTAAACAACCCACCATGTGTGCTATTTGTCGGTCACCGTATCCTTTTTGTTTCGCTTCTAAAAGCAATTCTCTTGGCAAAGTATCGACTTTATAGGTTGAGATTTCGCGCTCTAAATGGAATAATTCTTCATATTGTTTTAAGAACCACATATCAATTTTAGTAATTTCGTGAATTCTTGAAAGCGGAATTCCCATGGCAATGGCATCATAGATTACAAATACTCTATCCCAACTCGCAAAGGTTAATTTCTCGATAATTTGGTCGTAGTTTTTATAGCCTTTCCCATCTGCTCCTAACCCATTTCGTTTAATTTCTAACGATTGTGTGGCTTTATGAAGTGCTTCTTGGAACGAACGACCGATTCCCATTACTTCTCCTACCGATTTCATTTGAAGTCCTAATGTTCTATCTGCACCTTCAAATTTATCGAAGTTCCAACGTGGTATTTTTACAATTACATAATCTAACGTAGGTTCAAACAAAGCCGAAGTTGATTTTGTAATTTGATTTTGTAATTCATCTAAGTTATATCCTAAAGCTAATTTCGATGCAATTTTAGCAATTGGGTAACCCGTTGCTTTTGACGCTAACGCTGAAGAACGAGAAACTCTCGGGTTGATTTCAATAGCTACAATGTCTTCTTTATCATCTGGCGAAACCGCAAACTGAACGTTACAACCACCTGCAAAATTACCGATAGAGCGCATCATTAGAATGGCCATATCGCGCATTCTTTGAAAAGTGGTATCAGATAAAGTCATTGCTGGAGCCACTGTGATTGAGTCTCCTGTGTGAATTCCCATTGGATCCATATTTTCTATGGTACAAATAATAACTACATTATCATTTTTATCGCGTAATAATTCTAATTCATATTCTTTCCATCCCATTAATGCCTTGTCAATCAAGACTTCATGTATAGGAGAGGCTTCTAATCCATAGGTTAATGCACCGTCAAAATCTTCTTTTTTATATACGATTGCAGCACCTGTTCCACCCAATGTAAAGGAAGGTCGAATTACTAATGGAAAACCAAATTCTTGCTCAATTTCTTTACCTTTTAAGAATGAATTGGCGGTTTTGGCTGGTGCGGCTGGAATCCCGATTTTTGCAAGTAATTGTTTAAATTGTTCTCTATCTTCAGTAACATTGATGGCGTTTACATCAACACCTATTAATCTGATTCCGAAATCTTCCCAAATCCCTTTTTCGTCAGCTTCCAAACACAAGTTCAAAGCCGTTTGACCGCCCATTGTAGGCAATACCGCATCAATTTGCGGATGTGCTTTTAAAATTTCAATGATTGATTTTGTGGTTAGTGGCTTTAAGTAAATATGATCGGCCATGGATGGGTCGGTCATTATGGTTGCTGGGTTTGAATTGATAAGAATAACTTCAATTCCTTCCTCTTTTAATGATCGTGCTGATTGCGAACCCGCATAGTCAAATTCGCACGCCTGTCCAATAACGATAGGCCCTGATCCAATAATTAAAACCGATTTGATTGATGTGTCTTTAGGCATTGTAATTCTTTAGATTATGTAGTTAGTTGTCTGTTTTGTATTTTTATTTTTTTAGCCCTGATGGCAGTGGAAATCCTTTTTGTTTTTATTCTTTATAAAAATAAAAAGATTATAACGAACAGCAGGAAATAGCTTCAAAAACTTATTCAAATTTTATAAACACTTTAAAAAAAAGCCGCTACTAATAAAAGTAACGGCTGATATATTGTTTAAGCTAAACATTATTTTTTGTGTCTTGGTTCGCAAGAAACAGTTAATTTATGTCTTCCTTTAGCTCTTCTACGAGCAAGCACTTTTCTTCCATTAGCAGAAGCCATTCTATCCATGAAACCGTGCTTATTTCTTCTTTTTCTTTTTGATGGTTGAAATGTTCTCTTACTCATTGTAGTATCTTTTAAATTCTATAAATAAAAATCTTTTTTAAAACTCATAGGTTTCCTGTCCTGAAAACCGAGTGCAAATATACAAAGACTTTTTTCATTCGCAAGTACTTTTTTAAAAATATTTTTAATAGATTTTATTACCTTTGTATCCAACAAAAAATAATATTATGTTTCATAAAAATATCAAATTAGTTTTAGCTGCTTTAATAATCGCATTTGGAATTTATCAATTTACCGAAAACGAAATTGGAAATGGAATCTTCTTATTGTTATTATCTACCATTTTTATTTTCTTATACTTTAAAAATGAGTTTATCTTATTGGCTTTTTTAAAGTTACGTAAACAAGATTTTCCGGGAGCTCAAAAATGGTTATCGCATATAAAAAACCCAGAAGCTGCCCTGATAAAAAAACAACAAGGTTATTATAATTATTTGCACGGCTTGATGGTTTCGCAAACCAATCTAAACGAAGCGGAGCGTTATTTTAAAAAGGCTATTGCTCTTGGACTATCTATGGATCAAGATTTAGCTTTAGCAAAACTTCAGTTAGCCGGAATTGCTATGACGCGCAGAAGAAAAATTGAAGCAACTAATTTAATAAATGAAGCCAAAAAGCTGGACAAACAAAACATGCTAAAAGATCAAATTAAAATGATGAAGGATCAAATGAAGAAAATGTAATTCAATCATTTTACTTAAACTAAAAAGCACCTGTACAGGTGCTTTTTTTATTTTGAATATCCAGATGTAGGTATTTCAATTTCATATTTCTTTCCAGAATCATTAATTAACATTTTATCGCGCAACCAAGGATTATGCAACTTTAATATCTTATAATTCACTCCTTGCGTTTTTGCAAAAGTGGCTAAATTGGTGATAGAAGAATCAACTACAATTTTTTTTGTAGGAATTTGATAATACAACGCTTCTTTTGGAATAGAAAAACCATACTTATCTGCATTTTTCATAATTTCTTTCAAAGCTAAAATTCTAAAAACATAACGTGAGGTTTCTTCGGTTAACAACAAATCATAATAATTATCAACTTGTTGTTCTTCCATTTTGTTTTTGATTCCGCCTATACCACCATTATAAGAAGCCGCGGTTAAAGTCCAAGAGCCAAATTTTTCTTTAGCAGCAAGTAAATACCTGCAAGCTGCTTCTGTTGATTTTTCTAAATGATACCGTTCATCAACTTGATCGCTCACTTCCATGCCTTTTTCTTTTGCTGTTGCTGGCATGAATTGCCAAACACCTCTTGCGCCAGCTGGAGAAACTGCATTAACCAAACTACTTTCAATAACAGCCAAGTATTTAAAATCATCTGGAACGCCATATTTTGCTAAAATAGGCTCAATAATAGGAAAAACTTTATTAGCTCTTTTAATTACCAATGTCGTATTAGTATGATAATTCATATTGGTAATCATTTCTTTATCCAATCGTTCTTGAACATCTGCCATAAATGTTGGCACTTGTTCACCCGCAAAATCCATTTGCAAACTGTACCCCATAGGCGCATATTTTGATCGATCAAAAACAACACCGTAAAGCAAGAAACCAGCTAAGACAATTGTCACTAGAATTATAACGCTCTTTTTTGTTCTTATATTTTTCATTGTTACTTTAGTTTAAAATCAATTTAGGTAAATTTTCATTCATCCATTTGAATTTATTTAAAATCATAATATGGGTTCCACCTTTAACTACAATACATTTTCTTATATGCTTAATTGGAAATACCTCATCAGCATCGCCATGAATATGGATTACCGCTTCATTAATTTCCTTTTGATTCCAACACAAAATGGTTTCAATAGCCCAATCGAGATAGTGCTTGTCGCGCACGGATAAATATTTTTCATACAACTTTATTCGTTTGGTTACAATATTATCTCCAAATGCATATTTCACTAATTTTTCTATATCTGCCAAAAGTTGCGTAGGAATTAACTTATAGGCTTTTGTGTTTCGAGCAATTTTAAAACGCGATGGAAATTCTTTATTTGTTTTGACGCTTGAAATAATAATTACTTTATCCGTTTGAATGATTTTTGCCATTTCTTGTACCAAAACTCCTCCAAAAGAAACCCCTATTAATACTGGATTATCATGTGTTATTTTTTGAGTCATTCGTAATGCATAGCTTTCAATAGACTCATTTTCAATGGGTAAAAACCATTCTAAAAAATACATCTCAAATTGTTCTTCAGGCAATTTGATATTTTCAAAAATTGAAGGACCTGCCGCTAAACCGGGCATAAAATAAATAGGGATTTTATTCATAGCTTCAATGTGGAAAAAGATTCGTAAATTTGCACTCTAATTGCTGTTTTCATGGAAATCAAAGATAATGAACTTTTAAGACAATTTGAAATTATTACCCCTACTGGTTTAGTGGCAATTGAATATTCTATACAAGAACGAAAATTGTTTTTGACAAAATTTTGCGCGAATGCCAATGTAGACGAAGTAGTGCACAACGATTTTATCATTCATGTCTTAGGTATTGCCGAAGAAAGAAAGTTAAAAGTAGTTCCTACTAATGCAAAATTTATTAGTTTTTTTAGGAAAAATAGAAGATATCGAGAGCTACTGCCTCCAGGGTTAATGATTTAAACCGAAAAAATCCCAAGTTTAATAAACTTGGGATTTTTTTATACTTCAACGTTTATGAATTCTAATCTTACGCTTCCGTCTTCATCAATTTTGGTTAATTTAATATCGTGAAGTGTGTTAACTAGTTCAGGATTCCAGGGCGTTTTAACCTTTACATAATTCTCGGTAAAACCGTGAATATAACCTTCTTTGTTTTCACTTTCAAACAAGACCGTTCTGTTGGATCCAATTTGGCTTTCATAAAATGCTCGTCGTTTTTTAACTGAAAGTCCGCGGAGCATTTTACTTCTTTTCGAGCGCACATTAGAAGGAACTACTCCATCCATAACTGCTGCTTCGGTATTATCGCGTTCGGAATACGTAAAAACATGCAAATAAGAAATATCCAAATCATTTAAAAAATGATAAGTTTCTAAAAAATGTTCGTCTGTTTCACCCGGAAAACCAACAATAACATCTACTCCAATACAAGCGTGTGGCATTACTTCGCGAATTCTTGTAACTCTATCAGTATATACTTCGCGTAAATAGCGACGTTTCATTTTCTTTAAAATAGCATCTGATCCCGATTGTAATGGAATGTGAAAATGCGGAACAAAAGTGCGGCTTTTTGACACAAAATCAATAGTTTCGTTTTTTAGCAAGTTAGGCTCGATGGAAGAAATTCGTAAACGCTCAATTCCTTCAACTTCATCTAAAGCTTTTACTAAATCTAGGAAAGTGTGTTCGTGTTTCTTATTTCCAAATTCCCCTTTGCCATAATCGCCAATATTTACACCTGTTAAAACGATTTCTTTGATGCCTTGTTGCGATATTTCAGAGGCATTTTTCAATACATTTTCTAAATCATCACTACGAGAAATTCCTCTTGCTAAAGGAATCGTACAATAAGTGCATTTATAATCGCAACCATCTTGCACTTTTAAGAAAGCTCTCGTACGATCGCCTATTGAATAACTTCCTACATAAAAATCGGCTTCATCTATTTCACAAGAATGAACTTCACCTCTATCGTTTTTAGATAAATCATTAATATAATCGGTGATTTTAAATTTTTCAGTAGCACCCAATACTAAATCAACGCCATCAACAGCCGCTAATTCTTCTGGTTTTAATTGGGCATAACAACCTACCGCTGCAACAAATGCATTTTCATTTAGCTTCATTGCTTTTCTAACAATTTGCTTGAATTGTTTATCGGCATTATCAGTTACCGAACAAGTGTTGATTACATAAATATCGGCAATTTCTTCAAAATCAACCCGTTCAAAACCTTCATTTTGAAAATCGCGAGCAATCGTAGAAGTTTCTGAGAAGTTCAGTTTACATCCTAAAGTGTAGAATGCTACCTTTTTTTTGTTTTCCATAAGTAAAGTTCAATTAATGAAATCGTTGTCAAAAAATTGAATCGCAAATCTACGGACAAAAAATAAAGTACCAAAATAAAAAACAAAAAGGCTTGACGAACGCCAAGCCTTTTAAAAATTCTTAAATTCCCCCTACAGAACTAAAAATCTTATTTTAATAGTATAAATATATACAAATATTTTCAGTCGTGTTAATACTTTTAAACCAATGTTATTTTTTAAGACATAAACGTTTAATTTAAAAGAATAATCGTTTGTAATAAGTAATTAACGTTTATTTTTTAGGATAAAAAAAAGCTTGACAAAAGTCAAGCTTTTTAAAAAATTCTTAAATTCCCCCTACAGAACTAAAAATCTTATTTTATGATACAAATTTACATACTTTAGTACTAAACGATTTACACCATTCAATAAACGTATAAAATTAAGAAATATTCGTATAAAAAAACGACTTATTCTTTTCTGTACTTTTTAGTTTCCTCAAATACATGGGTTAATATTGCAGCATCTTGATCGGTAAATTCAACATTTCTTCTAGCCATAACAATCTTTGCTGTTTGAAATGCTTTACTAGTAATATAGGTCGAAAAACCAGAAGCACCACCCCAAGAATAACTTGGAACAAAATTTCTTGGAAATCCTGCACCAAAAATATTTGCCGAAACTCCTACAACTGTTCCAGTGTTAAACATCGTATTGATACCACACTTGCTGTGATCTCCCATCATCAATCCGCAAAATTGTAATCCCGTTTTTGCAAATCCTTCAGTTTCATAGCTCCAAAGGCGTACTTCTTCGTAATTATTTTTTAAGTTCGAATTATTTGAATCGGCACCAATATTACACCATTCACCAAGTACTGAATTTCCTAAAAATCCATCATGACCTTTATTAGAATATCCGAATAAAACCGAATTATTAACTTCACCACCAATCACTGAATGCGGACCTACCGTTGTAGCGCCATATACTTTTGTGGCCAACTTTACTCTTCCTGATTCACATAAAGCAAAAGGACCTCGAATAACAGAACCTTCCATAATTTCTGCATTAGCTCCGATGTAAATAGGACCGGTTGAAGCGTTTAGAGTTACAAATTCAAGCTTTGCTCCTGCTTCAATGAATATATTTTCGGGTGCAATTACATTTACTGATTTAGGAATTGGCTGCGACGCTCTATCTTCCGTAAGTAATTCAAAATCTTCTCGAATCGCACGATCATTTTTAGAAAAAATATCCCATGTATTTTCGATGCGCAAGAATTCGCCTTCATAAACAACCAAATCATATTGTTCAAAATCTACTTCCTCTTGGGTGTCATTTGTATAAAAAGCAACGATTTCATCACCAAAAACCACTGCTTGATTTTGTTCCAAATTTTGAATTAAATCAACTAGAATTGCATTTGGTAAAAAAGAAGCATTGATCATGATGTTTTGCTCCATTTCAACCATTGGATATTTCTCCATCAAATACTCTTCTGTCAAAGTAGTTGTAGTTGAACCAAGGTATTTTTCCCATTTTTCACGTATGGTTAATATTCCAATACGAATATCTGCCACAGGACGAGTAAACGTAAAAGGAAGTAACGCATTGCGAACGGTTCCGTCAAAAAGTATATAGTTCATTTATAATTTTATTATTTCTAAATATCAAAAATACAATTTATTCCATAAAAAAAGCCTCACAAAATGTGAAGCTTTAATATTATGTTGAAAAAGCAATATATAATTAAGCTTTTTTAGCGTATTTGCTGTTGAATTTATCAATACGTCCTGCAGTATCAATAAGTTTAGATTTACCTGTGTAAAAAGGGTGAGAAGTTCTAGAAATCTCCATTTTGAAAACTGGATACTCAACACCTTCGTGAGTAATTGTTTCTTTAGTTTCTACTGTAGATTTAGTAATAAAAACATCCTCGTTTGACATGTCTTTAAAAGCTACTAATCTGTAATTTTCTGGGTGAATACCTTTTCTCATTTTGTAAATCTTTTTATTAAGCGATTATACGATGTTTCGCGGCTTTAGTTTGCTAAAGGTGTAAACATTTTATAACCTTTTTGTTTATAAACTTTTTAATTAGGGTGCAAAATTACATTTTATTTTTAATTTACCAATGTTTCTGTAACTTTTTTTTATTTTTCATCTCTTATAGAGTAACGAGAAGAATTCTTATATTTGTAAATTAATTAAACTTAAATTATCTATGAACGAAATTATTAAAAAGAACGGAATTAAATTTGGAGTAATCAGTGGATTATTCAGTGTATTTTATATTATATCAATGTATGTTGTTGATTACAACTTATTCATCAATATTTGGTTAGGAGTTACTGTAATGCTTGTTTTTCTTGCAATTGGTGTTTTTCAGTTAATTGAATTGAGAAAAAGTTTAGGTAGTTTTATGACTTTCAAAGAAGGATTTACTGGATATTTTATTGCCGCATTAATAGGTATTTTAATTTCTACTTCTTTTTCAATTGTTCTATTTAATGTGATTGATACTGCGACAAGAGACTTAATTCATGAAGCGCTTATCAATTTTCAAGTAGAAAATTTACAAAAATGGAATGTTCCCGCGGCTGAAATTAAAAAAGCCATTGATGATATGAAAGAAATGCCTCAATTTTCAACATTAGGTTTATTATATGGTATTTTAAAATCATTACTAGGTTCTATCGTTTTTGGATTAATTCTTGCTGCAATTTTCAAAAAAAACAAACCTGTATTATAATTCAATGAATTTATCCATAGTTATCCCATTATTAAACGAACAAGAATCGTTACCTGAATTACACCATTGGATTGTAAAAGTTATGAATACACATAACTTTTCTTATGAAATCCTATTTGTTGATGATGGTAGTACTGATGCTTCTTGGCAAACTATTACCAATCTTTCTAATGAAAATCCAAATGTAAAAGGCATCCGTTTTCTTAGAAATTACGGAAAATCACAAGCGTTACATGCTGGTTTTGCTAAAGCGCAAGGTGATGTAATTATTACTATGGATGCAGATTTACAAGACAGTCCCGATGAAATTCCAGAGTTATATCGTTTAATCACCGAAGATAATTATGATTTGATTTCGGGTTGGAAGAAAAAGCGTTACGATTCTGTTGTAGCCAAAAATATTCCATCTAAATTATTCAATTGGGCAGCCCGAAAAACTTCAGGGGTTTATTTGAACGATTTCAATTGCGGATTAAAAGCCTATAAAAATATCGTTATTAAAAATATCGAAGTTTCGGGAGAAATGCACCGCTATATTCCGGTTTTAGCTAAAAATGCTGGTTTTTCAAACATTGGCGAAAAAATAGTAATTCACCAAGCCAGAAAATACGGGAATTCTAAATTTGGAATGAGCCGTTTTATCAATGGTTTCTTAGATTTGATTACGATTTGGTTTATTTCTACTTTTGGAAAACGACCTATGCACCTTTTTGGATTACTAGGTTCAATCATGTTTATCATTGGATTTTTATTCGCCTTCTATTTAGGAATCGACAAATTATTCATCAATACCTCAGGAAGATTAATCACCGAACGACCGCAATTCTACTTATCGTTAACCGCAATGTTAATTGGAACCCAATTTTTCTTAGCAGGATTTCTGGGCGAAATTATCCTTCGGACAAAAAACAACGAAGAACGTTATAAGATTAGTGAGGAGTTGGGAGTTTGAAGTTGGGAGTAAAACTGAATTATTAACTTTTTAAATTATATACGCCATGCAAAAATTAGAGATTATCAACAACAAAATTCATTTGATTAGAAATCAAAAAGTTATGCTAGATTTTGATTTAGCATTTCTTTATCAAATTGAAACAAAAAGACTAAAAGAAGCTGTCAGAAGGAATATTGAAAGATTTCCTAAAGATTTTATGTTTGAACTTACAAAAGAAGAATTTGAAAACTTGAGGTCGCAAATTGCGACCTCAAGTTACGGCGGAACAAGATATATGCCTTTTGCGTTTACAGAGCAAGGCGTTGCAATGTTATCTTCTGTATTAAATTCAAAGAAAGCAATTGAAGTAAATATTGCAATTATGAGAACTTTTGTAGTACTAAGAAATTCAATTTTATCTTTGGAAGAAATCACAAATAGAGTATCAGAAATTGAAGAACAGTTTCCTGAAATATACAAAGCTTTAAATTATCTGATGGACAATAATCAGAAAAATATTGAACAAAAAGAAAGAAGTAAAATTGGCTTCAAAAAGAAATAAGAATATGCATATCGAACAAAGTATTTTAAATAAAGTAAACGAATGGTTAACCCCAACTTTTGACGAAACCACTCACGAGGCAATCAAAAAAATGATGACTTCTGCTCCAAAAGAGTTAGAAGAAGGTTTCTATAAAAACTTAGAGTTTGGAACGGGCGGAATGCGCGGTGTTATGGGTGTTGGAACTAATCGTATCAACAAATATACTTTGGGAAAAAACACACAAGGTTTATCAGATTATTTATACAAATCGTTTCCAAACGAACCTTTAAAAGTGGTCATCGCATACGATTGCCGTCATAATAGTGATACGTTAGCAAAAGTGGTTGCCGATGTTTTTTCGGCAAACGGAATTAAAGTGTATTTGTTTTCAGAAATGCGCCCAACACCAGAATTATCTTTTGCTGTTCGCTATTTGAATTGCCATGCAGGAATTGTATTAACTGCTTCTCACAATCCGCCAGAATACAACGGTTACAAAGTATATTGGCAAGATGGTGGCCAATTAGTTCCACCTCAAGATGCCGAAATTATAAAGATAATTGAAGAGTTGAAATACAGCGAAATTAAGTTTGAAGCCAACAACGATTTAATCGAATATATTGATTCTGAAATTGATGAAGCTTTCTTTAAATCAACCATCGAAAATGCAAGTTTTAATACGCCTTCTGAAGCTAAATCGAATTTAAAAATCGTTTATACTTCGTTACACGGAACTTCAATAAAATCAATCCCTAATGTATTAGCAAAAGCTGGTTATACCGATGTGAATATTGTTCCTGAACAAGCCGAACCTGATGGTGATTTTCCAACTGTGAAATCTCCAAATCCGGAAGAACCAGAGGCGTTGTCAATGGCTATTGCTTTGGCAAATAAAATTGGAGCTGATATTGTAGTTGGAACGGATCCAGATTCAGATCGATTAGGGGTTGCTGTTCGCGATTTAGACGGAAACATCAAATTGCTGAACGGAAATCAAACGATGGTGATCATGACCGCTTTCCTATTAGAACAATGGAAACGCACTGATAAATTTAAAGGAAATGAATTCATTGGATCCACTATTGTTTCAACACCCATGATTTTAGAATTAGCCGCAGCTTATGGTGTAGAATGCAAAGTAGGATTAACTGGTTTCAAATGGATTGCAAAATTCATTAAGGATTTCCCAAATCAAACCTTTATAAGTGGTGGTGAAGAAAGTTTTGGATATATGGTAGGTGATGCCGTTCGCGATAAAGATGCGGTAGGTGCCGTTTTATTATTAAGTGAAATTGCTGCTCAGGCAAAAGCATCGGGTAGTTCGTTATATCAAGAATTATTAAATTTATATATTGATTTTGGTTGTTATAAAGAATCATTAATTTCGATTACCAAAAAAGGAATTGAAGGCGCTAACGAAATCAAACAAATGATGATAGACTTACGCGAAAATCCGTTAAAAGAAATCAACGGTCAACGTGTCATTTGTATTGAAGATTATCAAGTTGCCAAAGGAAAAGACTTCATGAATAATGAAGAATTTGAAATTCATATTCCAAAATCAAACGTATTAATATACTATTTGGAAGACGGAAGTAAAATTTGCGCTCGACCAAGCGGCACCGAACCTAAAATTAAATTCTATTTCAGCGTAAATGGAGTTTTAGACACGATTGAAAACGCTGAATCAGTAGAAAAAGAATTAGATAACAAAATTGCTGGTATAATTTCGGCAATGAAATTAAATTAAATGGACAAAAATTTTAAAAAAATAATTCCGTTTGCAAAAAAATTCAAAAGTCACATTTTTTGGAATGTGTTTTTCAATATTTTTTATGCTTTATTCAGCACACTTTCATTTGTAGCACTTTTTCCGTTAATGGAAGTTTTGTTTAAAATGAATGAAAAAGTTGTAGAATTACCAAAATATAATGGAATTTGGGAAATAACAACTTATGGAAAAGAGTATTTACAATATTACATTACTAAACTCACAATAGAAAACGGAATACAATATGCACTTTTACTCACTGTTGCATTAGTTATTTCTACTTTTTTGTTTAAAAATGCATTCAACTATTTTGCATCTCAACATTTAACAAAAATTAAAAACGGAGTACTTCATGATTTACGTGAAAAAATGTATGATAAAATCATTTCTTTACCTATTTCATACTATTCCGAAAAAAGAAAAGGTGATGTTATGGCACGAATGCTTGGTGATGTTAATGAGGTTCAGAATTCATTTTTCATAATTTTAGAACTTATTGTGAAAGAACCACTTACAATAGTTTTTGCCATTGTTGCAATGATGAGAATTAGTCTTGAATTAACGCTGTTTGTATTCATTTTTATTCCAATTTCTGGATTTATTATTACAAAAATTGGAAAAAGCTTAAAATCGAAATCGCAAAATGTTCAAAAAGAAAACGGTTATTTAATTTCGATTGTAGAAGAAAGTTTAGGCGGATTAAAAGTGGTGAAAAGTTATAATTCTGAAGGCTATTTCAAATCTATTTTCAATGATTCAATTGATAGATTACTTCGTTTGAACAACAGTATTGGAAAGAAAAATAATTTAGCCTCACCCATGAGCGAATTTATGGGAATTGTAACCATTGCAGTACTTTTATGGTATGGTGGAAACTTAGTTTTAATAGACAAAACATTAAATGGTGCTTTGTTTATTGTGTATCTTGGATTGGCTTACAACATCTTAACTCCTGCAAAAGCAATATCAAAAGCATCTTATGCTGTAAAAAATGGATTGGCTGCAGCCGAACGAGTTTTTGAAATTTTAGAAGTTGAAAATACCATTGTCAATAAACCTAATGCAGTAAAAAAAGAATCATTTACTGAGAAAATTAGCATTGAAAATATCAACTTTAAATATGAAGCAGAAAATGTGTTGAAAAACTTCACATTAGATGTACCTAAAGGAAAAACGGTTGCTTTAGTTGGGCAATCAGGTTCTGGAAAAAGTACGATTGCTAATTTATTGACGCGTTTTTATGATGTTCAAGAAGGAAGTGTAAAAATAGATGGTATTGACATCAAAGACATGACTTTAGAATCGTTACGCGATTTAATGGGATTAGTTACACAAGATTCAATTTTATTCAATGATTCGATTAAAAATAACATTCGCTTAGGAAAACAAGATGCAACGGATGATGAAATTATTGACGCTTTAAAAGTGGCAAATGCTTACGAATTCGTAGCTGCTTTACCCAACGGAATTAATACCAACATTGGTGATGCGGGTGGAAAACTTTCGGGTGGCCAAAAACAACGTTTATCAATTGCGAGAGCCGTTTTGAAAAATCCTCCAATAATGATTTTAGATGAAGCAACTTCGGCTTTAGATACTGAAAGTGAAAAATTTGTACAAGTGGCTTTAGAAAACATGATGCAAAACAGAACTTCTATTGTAATTGCTCACCGTTTGTCAACCATTCAAAAAGCTGATAAAATTGTGGTGATGCACAAAGGCGAAATCGTGGAACAAGGAACCCATGATGAATTGTTGACTTTAAACGGAACGTACTCAAAATTAGTGATGATGCAGAGTTTTGAGTAAAAGTTAGAAGTTAGGAGTTGGAAGTTAGGAGTTTAGCAACTTGAATAAAGCGAAAAGCTGATTTTAAATAGATTTTTTTACTTTGTGTGACTTTGCGTTTATCTTAGTGTAACTTTGTGTAACAATTTTGACTTTAAATTTGTAATTGAATCTGAAAAATGTACGTAAACAGCTCAAATATTACATTACCCGAAGACAATAATACTATTGTTTGGAAATATTTGGACTTGTCTAAGTTTTTAGACATGTTGTTGTCGCAACAACTGTTTATGTCGCGATCTGACAAGTTTGAAGATCAATATGAAGGTACTTTTTCTGAACCTACCTTTGAGGAAATCAAAAAAATTGCCGCAAATAATCCGAAGTTTTTAGACTATTATAAATCGCATCGCGAAAAAGTAGTCATCAGTAGTTGGCACATCAACGAATATGAATCGTTTGCGATGTGGCAAATTTTCACAAAAAACAACGAAGGTTTAGCAATTCAATCTACAATTGGGCGTTTAAAAGAAGCTTTACGACCAGAAAATAGGATTGAACAATATATTGGTAACGTTAATTATATCGATTATAAAAAAGAATATATTCCTTTTGATGATACTTTTTTCCCGTTCTTATTCAAACGAAAAAGTTTTCAATATGAACGAGAAGTACGCATTATTTCTGACGTAAGTGCTCAAAACATTTCGGTAAACGAAGGGCTAAAAATTAACGTTGATCTGAACCAATTAATTGAAAAAATTTATATTCACCCAAAAAGTGAAAACTGGTATAAAAAACTAGTCATTGAATTAGTTTCAAAACTCGATTTTAAAATTGAAATTGAGAAATCGGACTTAGAAAGTGATATTTTGATTTAGTGTTGGAATGCGGATGACAAAGATTCGCTGAAGCTAAACACAGATTAAGCGGATTTTTCCTTGTTAATGTCCACTAGAACTTTTGTTATGAGGAAGATTTATTAACCAAAAATAGATACTACGGAACTTAAAAATGCATATTAACTTTAGAATTAAAAATCCCGTAGAAATTACATTTAGATTAATTCGGAGTATACATTTCCACTTTCCATTCGTTAGCTAACAAATTGACATAATGATAATGTACTTTATCATTTTTATCAAAGGCGCCGTTTTTATTTACATCTTCAATGCTTCTAAAATACAAACGACTTGTTTTTTCAATAATATTCCAATCAATTACTTCCTGAAAATCGGATGATATTTTAGTGAATTTTGTACCGCTAGTGGTACTTAAATAAAGAGATCTGATGTCATTTTGATTCATTTTTCCATCTTTATTTGTATCAGCATCGACTAACGTGTAAACCATAATTTGTTTTTTAGTTTTAGCGGCTAGTGTATTTAAGAAAGTAGCGGATTGAATTTGGATTTTCTGATTTGTTAACGGCTTAACTTGGGTAGAATCGATGTGCTGGAAATTCAAATTATCCAAAAATCCTGTAATTTCAAATCTATTGTAATTTGAAATCGCATAACTTATTTGATTTGCTTTACTGCTTCCGTAAGTTCTTCCTTCAACATCATAGACACGAACATCTCCTATGGGATGAATAAGATAATTACTCCCTTCCATTAAAATAGGTAAATCAGCCACTTTAAATTCGGAAGAATCTTTAGGTGTTGTTGATTGACCTGTCTTATTTTCTTCGTAACTCACTTTTGGAGTTTCTTTTTCTTGCTTACAACTTATCAATGAAAGTAATAAAGCAAATGATAAAATGATACGCATACGATCTATTTTTTTATAGTCAAATGTACTAAAAAGTGATGAATTACAGCCTTGCAATGAATTTCAAATTAAAAACTCGAGTGGTCATATAGTTTGGAATACCATATTGCGATTTAGTATAAACATCTCTAACCCAAGTGTTAGTGATTGAATTTTGATTATTAAACAAATTAAAAATTTCTAATCCTAATGAAAATTCGTCAAAAGGCTTTAACCACTTTATACTTGATTTAATTTTTTCATCTTTAAAAACAAATGAAAATCCTATATCGGCTCTTCGATAATCATTTAATCGTAATTGATAATTGTAAGGATCAGCATATGATGGAGAACCACCAGGTAATCCGGTGTTATAAACCAAATTTAGGTATAATTTAATGTTGGGAATATTAGGCATATAATCTTGAAATAACATTCCGAATTTCAGCCTCTGATCAGTAGGACGAGCTATAAACCCTTTATTATTTTGATTTTCTTCAGTTTGCATATAGCCAAAACTGAACCAAGATTCCGTTCCTGGAACAAATTCACCATTCAAGCGTGCATCAAAACCATAAGCATAAGCGGTTGCTTCATTATTTGCACGATATCGAATTCTAACATTGTCAATCGTATATGTATTTACGTTAGTTAAATTTTTATAATACGCTTCTGTAATCAATTTAAAAGGGCGCGTCCACATTTTAAAACTATAATCGCTACTCAATACTAAATGAAACGATTGTTGGGCTTTCACATTAGTTTGCACTACCCCACTATAATCGCGCAATTCTCTATAAAACGGAGGTTGATGATACAATCCGCCAGACAATCTAAACAATATATCTTTATCCCAATCAGGTTTAAACGCAAACTGAACTCGAGGTGAAAAAGTCATTTGACTATTTCCTTTTGGTCTACCATCGGCATCAACTTGCCATTGGTGTCCACGAACTCCGGCATTTAACCAATAACTATGACTTCCTATTTTACCTCTTCGATTCCACTGAAAGTATCCTGAAAAACGATTGATTCGCGTAAAATTGGTAGCTCTTACATTTTGATATGGCGCTAGTGGTCCAACATAAGGATTATAGGGTTGGTCATTTTGATAATCTAAAATAGGATTTGGTAAAGAAAATCCTGCTGAATCAATTACTTCCCATTCCACAATTCTATCTCTAATATCTTCTAGCGTAAATTTAGCGCCCCATTCAATCTGTGATTTTTTAGTAATTTCATGAAATCCTTTGACTTCAGCATTAACAATTAAAGCATCTAAATCATTTCGTGCATGTGTTAGTTGAGAACCAATTCCTCGCGAATAAACTACATTACCAAATGTTTCTGAACCAATATTTGCATCCACTTCACCTAAACGATATTGCGCTAAAATATCATAATATTCTTGTTCTTGTGTGTGATAAGTTGAAACTATAAATTTTAATTTATTTTTCTCATTGTACTGATAAACCGCTTTTCCAGCACCAAAAAGTGTTAAATAATTGTCTTTTTCTTGCCCTTCATAATACACTAAAAGCGCTATTGGTTCGCTAACCGTACCAAAATTTGTTTGCCGACTTAAAGGTTGATAGTTATATTTATTTTGAGAGATATTTCCTAAAAAACTGAAGTTCCACTTGGTAGAAGCATTAAAATTGACCAAGGTTTGCACATCAAAAAAAGTAGGTTTAAAATTAGTTTCTGTTTCTTGACTGTTGACTAGCAAACTATTATCTCTATATCGAATACCAGTTATATTTGACCATTTTTGATTTTTAGAAACACCTTCTGCAGTAATACTTCCGCCTAAAAAACTTGCTTCCATTCGGGCTTTAAAACTTTTTGGATTTCGATACGTAATGTCGAGCACAGAAGATAATTTGTCACCATATTTTGATTGAAAACCCCCTGCAGAAAAATCAACATTTTCTACCATGTCAGTGTTGGTAAAACTCAACCCTTCTTGTTGACCAGATCGAATTAAAAAAGGGCGATATACTTCAATTTCGTTAACGTAAACTAAATTTTCATCATAATTTCCGCCTCTTACGGCATAAGATGTACTCAATTCATTGTTTGAATACACCCCTGGTAATGTTTTAATAATATTTTCTATACCTGCATTTGCACCAGGAATCATTCTGATGATTACAGGATCTATAGTTGTTAAACCTTCAATACGTTTTTTGCTGTCGCTAGTGATTACCAACTCGCCCATTTGTTCAATTTTAGCACTCATGACAGGATTCAATTCAAAATCCTCATTGGGTTTTAACTCAATAGAAATTGTGCTATTCTTAAATGATTGATGTGAAAAAATAAGAGAGACTTTTTGATTAGCAGGTACCTCGATTGTATAAAAACCATTTTCATTGGTAAACGTAATTTTATCTAAAGCAGTAACCTTAACTTGCTCTACAGGGTTTTTTAATTCGTCTAAAATAACCCCTTTGACTCTCGCTTTTTGGGCAAAAGAAATGATAGAAAATAAACTAAAAAAAAGAAATAAACTGATTTTTTTCAAAAGTATCGGTTTTAATTATTTAAAAAAATAAGATTCAAAGGTAGCAGAATTTTGCAAACTATCGGTTACAATAATTTTGAAATCATTTCTACCTTGAACGTAAATTGCATCCTCTAAATTGTGTGTAAGTCGTTTTGTTTTGTAATCATACTCCATTAAAATCCATTTTCCATTCAAATAGGCCGAATAATTGGCAATATCCGAATGCAAATCTGCTACTGAAACACTTATCGTTTTTTGGTCTTTTAATGTTTTTCCTTCAACAAAATTTACATTATAAATTCGGGGAGGAATAGAATCTTGTGCCAACTTATATTTTCCTAATGTCTTAATTTTTGTGGAGAATGAATTTCCTTTTCGGGTGGTTTTATTAAAATCTAATTTATATCCGTCTAAAGTTGCAATGTAGGTTTTACTCAATTGTTCTTCAGTTAAACCAGAAACATCATTAAACGTTAATGTAATATTTTTATGCACCGGCACACTATCATCATGCAACGTTGCAATATCATTATTTACGTCAAAATTCATATAAAAATTGGCATAAAATGAATTTTCAGGAACATAAACCGTTACGTTGCCTTTCTCAAAAATAGATTCAGTTTTAGCTTTCACAAAATAAGGTGTTTTCTGAATTGTCTTTTTTATGGTAGGAACTTGAACGCCGTATTCAATGGGAATAATTAATTCAATTTTATTTTGATGGAAATCATATAATTCAACCCGATAGGAATAATTGGAATTAGGAAGTATTTTCAACGTTCCATCTTTAGTATTTCCAGCAACAATTGAAAGCGGATAGCTACTTAAATCAAACAATTTTTGAACACGCTGTCCCATATCATGAAAACGTTCATAATCTATAAAATTGTTGATATATCTTGATTCATCGAAAGCAAAAGTATCAAACCCATATTGATATTGTAGCACCCCATTAAGATACGCTTTTACTTTATACAAGCCGTTTTTATTGTAGGCATTTGTACAGTAATCATAAGCATTGATTCCAAAAGCTATTCTACCGTTTGCTTTAACTTTTGTGCATAAATAATTGCCATCGGCTTGTTTGTTAAATGAAATATTGATGGGTTTTTGTGCATTATTTACAGTTGTAGAATCTAACGGGTAAACTACAATGCCCTGGATGATGGGTTTGCGTTCGTCTTTTATCAATTTTTTAAATCCAAAATGCATCGGATTGATGATTTGTTCCGATTTTGTATCTCTAAATTCAAAATGCAAATGAGGGGCACCACTACCGCCAGTATTTCCAGAAAATGCAATAATGTCGCCTTTTTTTACGGGTAATTCTGTTGGATAAAGATACATTTCTACTTCAAAAGATTGTTCTTGATATTGCTTTTTCTTAATTAACTCCTGAATAGCGCCATTTGCTTTTTGTAAATGCCCATAAACCGAAGTATAGCCATTAGGATGCGTTATATAAATGGCTTTTCCATACCCAAAAGGTGAAATTTTGATTCGAGAAACATAACCATCTCCTGTAGCAAAAACGGTCAAGCCTTCTACTCCTGAAGTTTTAAAATCTAATCCTGAATGAAAATGATTACTGCGCAATTCTGCAAAAGAACCTGAAATATCTAATGGAATAGCTAGAGGCGATTGAAAAACATCCTGTGGATAATTTTCCTGACTGACTGCTAAAAAAGGGACTAAAAGTAGGGCTAATACAAATTTCATAAAACATGAGTTTAATGCTAAAATAGTAAAAAAATATTAGTTAAAGCTATTAAAAATAAAGAACAAATCAAGAAGCTAAAAATCAAATACTTACAGCAAAATAAAATTTAATTATAAAATTTATCTAAAACTGTTGCTATTTTTGAATACTAATGCTAACTTTGTGACTTATTGAAATGAATTTCATCATTAATGAATGGATTATCTGAATTAATTGATTCTCTAGAAGTTAAATTTTTCAAGCTCAATCAAAAACTGATTCAACTTGAAAAGAAAAACTCAGAATTACAAGAAGAATTGTTGCTTTCTAAAAAAATGCAACAGCAACAATCAGTTGAAATAGATTCTTTTAAAAATCAGTTAGATACTCTAAAAATGGTGAATTCATTGTTAGGCAGTGAAGAAAATAAACGAGAAACAAAACTCAAAATAAATTCATTAATTCGAGAAATCGATTATTGTATAGCACAACTTTCTGATTAGAAAGAATATGAGTGAAAAACTAAAAATTAAACTATCAATTGCAGATCGCGTTTATCCACTAACCGTGGAGCCATCTCAAGAAGAAGGACTTAGAAGTGCTTCTAAAAAAATTGATGCAATGATTAAACAGTTTGAACAAAGCTATGCCGTGAGAGACAAACAAGACGTTTTAGCCATGTGTGCGCTTGAATTTGCAGCCCAAGTGGAACAAAAACAAATTACTACTTCTCAAACTAGTGAAACTACTTTAACTAGATTACAAAATCTAGATAAAAAACTGAGTGAGTTACTCTCAAAATAAATACGTTCTTACACAATAAATACAATACTGCCTACATTAGTATATATTTGATAAACTCAACACTAACAAATTAAACGAGTGAATCTTTGCAACTATAACAGGCCCTTTAGTGGGAAGTTTGAACTGCGAGTTAACTTAAATCTTGTATAACCGAGTTTATACAAAAACCTAATGTAGGCTTTTTTTATATAATTTTTTTAACACATATCATGGATATATTAAGTATAGTAATTGGATTAGCAGCTGGTCTTGGAGGCGGTTTTGGAGGAGCTAAATTTTTAGAAAGAAGTAACGTCTCAAACCTTGTAAAGAATGCTAAAAAAGAAGCCAGTTCAATTTTAAAAGACGCTAACATAGAAGCAGAAACTACTAAAAAAGAAAAAATTCTTCAAGCTAAAGAACGCTTTTTAGAATTAAAAGCAGAACACGAAGAAGTTATTCTTTCTCGTGATAAAAAAACCGCTGAAGCTGAAAAAAGAATTAGAGATAAAGAATCTCAAATTTCTAATGAATTGGCAAAAGCCAAAAAAGTTAATGATGATGCGGAGGCTAAAATCGTAGAATATTCAGCAAAAATTGAAGTATTTGAGAAAAAACAACAAGAAATTGATCGTTTGCACAAAAACCAAGTAGAACAATTAGAAACAATTTCTGGTTTATCTGCTGACGAAGCAAAAGAACAATTAGTAGAAAGCTTAAAAGCCGAAGCTAAAACAAACGCTATGTCTTTTATACAAGATACCGTTGAAGAAGCTAAATTGACTGCACATCAAGAAGCTAAGAAAATTATCATCAGTACCATTCAACGCGTTGGAACAGAAGAAGCTGTAGAAAACTGCGTATCTGTTTTCAATATAGAATCGGATGATGTTAAAGGTAGAATTATTGGACGTGAAGGACGTAACATTAGAGCTTTAGAAGCTGCAACAGGTGTTGAAATCATAGTTGACGATACACCAGAAGCTATTATTCTTTCTTGTTTTGACCCAGTTCGAAGAGAAATCGCTCGTTTAGCACTTCACAAATTAGTAACTGACGGACGAATTCACCCAGCAAGAATTGAAGAAGTAGTTGCTAAAACTGCTAAACAAATAGATGAAGAAATTATCGAAACGGGAAAACGTACCGTAATTGATTTAGGAATCCACGGATTACACCCAGAATTAATTAAAGTAGTGGGTAGAATGAAATACCGCTCTTCATACGGTCAAAATTTATTACAACACTCTAGAGAAGTAGCTAAGCTTTGTGGAATTATGGCTGCCGAATTAGGTTTGAATGTAAAATTAGCTAAAAGAGCTGGTTTGTTACACGATATTGGTAAAGTTCCCGATACAGAAAGTGAATTGCCTCACGCAATTTTAGGAATGCAATGGGCTGAAAAATATGGTGAAAAAGAAGAAGTTTGTAATGCAATTGGAGCACACCACGACGAAATTGAAATGAAATCATTGATTTCTCCAATTATCCAAGTTTGTGATGCAATATCTGGTGCTAGACCAGGCGCAAGACGTCAAGTTTTAGACTCATACATTCAACGTTTGAAAGACCTAGAAGATATTGCTTTCGGATTTAATGGCGTTAAAAATGCCTATGCTATTCAAGCAGGTAGAGAACTTCGTGTAATTGTTGAAAGTGAAAAAGTATCCGATGATGCTGCTTCCAACTTATCATTCGAAATTTCACAAAAAATCCAAACCGAAATGACGTATCCAGGTCAAGTAAAAATTACGGTAATTAGAGAAACAAGAGCTGTGAATATTGCGAAGTAAAGTTTTTAGTCTTAGTAGCAGTTAACAGTAAACAATATAAAAGGGATTTTCAGAATTTGAAAATTCCTTTTTTTATGCTTAAAACTGAAACTAATTAATGAGACTGAAAACCAAACACTATTTCCTAGGGTGATAATTATTTAAAACTTCCGATAAGAATTTTCGATCCAAATGCATGTATACTTCAGTCGTGGTAATGGACTCGTGACCAAGCATTAATTGAATCGAACGCAAATCGGCGCCATTTTCTAACAAATGTGTAGCAAAAGAATGGCGAAACGTGTGCGGACTAATCGTTTTGTTTAAATTTATTTTGATGGCTAAATTTTTAATAATGGTAAATACCATTGCTCGAGTTAATTGTCGCCCTCGTCTATTTAAAAATAAGGTATCTTCAAAGTTCTTTTGAATAGACATATGCACCCTAATTTGATTTACATAAGAAGTAACAATCTTGATTGTTGATTTACCTACAGGAACAAATCGTTGTTTATTTCCTTTACCCGTTATTTTAATGAACCCTTCTTCAAAAAATAAATCGGATAATTTTAACGAAATCAATTCGGAAACGCGCAAACCGCAACTGTATAAAGTTTCCAACATCGCCTTATTCCGTTCGCCTTCTGGAGTGGATAAATCGATTGCTTGTATGAGTGAATCAATTTCTATAGTAGAAAGTGTATCAGGAAGTTTTCGGCCGGTCTTTGGTACTTCAATCAATTCAAGTGGCGTATCGTTTCTATAGTCTTCAAAAATAAGGTAATTAAAAAAACTCTTCAATCCAGAAATTAAGCGCGATTGACTTCTTGGATTTACTTGTGAAGCCATTTCATAAATAAACTGTTGAATAACTTCCTCGGTAATCTGAATGGGCGATATATTGATTTCTTTTTGAGTTAAAAACAAGACCAATTTCTCAACATCAAAGGTGTAATTATCAATAGTATTCTTGGATAGTCCACGCTCTAATTTTAAATAGTTTTGATATTCTTTGATATAAGATTTCCAATTGCTCATAGGTCAAATGTAGCAAATTTGAAGTAATAAAAAAATCCCGCTGAAGCGGGATTTTGATTATTGTAATAATTACAAATTAGAATTTGTAACCAAAAGAAAGTTGGATAACTGAGTTTGTAGACCCTTTTTCTCCTGTTGCTAAGTCTTTTTCAACTTCACTTAAACCAAATCCGTAACGAGCTGTTAAGAACATATTTTCATCAAGATAATAACTTCCACCAAAATTTAAACCAAAATCAGTAGAGTTTAAAAACTCTTTAACATCTGTACCATCAGCTTTTGCTGACATTAAAAATCCAATTTGTGGACCAGCTTCAATGCTAATATCATTTGTAACAAAATATTTTGCCATAACTGGAATGTTAATGTAGTTCATTTTTATATCTCCACCATCAAAACCAGCACCTTGCATAGAGAATAATAATTCTGGTTGAACAGCAAATTTATCAGAAAGTTTTAATTCAGCAAAACCACCTAAATGAATACCAATTAATGTACTAGCATTTTCAGCACCTGCTAAATTTGACATATTAAAACCTGCTTTTGCTCCAAATTTAGTTTCTTGTGCATTAGCAGAAGTTAACCCTAATACTGCAATTGCAGCGAATAATAATTTTTTCATAATTTTTGTTTTTAATGTTAATTAATTGTGTAAATATAAGTAAAAAAAATATCCCGCCGAAGCGGGATATAATTTTTTTTTAACTTAGAATTACAAGTTAATTAGAATTGCCATCCAAGTCTAAATGTTGGAGTAATACTTGGTGATAATTCCATTGAAGTTACACCATCTCCACCATCAGGTTTAGTATTAGTAATAGCAAGACCGTAAGAAACTTCAGCTCCTAAATAGATTTTAGGCATGATGTAGTAATCAAAACCAGTAAATGCACTAGCACCAAATCCGATTTTAGTAAATTTACCAGGTAGAGCATCTGTACCATTAGAACTTACATAACCTAAGTTACCTTCATACCCCCAATAAGTTGATAATCTTTCAGCACCTTTCATGTGGTGTTCAACACCTAATGAAGCACCTACTGTAAATTCAGTATCAACATTATCTTCACCAGAATTCATAATTGTTAAATTTGCTCCCATACGTAATGCTTTAGTATCAGAAGAAAATTTTCTTACTTTAATTCCTAACATTCCTAAATCACTGTTTAATGTAGGTAAAGAAAAGATACCACCACCTGTAACGTCAGGAGTCATTGTAGCTTCCATAATGTAAGTACCAGTAGTTGGTTTTGTAAAAGTACCTGCATCTGTTTTGATGTCTTGCGCATTAGCAAAGCCAAAAGCTAATAATGCCGCTGCAGAAAATAAAACTTTTTTCATGTTTA